>ERZ860023.33-NODE-33-length-82550-cov-3.393563_pt1 | contig 82550 bp, 77 predicted proteins | sample MGYA00509983_ERZ860023 | MGnify/ENA primary metagenome ERZ860023 (study PRJEB30046, sample SAMN00715180) | human gut metagenome | study: EMG produced TPA metagenomics assembly of the A metagenome-wide association study of gut microbiota in type 2...
TCCACTCCGAGGGTGATGCGGGCTATCTCAAGGGGGTATTGTCCTTCGGGCAGACGGTTGCCGTCCGCCAGTTCGTCCTTCGTGCAGGCAGCCATGGCAAGGAGCAGGGCGGCTGCGGCAAGAAGCAGATGGATGGAATGTCTTTTCTTCATATCGGGTTGTCTTTTTATTTGTTTCCGTTTAGTGCTGCCGCCTGCGAAGGCGGCCGTCGCACCATTCTGTCTATGGGCAGCTCCGGCTTGACGCTTGCGCCGGGGCAGCGGTGTGCGGGGATTACAACTCTGCACTTGCATCGTTCGAATCTCCGGATTCCCACGGGTTAATTGTGGGGTCGCTCACCTCGATGTCCTTATTGTTGAGCGTTATGTTGTAGGTGTAGGCATAGCCTGCTGTGTAGAAATTGGCTGTGGGTGTAGCAGGTAGTTTCAGTTGGGCGTTGTAGCTCTGTCCGTTGTAAGACACTTTAAGGTTAAGAGAGGAGGTCACTTCCTGCGGGAGAATGATGACTTGCGAAGTGGTGGCACCGCCCAGCTGCATGGTAATCGGCGATTCGGAGGCTGCGGTTACGGCAGTCGTGCCGGTAGCCGTGTCGAATGTGCCTTCGTGCTTCAGCCCCTCCAACGTGTAGCCGGCAGGTTCCGTTTCGTTGAAACTGAGACCATCGCCTGCCTTGAAGGTGAACTTGATGAGACTCATGCAGTGGTGGAACGCATGGTCGCCGGTGAAGCTCACCGTCGGGTTGTGGGTGTCGCCTGTGGCTCCCGAGGCAAAGAGGAAGTCGATGTCCGCGCCCTGCTTGTCGGCTGCGGGGCTGACGGTCACCGTTCCGCCGTCAGACTGATACGGATAGTAGGCATGGAAGGTATGCGTTTCAGTGTCATTGAAATAGATGGTCGTACCGTCGGTCACGAACTTACCGTTCTCTCTCTTGTAGGGCACGTTGGTGAAGCCTGCGCCGGTGACGCCGATGCGGTCGCCGTCGGTCCAGTCGGTTCCTTCCGAATTGACGCGGGTTGCGGGCGTAATGTCGGCGATAAACAGGGCGGCTACCGGGCCGTCATTCAGGTTCTCATTGTCGTTGTTGCAGGCGGCAAGTGTCAATGCCAGCGCTGCGAAAGCAAAAAATCTTGTCTTCATCTTATTCATTCTTAATTATTAATTCTTCATTGTCTTACATTTCCGCACTGGCATCACCACCTTCTACCGTTTCCCATCCGGTAATTTCGCCCTTGCCTTCTTCCATGCCGACGGGGGTTTCCAGTGTCCCGGTCACACGGTAGGCGGTGGTCATATCGCCGTTAAAGTCCGCAAGGGCTTCCGTCAGGTCGACCTCCTGCGCTGTGTGCGTCCGCCATCGGTAAAGACGATGTCCAGCACCAGCGCCTGCACGTCTCCCATCGTACCCAGCAGGCGGGCGTCGGCCGTGAGCTTGCTGCCGTCACGGGTGAAGGAGAAGACCGTGGAGGTCGGTTCGCCGATGGTCTGTCCCTTCTCCATATCAAAAATTCCGGCTATGCCGCTGAGGGTGGCGGTCACGCTCTGTATCAGTTCGGGGCGTCCCTGCGTCACTTCCAGTTCCAGTTGCAGGTCACGTATACGCTGCTGCGGAACAGGGTTGACACGCAGCGTGTCGTCAGCTGTTACGGTTATCTCCTGACTGACGGTCTTCAGATAGTCCGGCAGGGGGATTACGGATGCACCGTCCGCACGGCTCTTGCCATCAGGGGCATTGACCCGTGCCATTCGTCCGTCGAAAGTGAAACCTTCCGCACGGTTATAGATTACCATACTGTGTGTTCCCGGATTGAGCAGGTCGGGATTGGTGAATGGCGAACCTGTAATGTCGGCCACCTTCCCGTCCATGTCGAGTACATAGTTATCGTCTGCCGACAGTCCCGTCAGGCTGATGGTGACAGCTCCCTTGTCGGGGTGCGGCGTGTCATAAAGCGTGTCCTTCACGCAGGAAGAGAGCAGCACGGCGGCTGCCATTCCCATCATATTTATATATTGTCTTGCTTTCATATTATATTTTTTTAGACATAAGAACAAAAGAACAAATATTATAGGGTTAACCCTGTTGACCGTCAGTTCAGTCTTTCATTCTTCATTCTTAATTCTTCATTTAATTTTCCATACCAATGTCACACCGGCATTGATGGGGCCCCACCAGTCCTTTGTCTCGTTGCCGCGGCGTACTCGCACACCGTCAATGACTTCATATTTCTCATAGTCGGCATTCAGGTAGCCCAGACCGAGGTTGAAATCAAGATCTAATGCCTTGTTCAGCCGCAGCCGGTAGCCGGCAGTGATGCCGCCACCCATCAGGTCGCCCTGCTTGCCTGTTTCGGAGAGCTTGTAGTTGAACTGTCCGGCCTTGAACATCGCGCCCAGATACCAGGCTTTCTTCTCACCCATGTAATAACGTATTTCCGGAACCACTTCCCAGAGTGCATAGCGGTGGTCCTTGTCGCTCCACGTCCATGAAGTCCACGAGCCGTTTACGGCAATGCCCCACGATGGGCAGATGCGCCATTCAAGCCCTAAATCGGGTGTCAGGGTAGCCCAGCGCAGCAGGTTGGCACGCAGGGAGAGATGATAATCAGTTGTGATTTTGGTTTCCGACGGCGTGTCGGCAAGTGTATTTTGTTGAGCGGCTTTCTCGGCTTCTGCCTTTTCAGCGGCAAGTCGGGCTTCTTCCGCTTTACGTTGCTCTTCGGCAAGCCGTTCCTGTTCGGCACGTTTCTCGGCTTCCTGTCGTTCGGCTTCCGCCTTGCGTCGTGCTTCCGCTTCCGCATCCGTCGCGGCTGTTTCCTTTACCGGTACCGTCATGCGCACGGTGACGAAATCACCTTCAGTCGCATGGTTGCGGGTAATGAAATTCTCCTCTTTTATTTCCGCACGTATAATCAGTTCGGATTTCACACGGTTGGCACGGATCTTTGCCGTGGCAAGGTTCTCGGTTTCACTGCCTAATGAGTTGCAGTAGCCATCGACATAAAGCGGCAGCTTGCCGTCAAGAATTGTGGCTTTGTTGCTTTCGATACATTCCAACAGGCGGGCAAGTTCCGTGTCATTGCCATTCCAAGGCACGTAGAACATGTCTTCCCTTGGCACGAAGCGGAAGGTGTAGGTCGTGTCTGCTTTCTGCTGCGCAATGACAGGAAAAGTGACTGCCGTCAGCCACAGAAACAGGGTAAGAAAAGTGATTTTTCTGCTCATGCTTTTATCTATTTTACTAATTCTAATACAATTTAAAATTTTCTGGAATGTAAAATAATAAAAATAATCTATATAAATTTCACTTTTTCTGATAAAAATGTTGATTCATGTGCAAAATAGGAAGTATTTGTTATTCAGAATATTTTTTTTGTTTTTCGAGCAATTTTTCCGGGAGCCTGTATCTTGTTTCGACAGGCTGGTGAACAACCTTCTTTTTCTCTAAACCCACTTGTGAAATGGCCGGTTATCTGCCAATAACTTTGCTGCATTTTCTGTTTTTGTCACTTTTTATTCGTATTTTTGCCGGAGGAAATGTAGAAATTCATTTACGCATGAAAAAAATGGGCTTGGGAATGCTCCTTGGGGGATTAGGAATGCTGGCAGGATGTCTGTCTCCCCAGCAGCACGGAGCAGAAAAGCAGGATGAAAATCAGGAAGTCATACAACGGCTGCAAGGCATCTGGCTGGATGACAACACGGAGGCACCTTTATTCAAAATTCAAGGCGACAGCATTTATTATGCCAGCCAGATTAATGCCCCGATGCCTTTTTCGGTGCACAATGACACGATAACGGTGTACAGTGCCCAGCCCATTCATTATTTCATAGAAGAATGCTTGTCGTACAGCCTGCGTTACCGCACGTCGGTGGGCGAGACGGTGAGCCTGCATAAGGCCGAATCGGATACGTTGTCGTTTGGTACGGTGGTTCCGGTGAAGGTGGTAGAGAACGAGGTGTTTGAAAAAGACTCGGTTATTTTCCATGGAGGAGAGCGCTACAGAGGTTATGCGTACATCAACCCGACCAAGAAGCGGGTGACCCTTGTCAGTATCAATGAAGAAGGTCTTCCGGTGGAAAATATCTACTATGACAATATCATCCATATCTGCGTGTACAAGGGGAAGGAACGTTTGTTCTCCAAAGATATAAATAAGGAAATGTTTGCCCGCGTGGTACCTGCCGATTTTCTGAACAACGCCATTCTGAGCGATATGGACTTTGTGAAGGTGGATGAAAAAGGTTATCGTTACGTGGCTACACTTTGCATCCCTGACGGGGCGGCTTGTTATAATGTCCGGCTGGATGTGAGCAAGGAAGGAAGCATCGTTTTCTCTCGTTGAGCGGGAAACTATAATGAAAAAATATCCTCCAGACTGCGATTTTCACCCAAACAGTCTGGAGGATATTTTTTATTCTGCCTGCTCTTTGAGCGAACGGTTTACTTGTTCTATGTAGTTGAGGATTTCCTGTCGTCCGGTCTTGTTCTCCGAAGACGAGATGAAATGCGGAGGCAGCTCTTCCCATTGTTCTTTCAGTGTGTTCAGGAAACGGTTTACGCTGGCCTTCGTCTTTCCCACACTCTGCTTGTCGACTTTGGTGAAAATCAGGGCGAAGGGGATGCCGTTTTCTCCTAACCACTCGATGAATTCCAGGTCGATGCGCTGCGGTTCCAACCGGCTGTCGATGAGGACGAACAGGCAGGTCATCTGTTTCCGTTCCAGCACGTAGTATTCAATAAGCTTCTGGATTTTCTCCATCATCTTTTTTCCCCGCTGGGCATAGCCGTAGCCCGGAAGGTCTACCAGATACCATTCTTTGTTGATGAGGAAATGGTTGATAAGCAAGGTTTTTCCCGGTGTGGCCGAAGTCATGGCCAGTTTGGGATTCTTGGTCAGCATGTTGATGAGACTGGATTTTCCCACGTTGGAGCGCCCGATGAAGGCATATTCCGGAAGATGAGTCTGAGGGCACATGTCGGCCCGTGAGTTACTTACGACGAACTCTGCGCTGGTTATATCCATAGGTTATATCTGTGAGTTGTTTTATGCAAAGGTAATATAAAAACGGGATTCGGTGGAAGACTTCCTTGAAAATAATCTCCACGAAATGGAGGCCGGTTCTTGTTTTATCCGTATTTTTGCCATTCGTATTAAAGAAACGATAAGCATGAATCAACAATATCCTTCAGTTTTACTGGAAAAAGCGGTGGGGGAGTTTGCCAAGCTTCCCGGCATTGGACGGAAAACAGCCATGCGGCTGGTACTGCACTTGCTGCGTCAGGACACGGCCACGGTAGAGGCTTTCAGCAGTGCCATTTCTACCTTGAAGAAAGAGGTGAAATATTGTAAGGTGTGTCACAACATTTCCGATACGGATGTGTGCCGCATCTGCTCCAATCCGTCGCGCGACGTGAGCACAGTGTGTGTGGTAGAGAATATACGCGATGTGATGGCGGTAGAGAACACCCAGCAGTATCGCGGGCTGTATCATGTGCTGGGAGGGGTGATTTCGCCCATGGATGGCATCGGACCTTCCGATTTGGAGATTGAAAGCCTGGTAAACCGTGTGAAAGAAGGCACTGTCAAGGAGGTAATCTTGGCGCTGAGTTCTACGATGGAAGGAGATACCACCAACTTCTACATTTTCCGCAAACTGGCGAGCTGCGATGTGAAGATAACCGTCATTGCCCGTGGAATCTCCATCGGTGATGAATTGCAATATACGGATGAGGTGACGCTGGGACGTTCCATCGTGAACCGCGTGGCGTTTACCGGAACCCTTTAAAGATAGAAAGAAATGGAAAAAAGAATGACTCGTCTGCTCCATGTGCTGGAAGCGGAATTTGCCTTGTTCTGGATACTGGTCGTGGCAGGGTGTGTGTTGTATGAAACGGATGTGTTGCCTCAGGGGAGTATGGTGGGCGATGCGCAGGCAGAATATATCTTGCAGACTGTCGGCATCTTGCTGACGGTGTGTCTGATACCCTTGTCGCTGCGCATGTTCAGCCTTTCGCTGACACGCTATGTCCGTCAGTTGTCTTTGCCCGAAGCATTGGTGAGCTACCGCCGCTGGTGTGAAATCCGTCTGGCTATGCTGCTGGCTCCGGCGCTGTTCAATCTGACGGTGTACTATACCACGCTCGATGTTACCAGTCTGTTGTGCATGGGCATGCTGTTGGTAGCTTCATTGTTTTGTGTGCCGGGACGTGGCCGCCTGATGCGGGAACTTGATTTACAGAAAGACGAACCGGAAAAATGAACATGTCATGAAACAGGGAAATATCAGTCTCCGCGCACCCGAGCCGGAAGATTTGGAGGTGATGCTCTCGTTTGAGAATGATGCGGCACTTTGGGAGCTGGGTACGGCTACGGGTCCTTATTCCCGCTATCAGATGAAACGCTACATCGCCGAGAGTCAGAATGACTTGTATGCCGACGGGCAACTGCGGCTGATGATTGTGTGCGAAGGGCAGGGAGTGGCCGGTATTGTGGATGTGTTTTCCTTTGATGCACGTCACAACCGGGCGGAGGTAGGAATTGTAGTGCGGAAGGACTTGCGGGGGCAGGGGATGGCGCAGGCGGCGCTTTCTCTTCTGGAATCGCATTGTTTCTCCTTGTTAGGTCTCCGGCAATTGTATGCCTATGTGCCGGTGGGGAATGTAGCCAGCCGGAAGCTGTTCACTTCAGCGGGTTACGTTGAATGTGGTATCCTGAAGGACTGGATACGGGTGGGTGCTTCTTATCAGGATGTGTGTTTCTTTCAGAAAATCAACGGAATATAGATTGTCGTAAAACCCTTTAAAACAGGGTTGAAAAAACGCCTTTGCGTTTTAACTTAAACGCCTTTACGTTTTAGGTAAAACGCAAGGACGTTTTTACGGGCATCAGAACGAATTGTGTAAGATAGAACGGCGGCAAAAATGTTGTTGCGGTTTGTTTATCAGAAAGTTAAACGAATACGGGCTTTCATGCGAACGCAAAACGAAATGTGACATTACTTTACATCGGCTTTACATCTAAACGGCCTAAACGCGGGCTTTAAATGCGTTTTTGTTACATCACCCTATAAATATCACCTAAACGGGGCTGGAATAGGCTGTAAAGGCTTATTTCGGCCTTTTTTTATGCCTGTTTATGTGTTTAGAAATCTGTTTAAGTGCCCATTTAGACGGGGAAAACAAGCGGTTTCAGAATCTCTTTCTTAAATGTTAAAAAAGGGGTTGGGGATACCTTTGGGGATACCAGTTGGGGATACCCTTTTTTATTTATTTTACGCGCAAAATAAAAAGTTGGGGATACCTTTTTAACTGGTTTTAAGTCGTGTATTTGGTAGGAGATTGCTTTTTTCGTGTGCTATTAGTGTGTTTTAGTCTATATTTTGATATAGATAGTATTATATATTTACGCATTGATTATGCGGTAAAATTAATGTAAGTTGCTGATTTATAGTGTTTATTTGGATGATAATACGTATTTTTACGGTGAAAACGTGTGTGCGTGTAGAAATGATGCAGAATAGCATAATCAGGATAGTGCGGAAGAGCTCCCGGGTAAGCTGCTTCAGATTCCGGTTCGAGTCCGAGTTCTGCTCCAATACTTTGTGATATTGTGTTTTTATAGGTATTAGATTTAAGGTGAACGCTCCCGGTGAAAGTCCGGGAGCTTATTTTCTAAAAAATATGACAGGAATTATTCGAACAATATTAGATAATCAGCGCAAAGTGACTTTATATGAATTTGCTTTGCGTGAGATAGTTTGTATTGTATGCGAACAAGGTCATAGTGTAATTCCTGTTTTAGGAGATAATATCGCAGACAGAGCATTACAAGAGGTTCAGCGGATGGTAAAACGCATGTCATCACTTCAAAAAAGCGAGGAGCAGACTGACCAGAGTAGCCACACCAGCCCAAATGGATAGCCATAGCTTTATTTTCTCATCTTTTTTCTTATTAGCTTCTTCCTTCTTTTTCTTTTCCTCTTCATTTCTTTTTTCCCAATACATGGACGTAAAACCTCCGGTCTTAACGAAATACATTCCTGCAGGAGTTATGTGAAAAAGGTTTCCTGTCAGTCTTTTGGCATAGCCCATCGGTTCAAGAATTTCACCTATTGCGATATATTCATTCAACTCATCGTCATTTGTTACAGGCGCACATACCTGATTATTGGATGTGGTTGCCATTTTCAAAAGGTTATCTATCTTTTGAGCCAGCTCTTCAGTCATGGTAATATTTACCAGTCTCATAATAACAAATAGATTATTAGTTTTCAATTAGATTCTTCATAGATAAGTAGGAATATCTCATACAGTTCTTTTAAGTTTTCCATATGTATATTACATTCATCAAATGAAAGAGTTTCACAGCATGTTTTATAGCATGACTTTACATTCTCAATTCTTTTCTGTTTTGCAGGAGTTGTCTTTAATTTAGATATTTCTAAAATCATTTTTTCTTTATATTCCTCAAAACATCGTACAACATTCTCACTATAAAAATTGCTCAAATAAGTTTCGTCCTGATTCATTAATGAGTTCATATCATACGAAGAATAGTATTTAGGGTATGCTCTTTTAATCATTGATTTTGCTTTAGAAGAAGCCGCCGTGTAGCCTCTCTGATCATTCATGTATGCAATCTTTATACGCTTAAAAAGTTTTTTTGTAAAATCAATTCTGCTTTTAAGTGTATCAATATTTGATGTGTTTTCAATTAATTGGAGACTTTCCATAAATTGATAAATGGTACCAGAATTAACTAAGACTCGAGTTCCATCAGTATCCATAACGAATTTATTCGATTCTATAGTCGCTTTAGAAGTGTCATTTAAATTTGGCCAGAATATATATCGCAATATAACTAAAACCAAAAATATAAGAAAAATCAACAAGGGAATCGGCATATACTATGACCTTTTAGTTTAAAAGAACTTCCTGATACTTCCCAGAACAGCATATACTTTTAGAATCATGCTGATGGGGATTTCCTGTTCACAAAACTCCTCGCTTTTATTAGAAGGAATAAGCCGTACATAACCTTCTTTTTGGCTTAACCTGACTCTTTTCACAGTACGATATTCCTCTGTGACAATACCGTATATTTCTCCTGCAGGAAGATATTGGATAGGTGTCGTTACTTCGCGTAAGGCGATAATGTCACCATTGCTTATCTCCGGCTCCATTGAGTGTCCGGTAAGGTTGCACCATACTACTCCTTCCTGATTGTAGGGAGGATAATTGATATAGAAATCAGGATTTCGTGTCTGATCATTCACAATCACATCAAAACCACCTATAAAATCTACATTAAAGTAGGGGGCTCCTTCGTAGATTTGGTTCACGGATGGAAGTTCGTCTTCTTTTTTGTCCTCTGAGCGGAGCATGTTTCCTTCTCCGAGAAGAAGCCAATCTGGTGATAAATTGGGATATTGGGTCAATATTTTGACTATTTTATCAGAGCCAAGTTCACTTTTCTTTGCGTCTCCTTTAAAGTTTGACGCAGAGACTCCTATAAGAGTGAAGAAATCAGTTTGTTTTATCCCTATTTCTTTTATAAAAATCAAAATTCTGTCTTTTGAAGTCATAATTTTGGCTATTTAATTTGTTTTGGTCAAAATATTGTCTACTTTTGCAAAGTATTCCAATAGGAACACGCCCTAAAGGTACAAAATAAAGACTATAAAACAATAGAATTATGGCAGAAACAAGAAAACTCATTAAAGCAAGCGGTGAACTTCAGGAGGAAATCGCCGCAAAACTGAAAGTAACAACCCGTTCTGTTCGTTCGGCTTTGGCATACGATACCAATAGCCCTACAGCAAGACTTATTCGTTCGTATGCCTTGAATCATGGAGCGGAACTCTACGAGCTGAAGAAATTGGAAAACCCGTATGCGGAAGTTATTCAACTGTAATTTACAACCAACTGCATAAGTGATGAATCCTTGCCATTCCCAGTTCGAGAGAATAGGGATGGCTCAAAACCAAAACATAGAATCATGAAGAAATATACTGTATGTGTGGATTACATCAATTTGGATGGAACCACAGAAAGAATAAGAGAATTTGATTACGAGACAGAGTATAAAGCTGAAAAGATGAAAGAGAAATGCAGAAAATATTATTACCCGCAAAAAGAGTCTTTTAAGGTCTACACTAAAATCATAGAATCATGAAACGAATCAATACTACTACACGCTATCTGCTGCTGATACTGGCAGCAGCCATACTGAACCGACTGACAGATGGAACAATGAACTTGATTATAACCGTTACCCTTTGCCTGGCACTTATACCTGCAGCAATACGTCTTGACAGAGAGGATAAGAGAGCACAGAAAAATGAATGAATCACACACGGCTTGCAGAACTTAGTCAGGTGGCTGCCGTCCGGGTTCAAGTCCCGGAGCCGGACTACAATCTTAACGAATTAATCATGGAAATGTACGGAAACACATTATGCGTCAGCTTTACGGAACTTGTTCGTGGTGGCATTATCAGTAAGCCCACTTACGACAAGTATGTACGTGAAGGCAAGCTTACCCTTCTCCAGCGGGGAGGTAACGGACGCGAGGCCCTGATTGCCTACCGCTCCATGCCGGAACGGCTCCGTGCAGCATACGATGACACATTCAAGAATGCATACGAGGAAATGAAACAGCGTGAGCAGGAAAAGTACATCAACACACAGATTCGGTTCGATGCCGAAGCGGTACGGTTCTTCAAGGAATTTGAGCCGCGTATCGAGCCTTCCAGACAGCTGGAATACATCCTGAACGCTCAGGTGATGAACGAAATGGTGCGTACGGAGAAGGCACGCAGTGTGGAACATGCCAAAGGAGGTTTTGCCCGTCGTGCGGAAACATGGAGCAGCGTTCAGATTTGCTGTGAGCGTCTCCGAGAAATCACAGGACACACACTGCCGAAGAATCCGGCCCGTCTGCGCGAGAAGTTCAATGCTTACAAACGCGATGGATACGTGGTGCTGGTTAGCGGTAACCTGGGAAACAGTGCCGCACGCCGAATCGGAAAGGCCGAAGGTGCTCTTCTGCTGAAGCTTCGCCGAAGCAAGTTCCCTGTCTACACCGATATGCAGCTCTTCGATGAATACAACCGTCAGGCGGTGCTTCGCGGACTAAAGACTATCAAGAGTCCTACTACGATGCACAGTTACTTGAACGATCCGGCGGTAATGGTTTGGTGGTTTTCTGCTGTTCACGGCGAAAGGGAATTCAAGAACAAGTATATGCCAACCTTCGATACGGTAATGCCGTCCATGCCTAACTCGCTGTGGTATTCAGACGGTACGAAGATTAACCTTTACTACCGTGCATACGATGACAGGCAGAAGCGATGGGTGGCACGAACCACGGATGTATATGAGGTGATGGATGCCTGCACGGAACTGTTCCTCGGCTACTTTATCGGTGACGGCGAAAACTTCTACAACCAGTACATGGCGTACCGGATGGCACTGCAGACATGGAAGGTGAAGCCTTATGAGATAGTGACCGATAACCAGGGAGGACACAAGAAGCTGGCTTCGCAGGGATTCTTCAAGAAACTCTGCCATCTTCACAAAACCACGATGCCGCACAACGGCCAGTCCAAATCCATAGAGTCCGCATTCGGTCGATTCCAGCAGCAGGTACTTCATAAGCTTTACAACTTCACCGGTCAGAACATTACGGCAAAGAAGCTTTCAAGCCGTGTGAACATTGACCTGGTAATGGCGAACATTGACCAGCTTCCCACGATGGAGGAACTGAAACAGCAATATGCCGACTGCCGCGAAGAATGGAACTCGATGCAGCATCCTACCAGCCTCACCGGCATGACACGCAGGGAAATGTACACCGCGATAAAGAATCCGCAGGCACAGCCGCTTGATGACTATGAAGCACACGAAATCTTCATGCTGTTCTCTCAGGCTCCGGTGCAATACACAAAGGAAGGTTTCATCTTCCGCATGAACAAGCAGGAATACAGCTACATGGTGTATGGCGATGACGGACTGGTAGATATGAACTTCCACCTTCAGAACGTGGGCCGTCAGTTCCTCTACCGCTACGATCCGGAAGACATGACCCGCATCGAACTCTGGGCGGTGACTGACACGGGTGCCAAGTATGCGGCCATCGCCACACCGAAAGTCACTATCCATCGTGCCACTCAGGAACGCACCGAAGAGGAAAACGCTTATCTGTTTGCACAGCTGGATGCCAACCGCCGCACACGTGCAGCCATGCACATCGCCCAGGAGGAACTGTTTATGGAAGAAGCCATGGGCGAAGCATACACAAAACTTCGTTTGCCGCGTCCGGTGGCTGTGAGCGAAAAGCAGCTTGACGGATACCGCGAAGAAATGAAGCGTGGCACACTGGAAGCTCCGGTACCAATGCCCGAAACGGATATTCCGGAAGAGCCTGTACTGGCAGATGAACCGCTGACCTTTGCCTCATCAGGAGACTGGACAAAGAAAGTATCGAACCTGACGTTCGATGAACTTGACAGCTTGGGAAAATTCTAACGATTTGATTAAACAATACTTAAATACCTATTAAAACAATGAAAGGATTAACAACAGAAATGAAAGAACAGGTGCGTAGCGCACTGATTGCCTACCGCTCAAATTACCCTACGTTGAACCGTGCCGCAGAAAGCTTGCAGGGCGTAAGCTCGGCCACCGTGAGCCAGCTATGCAACGGAAAGTATGAACTGATTAGCGACGAAATGTTTGTACGTATCGCCACGCAGATAGGCTTTGCCTTTGACTCATGGAACCTTCACGAAGGAAAGACTTTTAAAGAAATCACTTTTACGCTGAGCGACGCACAGGCTTACAAGAACGTGACATGGATTGTGGGTGATGCCGGATGTGGAAAGACCACAGCAGCCATCGAATACCGCCGCACGCACCGAAACGTGTTCTACATCCTCTGTTCGGAAGATATGCGACGCTCAGACTTCGTTCGTGAGATAGCCAAGCAGGTAGGCGCACCTACTGACACGACCAACCTTCGCGATATGCTGGAGAACGCTATCAGCATGATTTCTTTCCTGGGAAACCCGCTGCTGATATTCGACGAAGGCGATAAGCTGACTGACAGTGTATTCAACTACTTTATCAGCATCTACAACCGACTGGAAGGTCATGCAGGTATCGTGTTCCTCAGCACGGACTACATCAAGCGCAGAATGGATGCCGGACTTCGTTACAACAAGAAAGGTTACAAGGAAATAAACAGCCGCATCGGACGCCGTTTCTTCGATGTGTCTCCCACGGAAGAGAATGACATCTACGCCATCTGTCAGGCCAACAACCTGACCGACCGTGCCGATATAGAAGAGGTGCTGAAGGATGCCAAGCGAAGCGACAACGACCTTCGCCGCGTGAAACGATGCATACACCGTCAGAAACGTATCATTGAAGCCAAAAGAGTGAATAATGAAAAATTAAAAATGAAAAACGGAGGAGATACGGATGAATAAGGAAGAAAATACACCGCCCCCACAGAAAAAGAAGTTCACTTTCGACCGCAATGCAAAGGGGGTTCGTGAACTTCTATCCATGAAGTTTGATGTGATGGATTTTGATGGTCCCTGGTATGATGCTTTCGGTACTCCTGAACGGCGCGGAGTATGGATAATCTGGGGAAATTCAGGAAGTGGAAAGACCAGTTTTGCCCTCCAGCTCTGCAAGTATTTGTGTCGTTTTGGCCGTGTGGCATACGACAGTATGGAGGAAGGTGCCTGCCGCACCATGCAGGATGCCATCCGGCGTACAGGAATGATGGACGTAAACAAGAAGTTCCTGCTGATTGACAACGAGAATATGGAGGAACTCAGCATACGCCTCCGCCGGCAGAAAAGCCCCGACATCGTGGTAATCGACTCTTTTCAGTACACCCGCATGACTTACCGCCAGTACATCGACTTCAAGGAGCAGCACAAACGGAAGCTGCTCATCTTCATCAGCCATGCCGAAGGCCAGTTACCCAACGGACGCGCAGCCAAAGGAGTGATGTACGATGCCAGTCTGAAAATATACGTGGAAGGCTTCAGGGCATTTTCAAAAGGACGCTTTATCGGTCCAGTAGGATATTACGACATTGTGCCGGAGAAAGCCCGGCAATATCACGGAGAAGAATAATCTTTTAATGAATAATGAAGAATGAAAAATCAAGGATTAGCAATGAAAGACCGACCCATTACACCTCAGCAGGTGAAGGCACTGCAAGCCCAATTCCATAAGATGGGTTTTTCCGATGAAGACCGTCACGGGTTTATCAGTCAGTTTACTTCTGGGCGCACCGACAGCACTGCCGGACTGACGAAGGAAGAAGCAGGGTTGTTGCTCACCCGATTTAACCGTGAGGAAGCCGACAGATTACGCAAACAGGCACGTGCTCTGGTGAAACAGATATTTTCCCTGTCGTTCCGTATTTCCTGCCTTAACAAGAACTATACGAACGACACGGAAGCAGATTTTGAGATGAACAAAGCGAAGATTAACCAGTTCTGCCGTACACGCAGCAAGTTCCGCAAGAACCTTACTGAAATGTCACTGGAAGAGCTGAAGGAAGTAAAAAGACAATTTGAGGCAATGGCCAGAAAGGAGGAATGATATGAGAAAGCAGTCAGAAATAAACCGTGCCATCGAGCACTTGAAAGCTTGCAACGATAATGTGAGCCGAATACAGTTGGAAGTGCTGGAAACGAAGCGCAGTGAATCATGGGTATTCAATCGGTATGTGCGCGACGTTCCGGAAGACGAACGCAACGAAACTCTTTTCTATGCCGCACGTGATGCAGCCCAGTTCCTTGCAGGAAAGATTGGTATCAGTTCCATCTGTCCGGATCTGGAAGACGAACCCGAAGAAGAGGAAGATCAGGAGGAAACAATTACACTGAGCCTTTCGGAGTACAAAAAGCTTCTTCTTCGCCTGGATAGAGTGGAACGCAGGTTAGGCCTGAGAGTGGGCGATGTGGCCCCGGCACCACGTAAAGACATTTCGGAAGCCCCCGATGAACTGATAGGTCAGGCCGATGCGTGCCGCATGATTGGGTGCGCAAAGACCACCATCAAGCAATGGGCCAACAAAGGACTCATTACCCGCTATCAGAAAGGATACAACGTGTACTACAGCAGACGTGAGTTGCTCGGAAGCCCAGTAGTGAAAGATTACAAAGACAGCAAGAAAAAAGATTAAGCTATGGAACATACAATCGAACAAATTCAGAATGACATTATGAACCGCATGCAGCAGTTTGATTTCGGCGACCGCGTAACGATACTCCGTGAGCTTGAAAACTTCTGCGGACAGCAGGCAGACGAAGCCATGAAAATGGAATACGACATGGCAGCAATGGAGGACGAACTAATTGATAATTGATAATTGACAATTGAGAATTGATAATAGAAAGCGATATGAACAAGAAAGAATGGGAAGAAGTGTTATCACGTGAGGGGAAGATTGACCCCGAAAAGTATGGAATAAGTGTTCCGGGACTTGGTGGAACGCCAAAGTCTACTGTTGATGGACGGGAAACATACAAACGTATCTTCATCCGTCTGCGTACACCACAGGAAACGCTTACGTGTTCACCCATACGCGACGGAGCTGACTTTGCCAGACGTGCCTCCATCATCGAGAACTGGTTTAACTCCGTGGTAAGGAAAGGGAATTTCATACTCACGTTTGAGGCTTTGCAGGTGACCGATGAGCAGGCGGACGAAATGGAAAAAGAATCTATGAATTACTAATCATTTAAACACTATTTAAAAACCGATTAATTATGGCAAAAAGAACCAAGAAAACAGTAATCAGCGGAGTAAGCCGCGAACAGTACGAACAGGCATTTGCCGAGTTTGCAATGGCCGACGCAAAGGCCCAGTCACTCACCGCAAAGATGGACCAGGAAATGACGAAGATCCGTGAGAAGTACGCCGACCAGCTGGCAGAACTGAACGAAACGAAAGACCGCACCTTTGAGGTGATGCAGACCTATGCAACTGAAAACAAGGATACGCTGTTCGCTAAGAAGAAAAGTCTGGAATCGGCACACGGTATCATCGGATTCCGCACAGGTAACCCGAAACTGAAGAATCGGAAAGGCTTCACCTGGGCAGCCGTAACCAACCTTTGCAAAGAGTTTCTTCCTGATTATATCCGCACCACGGAGGAACTGGCAAAAGACAAGCTTCTTGCCGACCGTGACGTACCGGAAGTTGCAGAACAGTTTGCCAACATCGGCGTAGAGGTGGTGCAGGATGAATCTTTCTACGTAGAACCCAAAAAGGAAAGCGATGCGGTCCAGACGGCCTAAATACACGTATGAACGCCGTGGTCCTCTTTGGATCGTGTATCGAAATGAATACACACAGTCTACATGTGAAGGCACTCCCATAGCGGAGTGTCATTCACCGGAGGAAGCGAAGGATATGGTTTATAAACTTAACGGATGGAAGAAAAATGGGACAGTACAGAATTGAAAGAAAATTTATCAAGAAACCTATTCCAAAATATGCATTGGAAGTATCTGGATACTATCACAATAGATTTCCTATTAAATCTCTTACGAAAGAGGAGGCAAAGGAAGAAATGGACATCATCGAAAGATACTTGAACAATTTTGTATACATAGTTCGAAATTCGAAAAATATTCTTGGTGTAACCCATAAGATAGAACGCACAGATAACCGCATTACGGTATACACGCTCTACGATACACCTATAATCACATTCTGGATTGAGGAGGAAAAGGGAGATGAATAAGTTATTTTGTTGTAAATGTGGAAAAGAGATTAATCCGGATTCAGGATATTACAACGCACCATCCGGACCTCATTGCATATCCTGTTGGACAGGAAAAGATATAAATGATAGGATAAAAGAGTATGGGAAAGGAATATATGTGATTAAAACTGGAGCTGGAGACTACTTGAAAAAAGGATACCCAAAACTGTCATCTGATTTTTCGTATGAATTATGCTTTGTGAAAGATATTAAAAACGCAAGAAAATTCAGTGGTTTTATAGAAGCTTACAATTTCCAGAAATTGACTCCTTTTTTGGAGAAATGCGAAATCATTAAATTGGAATAGCCATGGCAGAACTAACCTTTAATTCACCCATCCGGCGCGACAAGTGGCCGCGCTGGATGATCAAGCTTCACGAATATCTTAAAAAGATATATGAAATACCTGTAGACGATGTAGAACCAGACGATTACGACCGGCTCAAACGGATAATATTCGAAAAAATTGTTGCACTGGGAAATGATAAACTTATTATGGAAGATACGAACATATTCATCTATACCGTCAAAGGAGAGAACGGTTTTGGAATTGTAGTCGAACGAAACAGCAAAAAAGTAATCACCTATTACCTGGAATAATGAACAATCGCACAAAAATCATTCTGTTCACCGCATTTTCCATCATCATCGGGCCGCTGATTATAATGGGATTCATTCTGAAACTTGCAGGAAGAATGCTCGATATACTTGGCTGGCTGTGCTGGATGGAACCACGCATGGCGCGGAAAGGATGGAATGAATTAATCAGAAAAATAAAAGAATCATGGAGCACAAATTAGGAGAAACGTTTGAATTTGAAGGTAATACCCTCGAAGTTTCTGAAGTAGAAGACATAGAACGTCCATGTGTAGGATGTTTCTTCTTTGGAGAAGGACATCACTGCTATTTTGGAGGAATTGAATCTTGCATGGACGAAGACAGAGAAGACCACACTAACGTAATATTTAAGAACTCAACAAAAACAGAAGAATTATGATGCACAACTGGTTTACATGCAAAATCCGTTACGAAAAGACAATGGAAAACGGAATGAACAAGAAAGTAACAGAACCCTATCTGGTAGACGCTCTCAGTTTTACCGAAGCCGAAAGCCGTATCATCGAAGAGATGACACCTTTTATCAGTGGTGAGTTCGAGGTGTCTGGAGTTGCAAAAGCTAATTACAATGAATTGTTCACAAGTGAAGAAGAGTCTGCCGACCGCTGGTTCAAATGTAAACTCTGGTTTATTACACTGGATGAAAAGAGTGGAGCAGAAAAGCGTACTGCCAGCAACGTATTGGTACAAGCTTCCGACCTTCGCGACGCCATCAAGAAGCTGGACGAAGGAATGAAAGACACTTTGGCCGATTACGTGATAGCTTCCGTAGCCGAAACCGTCATCATGGACGTGTATCCATACGAAGCAGACCCCGATGTGAAACCTGAATTTAATGATGCAGACAGAAGATGATGAATAATGAAGAATTAAGAATGAAGAATGTTATGAAATCGGAAAAGACTTATATCCATCGCCGTGTATGCCTTTGCCGCCAGTGCGGAGGAACCGGCACAGTGACCGTGTATGCAGAAAAAGATTTTCAGCATCAGTACCCCGAACATAAAGTGTGTCCGCAATGCCAGGGCAGCGGACGCATTTGGCTGAGCGGAACAGTAATCAAGCAGATTGAACCTTATGCAGAACCAGAACCTTAATCTGTTCAAGCCTCGCAGGGTGGCAGCCAAAGTCCATTACAGCGCAATCAATCAGTTTATGTTTGTATGGATCAAGCACAGCCGCCCATGCGACTTGAAGGTGCAGCGTTCGAAGCAGAACCCGGAATACCTGGGCATCTGCTTCGATGTGGAAAACAACGACACAATCGACATGATGTGTGATTTAAAAACAAGTCTGAAAATTGAGATTATTGATTTATGAAAAAGAAAATATACATATCTCTCCCAATTACAGGACATGAAGACTTAGCAAAATTACGTGCGGAAGTAAGGCAAAAAGAATTAGGACAAAAGGGATTTGATGCAGTAACTCCGTTCGACGTATCACCAGATTCCAACGCATCTTATGCGGAACACATGGGGCGAGACATTCAGGCTCTCTTGGAATGCGATGCAGTCTATTTCTGCCGTGGATGGCAAGACAGCAAAGGATGTCAGGCAGAATACGAAGTGGCGAAGATTTACGGTAAACAAATGGTTTTTGAATAATATGAGCGAAAAAGAACAAATAATGGATTTTATCGACCAGGTTCTTTCAGACTTCACCAATGAAGGAGCGATGGATGTTTTGGAAGATGTGAAGAGTGAGATAGACATTAGAATCGAATCATGCGAAGAAGGTACATACACAGTAACAAGTGATTAATATGGCAAAGATTAAGACAATAAAGATAAAACTAGGAGAAACTATTTACGAAATAGTTGTAAAGTGTAACACTAATGGGAAGTTTACATTTGAAGCACCTGCTTCACTTATTTCAATAGTAAAACCTTTGGATGATATAAATCGTTACTATTTTGATTCATTAAAAGAATTAGAACATAAGGTTTATAAAGCAATAGATGAATATAGAAATGCAGTAATACAAAGAAGGCTTGTTATAAGAGTTGAATTTGGAGCAAGTGGGAACTTTGTTAAAGATGAAAGTGGTTTTCTTTTGCCGCAATTCAGTAAATATGGAGGTAAATTCTGTATTAATGACATGTTTACAGACGGATACAATCTTATTAAGTTTGGATATAAGATACTTATCGAAGAAAAGGTAAATGATAGTGTGACTTATTATCATACAATTAAATGCGGAAGAGATTCTCCTAATAATGATAATAGAAGAGTTGGCGATTATATTGCAAGTAATTATAAATATCATTTGGGAGAAGATGAATGTGTATTACCCTATACAGAAGAAATAATCAAGAATCTTAATTCTATAGAACAACAATTGAAAAATGCGGCATTGTTTTTGTCTAATCTTCTTAGTAGTAATAATGTAGAAAAAATACTTACTTCCGGTAACTTTAAATTAATAGAATAATATGAACGAAAAAGATTTGAACTACATCATCAAGTGCTTTTACGAAGAAAAGACAAATCATACATATAGAACACTTTCAAGAGCAAAGAAAAGCACAAAGTTTCCCCATGTATATCGCGCATGGATTCAGAATGGGAAAATTCTTGATAAAGAACCTATATACTGTTATGGTGATAGCGTGAGAACAATCAAAAGCGCAGACGAAGAAATCTACAAAAGATTAATCAAGTGAAAAAAATCCCCGACACCGCCAAACCGGATGCCGGGGATTTTCATTTTTAATTATTTATGAATCAGGGTTCGCCTAGGTAATGACATATTGCCTCATGCTGAAGCGGCGTAAGCGTGCGCTGTCCTTTCTTGTAGTGAAGTTCGTCCAGCCTTTTTTGTAAATCTTTGTTGAGAGCAATCCAGCGGCGAAGCTGTGTAACGGCACTGCGTGCAGAAGAGCGGGGAAAATATCGTAGTGCAAGGTCAGTAAGATAAATAGCGTGCATAATGTTATGTTTTTCCATGTAAAGATAATAAAAATAATTAGGAATAAATTACCCCGTAGTAAACGCATTGTTACTACGGGGTAATTAATCAGTTACTAAGTAGTAATGATGGGTTTACTACGTAGTAGTTAAGGAAGTGGTTCTTCTTTATCTTCCTGCAAACTCTTGACCTTGTGGAAGCTCAGATTTGCGATGTTAAGCTGGCCTTTCAGCCCGATGCCCGGTCGGAACTGGAGAGTCACCTTTTTAATCATCGACGGGCTGAAGGTGTCTTCCGTGGCGGTTCCTGTGCTGCGAAGCTGAGCCTGAAAGCTTCCCAGGTTTTCAAGCTTCACGATTTGTCCGGCTGCGATGTGCAGGTTAATACGCTTCACCAGTGCACGGATTACGTTCAGCACGTCACCGTCGGTCAGTGTGGTGGCATACGCTATCTCTTCCGACAGTTCGTTGATACCTACTGAGCCGGAAGCCTGTGCCTTGGCATAATACTTGTACTCTCCGCTTTCACGGTCCTGCGGATTGAGCATCTTTGCAACGCTGTAATTGATTGCCATAATAGTTTTGTTTTAAAGGGTTGATAATCTGGTTTGCTTGTCATGACAGTGCAAAACTACGGCAGGAAAATGAGGATGCGTTGAGAAAGTCGTAACACAGTGTGAAAAGATGCATGAATATGCTGATTTGTGTGCGTTTTTTCGTATTTTTGCGGAAAGTCATCAGGGTAATATGGTCAGGAAAAGTCGTCAGAAAATAGTGGGAATGAGCTATGCCTTCCGCGTGCAGGATATTGTGCGGATTTACGATGAGCATGCACGGAGCGGACTGTCGAACCGGGAAATCCTGCGCCGCTATATCTGGCCGAAATACCGCATCTGCGAAAAGACTTTCTACAATATCATCAACGCCAGTGCCGATCCGCGTGTGACGGAACGCATCGCCCAGGCAGAGCGGCAGCTGACGCTTTTCGGTTAAAAGGTCTGTGTGGCCTGGCAGGTGAAATCGCTGATGTCTTCCACCAGTTCCTCGTGGTTATGGTTGGTGCTGCTTCCCGTGCGGCGGGTCATGCAGACAGATTCATTCCGGACAGAGAGGAAGAAATTGAACAGGTGCGCGTCAATCTTATCCAGCAAATCAAAGCGTGCCAGCGATTCCTCCTGAAACATGCTTCCGTCCCTTGCGCTTCCTTTCCATTTGGTGACCACATGCAGCCGGAACGGAACGTCTGCCTGCTGGACGGTTCCGCTTAACGTGCGCCACTGCACGGGTCGGAATTCGATGAACACTGCCGGGGTGTCAAACGGCTCTTCCTGTTCGATGAATTCGACTTGCTCGTTCCACAGGTCAATGTGCCGGATAAGCGGCTGTCCGTTTTCGTCTCTCAATTCTTTCAGAGCTTCGGTCAAGCCGAGATAAAGCATACGTCTCATAATGCGTCAAAGTTTTTAGCGTTATTATAAAAAATTTCCTTCAACAGATTCTCCAGTTCCGGATGGTTGCCGATGAACTGGCGTTTGGGGATGGTAATTTTGCTTCCGGCCTTTTTCATTGCCATTCTCCGGTAAAATTCGGCTTCCTCGGTAAGGGCACGGTTCCGTTTCGTATTCCGGAGGGTTCCGTCCTTTTTCCGGCTGAAACGTTCGGAATAAGTAATTGGTATTCCGGCTTTCATCCGTTTGCTGCCCGTAATGGTGATATACTTCCACCAGAAATATTTCTTCATCTTCCGTGTTACGGTGATGGTTCCTCCTTCGTTGTGTATCTGCGCATACGGTTCGGTGGTTTCTATCACCACGCTGTCACGGTCAGTGATGCGCCCCGTGATACTCCGGCGTAGATTCCCGGTCTTTACAAGCAGTCCCCGGCTCTCATCATCGTTGTATTTGCGGCGTGCCCACTTCTCATTGAAGAAGGCTTCGCGCTCAAAGTTCCGGTCGAACTCCTCCAAAGCTTCTGTACGTATGTCTTTCAGTGTCTCCCTTACCAGCAGGTTGATGCGGCGCTGGATGTCACGGGTTACCTGGTTTGATTTTTCAGCCATTATGCATTGTTTTTTTATGAATTAATCGTATCTTTGCAGAAGAGAGAGTGACGCGAAGTACTGGGTTGGATTGCAGATCCTTCACTAAAGGCTTCAGTCGCTCTCTTTTCTTTTTTTCAGCTTCTCCACGATGGAATAAAACTGGCATCTTCCGTCCACCAGTTCCCGGATTACGGCAAATGAATCCTCATCGGCTATGCGGATGCGAAGGTAATGATATTTCATCACCATGGGATTCCCTTTTTCATCCGGACGTTCCAAAACGTGTTCGGCATCTTTCAGCAGGTTAATCAGATTATAGACTGCTTCATTCTTTGCCCTTACAAATTTGTGAGGCTGGTTCAATGCTTCCTTGATACCGTTTGAGGTGAATTCCACCGGATTCTGTATTCCCTGAACCAGTACGGTTTTACCGACCAGTTTCTCTTTAGCCCATTGTCGGGCTGCTTTACGCTGTTCCTGTAACCTTTCTTTTCCGGCACGCATTTCCTGAAGCAGCCTGCACACCCGGCATACCTCATTGTCCGGAATGTCGGCAGCCAGCTTCATCTTGTCAGGGCGTACTTCGCACCGGTTGCATTTGCGCAGTGTGTAGCCGTTGTATGCCGGGAAGGTTGTCATCCGCTTGCCGGGGTTGAACATAAACATTTCCTGATACTTTCCGGCGGTAGCCTGACTGCCCAGATTCATAGCTTCCTGCTCGTTGCTCACGGGGTATTTGTCTTTGCGCACCTGTACCACCGTACAGCGGCAGTTCCAACCATTTGGCGGGAAATATTTGTCCCAAAACGGGCTGGTTATCGGCAGGGTGATGTTATGCAGCATCCGGTGGGTACGTCGTACACGTTTGTCGTACATGGTCCGGTACTGGAGGTTATATCGGTCGCCGTCCTGCTCGAATTTCTTCCATCGTGCCGCCATCAGTGCGGATGCCTGGGCGAAGTTGTATTCTGTTCGCAGATACTGCACGTTGTAGGCATCATATACCTTTTGAACATCATTTAAGAACTGATTAAACGGCTTGCGGTTTCCTTCCTCATCCAGCAGGGAGGGGAAAGCCTCGTTCAGTTCATGGAAGGTCTTGATGCCGCTGAACACGTAGTTCGATTCCTTCAGGCGTTGCACCGATATGTCATCCAGAGGTACTTCCTTCAGGGCGGTATCTACCGCATTGTCGAATATAAGCTTCTGACGCTCGATAAACTTTCTTACATCGCTGTCAGTAAGCAGTACCGCAGCATCTTTCTCCGGATTCTTATAAACGGTTTCAGTCATCTTGTCAAACTCACGGGGAAGTCCGGAGTCATTAGGTATTGTTCCATTACCTAAAGCCAGTATATGTTTTGCTTTTTCATTATCTAATTTAGATATATCAGCATAATCCAATATTTCTTTAGGATATACTTTTCCTCTTAATATACCGGATATCAATTCAGCTTCGAATTCAGATCTGTTAGTATAAGCGTATTCTGATAATTGTTCTTTGACATATTCTCTATTCAGGAAAACCCGATAACTATGTTGTGGACTGTCAAAACCTGGATTGATAATTTGGTCGATATAGTGAGCTAGCTCATGCAATACGACATTATCTTGAACAGCTCTCCCTTTAACTACTTCGTTTTGCATAATCTTTCTTAAACCACCCATTTCTTTAATTATAGGATGATTGTTGATGTAGATAATCTTACTGTCCGGATGATATTCCCCCAAATTTCCAGTCCCTTTTTTCCTGCCTTTAAGATTTCGCTCTTTTATTTCCGGCAAATCGAATCCGTTCTGAAGAAGTATCATGGCGGCTTCTTCACAAACATCCCTTGTCTGGGGGTCTGTAATGACTGATGCCCAGGTTATTGCTTTTTTTCTTATGTCATTTAAATCCACTGATAGAGAGATTGACTCTTTCTCAAAATCTACAATTTCGGCGTACCGCTGATGCAGCCCCTTGTAATCATCGGGGCTTAGTCGAAAAAAGGGTGTTCTCCTTCCGGTAATGCCAGCTTCTGCTCTTCCTTTCCTGATTTTTGTTGTGCCGTTTTCTTCACATCCGGAACCGCTATGGAGGAAGTGTCTTTCTTCCGCTTCAGCGGGATGTTGTATTTGTCGATAAAGTATTTCGGCTCTACTTCGTAATGCTCCAGCAGCAGACGCTCGTAGGCCACCTGCTGTTCGGGGGTATAGTCCACCGATTCATCCCATGCGAAGCGGAATCCCTTCAGCGGGAATCCGTGACGGATCATGCGGGGGATGAGCTGCCAGTTCACCAGGTCACGGATGAGGTCGGCATCCTTCTGAATCAGGTTTTCCAGCATCTTGCGGTGCACCTCGCTCTGCGAAAGGCTGGCACCGTCTTCCATAGTCATGGTTACTGTAAGGATTCCTTTCGATATTTCCGAGTTACAGCGGTCGATACGTTTGTCGTACACATTGAACGCATCGGCACGGGTGCTTTCCTTCAGGTCGACGGTAGTTCCTTCGGGGAACAAGCCGTAAGCGGCTGCTCCCATGTCACGCAGCATCCGTTCAATACGGTCGTATTCCTTCGGGTCGCGGCTGGTGGTAGTCGCCACTCTCAGCGGCATACCGAATATTTCTCCGAACATATCCCAGAACGAGCACATGTTCTTTTTCGGAATGGTCTGCTGGGCGCATTTCAGATACAGGCCCAGATTATGTGTGCCTCCGGCTTCGATGCACCAGTCTTTCATCTCGCTGTTCCGGTAGTCGTAGCCCACCTGCCAGGTGTCGTTTTCGTGGGTGATGATGACTCCGTATTCGGGAATCACGTGGGTACGGGGAATCAGGCTGACCCGGTTGTAGGCCATCCGTCCGTCCACTTCCACCACGTCGCCCAGTTCAATGAGTGAATGGCCGTAGTAATTGCTTTCCAATGCCAGTCGCAGAAATTCCTTGAACCAGGGAGCTTCCAGCAGTTCCGTCAGTTCCGGATTCTCCACACCCTTCACGTCGCAGAGCTTGAAACTCTTGTTCAGCACGAATCCCATGCGCTGTTGCACGCATCCGGTCAGGTGCAGGTCGGCATCCACATCGGTATAGAGGTTCAGCAGACGTGTACGGTTCGGGTTGTCCACGTTGATAGCCATCTGCCATGCACGCCGCCAGTCGGCCAGGTCACGCCGTGTCAATGCTTCAGTGAGCAGCTGGAGCTTGACGCTCATTTCCTTGATGCGCCGTCTTTCGGCGGCATTCATCCGGTTGAGATATTCTATTTTCGGTTTCTTTGCCATAGTAGTTACCAGATATAATTGTTACGTTTGTCGGAACCGTAGCGTATGCCGGCTCCGGTCTGTTCTCCTTCCTCGCCCGTGGGTTGCAGTTCGGGCAGGTTCATGACCGCCTTTCCCGCCTGTACCTTCTCCAGATAGGCGACGGCGTTTTCAAACTGTTCCTTCCGGATTTCATACCCCATCTTTTGCGGCAGGCTGAGCACCATGAAATAGAGTGCCAGGTCGGCCACCAGTCCCACGAGGTCGAGGTTCCTTGCTTCGCCTTCGGCGGTGAAAGCCGCCTGCATGTCATAGCGTCCGTCCAGATAGCTTGCTATCCGGTCCATGGCACGGCGTTCGGCCAGCAGACGGTTGTCGTCCGTAGCCTGCTGAATGATTCTCAGCGCGTCGGCGCTGACCTGTATGTAGTCTTGTTCGGTGATAAACATGTGGTCAGTTAATAGTTAAAAGTTAATAGTTAAAAGTTAATAGTTAAAAGCTGTCGTTGGTTACCAGGCATTCTTAGGAGGACGCCGCACGCCAAGCCGGGGTGTGAACGAAGCCTCACGGGTTTGTTTCTGTAGTTTATAAATCGCCCCCTCACTGGCATCGGGGAAGTCATCGTGTGCACGGCTGCCCTGTTCGAAAGCCAGCGTCTGGTCGATTCCGGCCCGCATGTCGGGGTCTTCTTTCAGTTTTTCGTTATAAAAGAAGTAGCCACGTTCCCATAGTGGGCTAATAGCCTCCACACGGGCGAACTTGTCGGGTTTCTTCCGCTTGTCGGGCATGATGGGAAGCTGGTAGCCCCGTGCGTCGCCTTCACGCTGGAACTCGTCGAGGATGGTGTCCTGCATGAAGTTGGCTTCCATGTAGATACTGACCGCCGCATCCTCAGGCAGTGACTCGTAGACATCGTAAAGCCAGCGCACCATTTCGCCCACGCTGCACTGGCGGCAGAAGGCACGCAGCAGATGCAGTTCCCGGTGGGAGGCGGTTTTCAATCCACGCTTGGGACGGCCTATCATGGCGGCAGCCTTGTAGTCGTTCTTTCCGGAGGATTTCCACGAAGGGTCGATGTAGAGCACTATCTGCTCGTAGTATTTCAGTTTCAGCATCGGTCGCCAGCGTATCCACCGTTCCTGAAACACGGCTCCCTCGGTGATAGGATTATTCATGTATTCCTTCTGAAACGAGCGGTAGCCCATGAACTGTTCGCGGTCGCGCAGTTTCTCGATGGTGTAGAACTCCGGCCAGGCAGGATTCCCGTTGCGATCGATGGCGTTCACCTCAATGGTCTTTACGGTCGGCGTGTCGATGATTTTCTGCAATACGGAGTTTTTGGAAATCAGGTTACCCACCATGATGAAACGTCCGTCCTTGCCGCCGAAGCAGCCGAACAGGGCTTCCTTTATCCAGTTGGTCATTTCCCGTACACGGGCTTCGCTCCGGCACATCTCATCGTCGTCCAGGTCGTCCACCACGATGTAGTCCGGACGCATCTCCCGGAAACGCAGACCACGTGGCGACTGGCCACGGCCTCGGGAGAAAAAGGCGCACTGGTCACGTGTGACAAATTCGCCTTCCTGCCACATTCCGCTGTTGTACTGTTCGCCAAAGTCACGGATGATATACTGGTTGTATTGCAGCTCTGCCTGCAAATCTCCCAGCAGACCATCGGCGCTGTCTTCACTCTTGCCCACCAGCACCATAACGTGCAGCTCGCTACGGAACTTCAGCCAAAGCGGGATGCCGATGTCCAGGTGTACCGACTTGGCATGACCGCGCGGCCACTTACAGACCAGACGCAGCTCGGGATGAGAGGCGATGTAGCGTGCCGCCTCGTTGTGGAACCTGGCATTCGGACACTGGCAATAATGTGACAGGTACCGCTGGCAGAAACAGTCGTAGTCCTTCAGGGCACGGGCGATGTTCCGCTTGCGTTCCGCTTCTGTCTCTACCCGTTCCTGTGAGGTCATCCGTTCTACCCGTTTGCAGTGCTCCTGCCATCGTTTCAGGGCTTCTTTCTTTTCCTGTTCCGTCATGATCAGCCTCCTTTCTGGGCGAAGAGTTCATTCAGGTAATCGTTGTGCAGCTGGTTCACGAGCTGGAACAGTTCGTTGGTAAGCTGAGGATATTCATCCCGGTGTGAAGCCAGCCAGTTCTCAAAGTCAATCATTGTGTCGATACGGTCTACCACACTGGCCTTCTTCTCGAGCTTTTCGATGGCGGTGGCTGTCTTGATAAGCTTGTCGCCCAGGCTGGCCAGCATATCCTCGTTTCCCGGCTCGTTCGCTTTGTCGAGCAGGGAATTGATGGAAGACAGCAATTTATTCACCAGTTCCGGACGGGTGATGCTTCGTGCCGCCTTCATCTCTTTCCATCCCAGGGTGTTTATCCAGCGGCTGAGCGTCTGACGGCTCACTTCCACTTTCTGAAGAATCTCTTCCTGTGAAAGTCCGCTCATGTAGAGCACCCGTGCCAGCTCCTGTTTTGTGTCGTTTTTAGCCATGTTTTACCTTGTATTTAATATTCGTTTACGACAAAGTTCATCCATTTTCGTGCATCCACGAAAAAGGGGTGCAACCGTTACAGAGAACAGTGCATCATTTACACACTTCCTTGTAACCGTTACACACTTTTTTGCCCGGACGGGAAAGGCAGAGTAAGTTTGCGTCAAACGAACGGAAAAATGGCAAAACGAATCAGAATATCGAACGAAACGCTAAACTGCTACGGCACGTGGATCCGTACCGAAGGCATCGACCTGACGCAGTTTAACCGGAATCCCGTACTGCTCTGGATGCACCAGCGGGGCGTGGTAATAGGAATGATAAAGGATATACGCGTAGCGGATGGAGAAGTGACCGGCGAACCCTGGTTTGATGAGGTACGCGAAGAATCGCGTCTGGCAAAGCAGCAATGGGAAAAGGGTACGCTACGTATGGGTTCGCCCAACTTCGAGATACTGGAAACAAGCGAAGACGCTGCCTTGCTGAAACCCGGACAGACCCGTCCTACCGTAACCCGCTGCAAGCTGATGGAATACAGCATGGTGGACATCGGCGGAAACGACGACAACATCCGGCTCTCATACGAGGGGCGGGAAATCAGGCTGGATGCAGGAGGCGGATGCGACCTGCCGCTGTTGAAGGAAAGCTTTAATGAAAACCAAACATTACAGACAATGAACGAACAACTGAAAACCATCGCCCTGATGCTGGGGCTGGCGGACACCGCCACACTGCAGGAAGTGCAGAAACAGATTAATGTGTTGCTCGGTTACCAGACAGCCAATACTACACTGCGTACCGAGAAGGAAAAACTGGAGAAGGAGCTTGACACCTTACGACTGGCAGGTATCACTTCGCTGGTAGAGGAAGCCGTAACTTCCGGAAAGATTGAAGCCGGGAAGAAAGCCCACTTTATCGAATTGGGAAAGAAACTTGGTCAGGAAAGCCTGAAACTGACCTTTGAAGCCATGCACGGCACGGTAAAGCCGTCGATGATGCTGAACCGCACCACCTCACAGGCGGCAGGCGACTGGAAGAAACTGAGCGAAGTTCCGGCAGAGGAACTGAAGCTGATGCGAAAGAACGATCCGCAGCAGTACCGCAAGCTGTACAAGGCAGAATACGGTGTGGACTGTCCGGAACTTAACTGATTGTTGAACACAAATTAAAACACGAACATGAGAAAAGAAATCGTAAAATTCGTAACCGGCACACTGGTGAATGTGCTGATGAGTATCATTATCCTCTTTCTGCTTGGAGTACCGAATGCAGGATTCTGGGGACTGATTGTGGGTATTGTACTTCCTATGGCACTGGGCAAGTTCCTTCCGAAAGGTTCAGCCCTGGAAGGTGTCTATACCGAAGTGTGGACGGGCGAGCTGGTGAAGCAACTCCGCGGAGGAATGACCGCCTCCTGGCTGGACGGAGTATCGGATTATTCGGCTGCGGTGAACAACGAAGTGGTGCATCTGGTAGATGTGGGCGGAGATCCGGACGTATTGATTAACAACACGACGTATCCCATCGCCGCACAAGAACTGGAGGACGGGGATATTGCACTGGGCCTTGACAAGTTCCAGACCAAGAAAACTGCCGTATCGGACGACCAGCTTTTTGCCATCTCATACGATAAGATGGGCAGTGTGATCGAGCGTCATGGTGATGCCATCACTATCGCCAAATTCAAGAAAGCAGCTCACGCGCTGGCTCCGAACAGCAATACGGCCAAGACTCCGGTTGTGCCTACTTCCGGTGAAGATGACAACGGACGAAAGAAATGTACCCGAAAGGATATTATCGCGCTGAAACGCAAGCTGGATGACTTGCAGATTCCGGCAGCAGGCCGTCGTCTGGTACTCTGCTCGGATCATGTGAACGACCTGCTGGAAGACGACCAGAAGTTCCGCGACCAGTATTACAACTACACAACCGGAAAGATTGCCAACATGTACGGCTTCGAAGTATATGAATTTGAGAACTGTCCGTACTTTACCAAGGAAGGAACCAAGGTTCCATTCAAGAACTCGCCTTCGGGCACTGACCATCAGGCATCCTTCTGCTTCTACACCAAGCGTGTGTTCCGTGCACAGGGTAGCACCAAGATGTATTACCGCGACGCACAGACCAACCCGGACTACCAGCAGAACGAAGTGAACTTCCGTCACTACTACATCGTACTGCCGAAGAAAATGGAAGCTCTCGGTGCCATCTACAGTTATGACGGAACGACCGAACAGACTTCCGATCAGGAAGTGGAAGCAGACAAGAACTGGGCTACCGTACGCCGTGAAGCTGAAGCCGCCAAAATGGCCATGGTCCTGTCTGAAGGAGGAGCAAAAGGTGTAAACGGACTGGAAGAAAAGTTGCAGGAAGACCCTGCAGCCGGTGAGGAACTTGAAGCATAAGGAGGACTGAAGGATGAAACACTTTACAATGGGTGAACTTTGTGACAGCACCACCGCCGACGCTCATGGAATCAAGAATACACCGCCTCTTCAGGAGGCGGGGAATCTGAAAGCCCTGGCCGACAACGTGCTTGACCCGCTCCGCGAATGGTACGGGAAACCGATATCCGTCAACTCCGGGTACCGTTGTCCGCAACTGAACCGGCTGGTAGGAGGTAAGGCAAGCAGCCAGCATCTGAAAGGGGAGGCTGCCGACATTACGGCAGGAAGCAGGGAAGAGAACCGGAAACTCTTTGAGTACATCCGTGAGAATCTGCCTTTCGACCAGCTGATTGATGAAAAGAATTATTCCTGGGTGCATGTATCTTACAAGCGTGACGGAAAAAACAGAAAACAAATATTGAAACTATAACCATGGCGTAGTACGCCAAATGCTACGCCAATAAAGCACAACAAAATGAAACGGATTATCTTATTTTTCTGCCTGTGTTTGATTACAACACTGGCTTCATTTGCGCAGACCGTACTTCCGGCTGCAGAACCTGAAACATCGTTCCTTATCGACCTGGGAAGCTTTACGGGAATCGTAGCCCTGGTTTCTACCTTGGTGACACAGATTCTGAAAGTTGTTCCGGTTATTTCCGCAAGCAAGCTGGCCAAAATTTTGATTTCATGCGGTGTGGGCATGGTAGTATGTATTATTGTCTGGCTGTTGCAACTCACTCCGTTACTTACAGGCTATATCTGGTGGCAGGTGCTGATTTACGGACTGGCGGCCGGACTCAGCGGATGCGGATTCTATGATGTGATTAAGGCTATCGGAGCACTGTTTAAAAAAGAGTAGAGCATTATGGATTGGACCCTGTTACAAACACTGATGGAATGGCTGGCTCCTGCCGGCTGGCTGGTAACTGCCATTGCCTGGTGGCGTGACAGGAAAGTGTACCAGGTCCGTGCAGTGAAAGAAACCGAGGGCACTTACAAGGCTTTATATGACGACCTCAGTGCAACGGTATTGGAACTAAGTAAACAACTACGAAAACAAAACGAACGGAATATCAATCATGAAACGGCTTTACGCAAACTACATACTTGCAGGTATGCTGACCGCTGTCCTGCTATCATCTGGATGCGCCAGCAGCAGAAAGGCCAGCTCGGAAACCGTCCGCTCGGACAGCCTCCGAACGAGCGTAACCGAGCAAACAACTTACGGGCCGGTCCCGAAGAGGACGGCGACCTGCTCGGTGAGTGCGGAGCAGTGGCTGAACCTGAGTAAACTTCCTGCCGGATTTGGGCTGAACTATCGAAACGACGGTCTGAATATTGACATACAATCGGACGGAGAAGGTGGCGTGAACGTCACGGCAACAGCCGACAGCATAGGAAGACAGGTTACCGTCAAGCATACTGAAACGGAGCACCGGATACGGGATGAAACTACCAGCAATGAGGTGAAAGAAAGACGGCCCGGCTTACAACAGTGGATTGTAGGAACAATTATTGCGGTGCTGTTACTTTTTCTTATTTGGGAACTGATTAAAAAGTATTTAAACAAAAATCAAACTCTATAAATATTATGGCAGATACAAGCAACGGAATTATCTATGGAACCGCCGAGGTGAAGTTCAAAGCTACCGAAGGAACGGATAAAACAATCGGTTGGCTGGATGAAAACGGGATGCAGCCTGCGGGAAACGCACCTTCATTTATGGATGTATTCGCCGCTCAGGTTACCGACGGACCGGTAGATTCTATCTTGCAGAACCCAGGATCGGATGCCTTCACCATGAATCTGATTCAGCTCAAAGCGCAGAACCTGGTAGACATCTTTGGAGGAACAGCAGAAGATGACGGCTCATATACTCCTCCTGCCAACTTCGTGGCAACAGGCGTGCTGACCATCAAGACGCATTCCGGACACAGCTTCCGTGTATTCAACGCCCGACTGAGCCGTAACGGATGGCAGAACGGTCTGAACATGCAGAATGTATTCGCGTTTGGAATCAGGGTAGATATGCTGAAACCAGCCGACGGAAAAGAAAGACGCTGGAGAATCTATCCACCGGGTGTGGTTCCTGACACATCTGACGCAACCGCTGATACAGAAGAGTAATGAAGGCACAAGATATTGAACTGCTGGCAGGCATCTCTCTCAGTGACGGGGGAATCAGCCTGCCGCTTCATACGGTACTTCGGAAACGTCCATTCCGCATTACGATGAAGACACCTACCACACGTAGTCTGATACGAATAAGCAAGCGTTATCTCCGAATCGGGGTGACTCCGGAAGAATATGATGCATACGACCAGGACCAGCGTATCCGGTTTGTCTTCCTGCATGGAAAGGACATCAGCCGTATTGTGGCATACGGAATTGTGAGAGGGCCTGTACTGGGAAGAGTACTGAACCGCATGGTGGCATGGATGCTACGGGAACTGATGACACCCGACGAACTTGCAGCTGCCTGGCGACAGGTGCTGAACAGTACATCTACCACGTCTTTCGGGATTATTATCGCATCGGCAGCAGCTCTGAACAAGATGCAGCCCTTAGCGAGCCGGAACGAGAGCGCAAACGACAAGAGGAGTTAAAGAAGGGACATACGGAACCTTCGCATAGCCTTTTCGGCGTAGTAGGTCAGATTGCCACGGAAACAGGATGGAGTATTGACTACATTCTGGATAAGGTAAATGTAGTTACACTTCAGCTCATGATGGCAGACATGCCTCACTGGGTTCCTCCGAAGAAACCGGACTTGAATCAGCAGATCCGTGAAATGGAGGAACGTGAAAAACAAAGAAACAGTCGCACACAAACAACAGAAAACACCAATCAGACAAAGGGAATGAACCCGATGGAGTTCTTTACCAATTATGCGGTAAAGGACTGATTATTCATCATTATAAATTGGAATCATGGCAGTACCCGTTGAACTGGAAATATTCATGAAAGACTTGACCAAGGCCGGATTACAGAGCGTTGGCAAGAATGTGGATGATGTGGAAAATCAGACTCTGAAACTGATTGACGCATTGAAACTGGTACGTGCCGAGCAGATTAAACAGCTTGAAGCGAACAAGCAGGCCGGAAAAAACTACACTCAGGAGGCTGCAAACGTGCAGGCTTTGACGGGCCAGATTAATGGATTGAAGGCCGGACTGAAAGACTTGAAGAAAACCAAAGAGGAGGTTGCAAAAACACCTTCCATCGACATCGACACAGAAGCTGTTACCCGTAAGACAAACAACCTGAAGATGCAGTTCAGCCAGGTAGCAAGAGAACTGCCTTCGCTTGCCATGGGTCCGCAGATGTTTATCCTGGCAATTTCAAACAACCTTCCTATGCTGGCAGATGCCATTGCCGATGTGCGCAAGCAGAACGAACTTCTGGCCGCATCCGGAAAAAAAGGTGTGCCGGTATGGAAACAGCTAGGAAAAGCATTGCTTTCTCCTCAGACAGCCTTAATCGCTCTAATTTCATTGGGTATTGTATATGGAAAAGAAATTGGTAATTGGGTTAAAAACCTTGGTAAAGTAAAAAAAGAACTATCAGAAACTCAACAGCTACAGGAATCATTGAACACTTCCAGAAGAAAAGGTGGAGAAGCTGCGTCTGAAGAGTCTGCAAAACTTAGAATTCTTTATACAGCCAGCCAGGATACATCAAAATCCATGAGAGAAAGGAATAAGGCTGTAGATGAGCTTCAAAAAATGTATCCGGATTATTTCGGTAAACTAAGCAATGAAGCCATTTTAGCGGGGAATGCCGCATCTGCGTACGATGAACTGACAAAGGCAATTATACGTAAAGGTCAGGCGCAGGCAGCGGAAGATATTGTAGCTGATTATTCAAAGAGAAACTTTCAGTTACAACGTGGTATTAATGCGGATTCGCAATGGGTTAATCAGATGCGTTCCGCATACGAAGCTGCACTGAAACAAAGAGAAGGAATGAGGCAAAATGCGTTGACGGTAAATCAAAGCAGTTTCATGACAAACCGAACTCTTTCAGGTGATAGTAACGCGGAAAAGATTATCGAGGAATACGAACGTCGCATGGAGAATATCAGAAAATCTTCTGAAGAAATTGCAAAGAACAACAAAACAGTAGAGGGTATAGTCAAACAGATAGACACATCGGCTTACACCACTGATTTCTCTGGTAGCTCCAAAAAGCAGAAAGAAGAGAAAACCGACTACGCCTCTCAGCTTGCCGATGCTCGCGTAAAAGCACAGCAGACTACTGAAAAACTCCGTCTGCAAATCATGGTGGAAGGGATAGCTAAACGAAAGGCTTTGGCTAGACTGGAATATGATGAACAACTTGCCGACATTGACAAGCAGGAACGGGATACAATCGCTAAAATGGATCAGGCACGAAAGCAGGGTGACAATATCCCACAGAGCCAGTACGACGAGGTAAAGAATACGGCGAACACCAACCGTATGCTGGCAGAACAGGTGTATAACGAAAAGATATATCAGATTGAACAGGAATATCGCGACAAGGCCACGCAGAGCCTTATCGACTACAATAAACAATACGGAACGTATCAGGAGAAGCGTCTGGCCATTGCAATGGATTATGCCCGGAAGATTGCCGCTGCGGAAACAGAAGGAGAGGCCGACGTATTAACCCGTGAACGTGACGACAAGCTGGCCAGCCTGGACTTTGAGGAAATGAAGAAAGGGATGGACTGGGACAAAATCTTTGGTGACCTGGAGCGTGTGTCTACTGATACGCTGGAAAGTCTCCGAGAGAAGCTGAAACAATACCTGGAAGGAATAGGCGATGACATCAGCCCCGAATCTTACAAGGAGGTACTGGATGCTTTCAAGAATATAGACTCCGAGCTGGCCGACCGTTCCCCATTTGATACGATGAAGAAGGGGTACGAAGATTACAAGTCTGCGATGGAGGAAGTACGTTCTGCTCAGAGCCTTCTTCAACAGGCGCAAGTCGGCGGAAGTGTTATCGTGGAAGAATATGACGAAGCAACCGGAGCCCTTACACGTAAGCTGATTACTCAGGCAGAAGCAGAGGAAAGACTTCGTGCTGCCCAGGATAAACGATACAGTGCCCAGAAGAGTCTGACGGATGCGGCCCATTCCATCGGGCAGAAAGGAATGGCTATCGTCAATGCCGGAAACGACATAGTGGATATGTTAGGAAACTTTGGCGTAAAAGTTCCGGAAGCGGTGAGTGAGACATTGAACGGAGTCAGCCAGGTAATGAGTGGACTGGAAAGCATTGATTTGACAAAACCATTCAGTGCTATTACAGGGTCAGTTAGTATATTGACTGGAATAGGCAATACGATAGCCGGACTGTTTGGTTTCGGAGGTGCCGATTATTCGGGGTATGAAAACCTTAAATCAAAGTATGAAGGGCTGATTGACATTTGGGATTCGCTTATCTCCAAGAAACAGCAATATATCGACATTGATTATGGTGTAGAAGCTCAGAAAGCAGCCGAGGAAGCTAAAAAACTGGTAGACGTGCAGATTGAACGCCAGCGGCAGTTGATGCATTCTCTTTCTGGAAGCGGGTCAAGTATGTTCAGCCATTCATTAGGATACAGAGTAAACGAAAGAATGGGTAGCTCTGACTGGGCAAGACTTTCACAATTAACAGGAGAGAATATACGTGAATTTGGTGACGTAATTAATTTGGATGCGGATGTCATAGGTAAAGTTCTTCAAGACGAAAAGTTTGTGTCGGTACTGACCGCTGTCAACTCTGAGTTTGTGACCTACATTCAGAATATTGACAAGTATAGCGAACAGTTGCAGGAAATTGCCGAACAGGAGAAAGAAGCATTTACCGGGGTAAGCTTTGATGAATTCCGTGACAGCTTTGTGAGCATGCTGTCGGATTTGGATGCTACCAACCAGGATTTTGCAGACAATTTTGAAAAATACCTTCAGAACGCCATATTCTCTTCTCTGATTGCTGGAAAATACAAACAGCAAATTCAGGAATTATATGACACATGGGCTACAAAAGCAGAATCAGGAGGTGAACTGACCAAAGATGAAGCCGGTATATTAAGAAACAAATATCAGGATATTATTAATGATATGCTGGCAGAAAGGGAACAGATAATGAAAGATTTCGGTTGGGAATCTTCATCTGCGGATTCCGGAAGCAGCCAGTCACCCAGCAGTGGTGCACTGACCACCATGAGCCAGGACAGTATATCCACTTTTGAAGGTATAGGCAGGAACATGCAGACGCATCTGGCCAATACGGACAAGTTTGTGCAGGAAATCCGAAACACGCAGAAGCAGGACAGCCAGACGCTGGCCACCATAGCCGGGCACACGGCACATCTGGTGGAGATACACGATATATTGAGTGATATGAAATTGAACGGAATACAGCTGAAGTAGCTTAATTTTTAACTATTAATTATTAACTGAAAAGTGGACCTGACTGGATACCTTACAATCAACGGAACGGACGCATGGAGGGAATACGGTGCCTTCCTGGGCGAAACGGAAGCAGGCGGACACGTGAACATGGATGCCCTGCTGCGGATGCCAAAGGCGAAGGATATTACCACCGTAGACTTCCGGGAACGGAACGGGGTAGAGCTTCCCCAGAACCCGAACGTGAAGCTGTGCAGCATCGAACGTACATTGCAGTTCTGGCTTCGTGGAAACTCCGCATCCGACCGACTGGACAAATACCAGCGCATGATGACGCTCATCACGTCGGGTATGCTTGCAATCGCCGTGAAGAATTACCGAACCTACAATATGGTTTACCAGGATATGCCGGCAGATCCGGAATGGTACGAAAGTTACGAAGGAGACCGGTTCTATGTGCTGTTTTCCGTAAAATTCATGGAGCCGCAGCCTTCTATTTAGTAATTGATTAAACACTGTTTAAATGGAACTGAAAATATACGATAAAGCCAACAACCTCCGACTGACAGCCAGCCCGAACTCTTCTTCCAGTGTCACGGAAGAAATCGGTGGAGAATGCAGCGTATCTGCATCCTTCACCCATACCGAATACGTGCCGCTGGATGTGGATGACTACATCGAGGTGGAAGGCGTTCGCTACAAGGTAAAGTCACGCTATCGTCCGAAACAAAAGAACACACAGACTTATGAATACAGCGTAAAGTTCTATGCACCGATACATGATGCGGAAGATACACTGATGCTGTTCCAGGAAGGTGGAACCACTTCTGAATTCAGTTACGACGGTGGTCCGCGCGAACACCTGCAGTTGTGGATAGACAATATGAACCGCCGTGCCGGTGGAAATCTGTGGAGCATCGGAACGGTTATTACCGCCGAAAACAAGGTGATTGATTACCGGAATGTGAAGTGCTGGGATGCGGCTTTCGGCAGCAATGGCATCGCCGCCACATTCGGCACTGAAATGTGGGCAGACGGTTATGTGATTAATCTCTGCAAAGCTGAACGTGGGGAAGTGGTGGAGCTTGGCTACCTTCAAGGACTTACCAATCTGGCACAGGAAGATAACGGGGAAGTGAAATTCTTTACCCGTCTGTTCCCGTTGGGCTGCACACGCAATATTGATGCGACAAAGTACGGGTATTCCCGTCTGCAACTTCCAAGCCGGGAAATATATGTGGACAAGAATGTAGACTTATATGGTGTGAAGGAAGAAACGGAAGAAGCTGCGTTTGCTGAGATATATCCTCAGTATGTAGGTACTGTTTCATCTGTACGTACGGAAGATAAAACCAGCGAGGAAGGACGGAAGTACACCGTATATTACTTCAAGGACAACGGTATGAACTGGAATCCGAAAGACTACGAGATTCCGGATCTGGACTATATGTTACAGTTCCAGACTGGCGAGCTGGCAGGACGTGGAACTGACGGTTCTTTCCAGGCTGCATGGCATGAAGACACACGGGAATGGGAAATTATAAACGTATATCCGGATGATACGACTCAGATTCCTGGAGGTGTGATTGTACCAAATCCAGGTGACAAGTATATACCATGGAACTTTTCCATGCCGCAGGAATACATCACCGAAGCGGAACAGGCATACAAACTGGCAGTAGATGATTTTCTGAATACCTACAGCTTTGACCCTAACAAATACACCGGAACCACTGACCGGAACTACATAGAAAATAATAATACACCGCTCCGCATCGGATGGAACGTGCGTCTGCTTTCAGAACAGTATTTCGGTTCTACCGGAGGATACAAGGATACACGTATTACAAAGGTGCAGCGCAAGTTGAATGACTTGTGCCAGGCTACGATTACCTGCTCGGATGAAGTAGGGTCGGGGTGGAAATCCTCGGTAGATAACTCGCTGAACTCGCTACGGTATGAGGTAGCCAGACAGGCTGAACAATATGTATATGATGTAATCCGGTCGTTCGATGAAAAAACACCGTCTGATAAGAATATATTCAGTGCATTAAAATCGTTGAAGACACATCTTCGTAAGGATGCGCCTGACCGGACGGAGTTTTTGATGAAGCTTCTTGGCGGTATCATATCTCCTTTCCTTACATCTCCTGACTTTGTTACTGGAATGATGGGTGCCGGCATGTCATTCTATAGCAATGAAAATGGTGATTCTGTCGGATGGATTGACAAACTGTACGTACGAAAGAAAGCCATTTTCCAGCTGCTCAGCATAATGGAGACCGAGCTGGCCGGAGCTTCCTTCATGTTCAACGCTTCAGGTGCCAGAGCAACGATTACTAAGGTAGAGCGTATAGATGCGGTTCCGTTCTATTATGCGGATGGTAGCGCGAAATACTATTCAGATGGCAGCAGAGCATACGTGCAGCCAAGCGCACATGGCGCCGTGTACCGCTGTTACTTCCTTGCAAACGATGGTGAGAAAGCCATCGAGAACCGTTTCCGTGTGGGTAACCTGGTACGCAGCCAGTCATTCAATATCAAATCCGGAGTCTATGAGAATGTTAGTAACCATTACTGGTGGCGGTTAGTCACTGCCGTCGGCGATAATTGGATAGAAGTATCTGTAAATCATTGTGACGAAGGTAGTGATATTCCCAAGGAGGGTGATGTGGTTGTACAACTTGGAGACATATCGGACACGGATTTCCAGTCCGCAATCGTGCTGTCTGCATACGGAGACGGTGCGCCTTCTCTTATCTTCTATCAGGGAATCAACAGTTACTCCCTCTCCGGGAAAGATATAGTCACGATTGGATACGACCGTGTGAAAAAAGAGGGATACTTCAATGTGTATGGACGGGCCTATATCGGTAACAGGGAACAAACGAATTACCTCAGTCTGTCTGACGGGAAGCTTGTCGGAAGATTTAGCGAACTCATGCTATCGTCTGGTAAATCAGTTGTAGAGGTAGCAAAGGACGAAATAAGCCTTGAACTGGAAGATACAGGAATCAACGTCAAAGATAGGACTGTAACGGTACATGCAGATAATTTCTTTGTAACCAACACATCCGGTGAACCGATTGCTGTTTTCACTACTGATAAAAACGGACGTCCGATTGTCAAGGCCGAATACATTGACGTGGACAATCTGAAGGTGAAGCATCTTGATGGTGCGGAGGGTTCTTTGGAAAGAGGCTCTATCGGAGGATTTGAACTGGCAAATGGCCGAATCGGTAGTGAAGCAACGGCATCCGGAGGTGGAGGTAGTTTGTCAATTTATAGTGACATGATTCGTGTAGGCGGCACAAGCTCTTATGTATTAATAGGGAAGAATGTTGTTCCGGCGACAGCTTCTGGTTTTACAGCTGCGGGAAGAATCATAAACAATCAGACGAATACGTATGGCGGATATGGTTTTGACGTGTCCAATTATGGGCTGTTTATTGAAGTATCTGGTGGAACGAAAAACTATGGGCTGAAAAGCAATGCTCCACTGATGGCAACTGCGTTTATTGGAACCAAGATCGGAAGGCTTAACATTACAGGCAGCACCTACAAGATTGATTTCTCACAGAATAATATCTTCTTTATATATGCCAGCAGCGCATATAATGTGACCCTTCCGGATGAGTCGCAGGTCGCAAGCATGTATGGCATGAGCAGCCTTCCGTCTGATTTCGGACTTATGTTGGTTTTCAGATGCCTTGCAGGCTCTAAAAACGTCACGTTGGCCGGAATATACGACCAGAACGGAAGTGTGCAAAGTTATACTTTGGCTGTCGGCGATTCAATAATACTACTGGTGGCTAAGGTTCCATATTTCGGATATTTTTTAATCAATTATACAAGCTGATGGACAAGGCAATTATAATCTACACAGTGTTAGTAATCTTATTAATCTTAATGATAAATTGAAAACGATATGGACGATAAAAAATACGATTCAAGGTATGACGGCGAAACAACAGATAAAATTCTGGACAATGCAAAGGCTATAATGGAACAGACTACAGCAGAAGATGGTGAAACGGTACAGGTGTACGATACAAACGGCGTTCCGCATAAAGTGTCGAAAACGGAACTGCTGAAGAAGTCTACACTGGCTCTCCCAGCTTTGGAAGACATCTCCAGTTTTGTGGCCGTGAATGCCGCCGGAAATGCCGTCGGAGTAATGACAAAAGAGCAGGTTGCGTCAGTTCTGGCGGAACTTATTGGAACGGCTACTTTAAAAAATGATGGATTAATGTCAAAATCAGGTTTCCTGAGTGCCATTGGATTAAATTTGGAAGGTGATGCCAATACCGTAAATAACGGAGTTTATAAATTTGACTCACAACAGGACAATATGCCCGTGAATTATGGCATATTAGTGGCATTTTCTTGTGACGGATGGATTCGTATGCAATTATGTGCAGGTGGAGATAATGGATTAGCATATATAAGAATGCATTATAATAGTTGGACATCATGGAAACAACTATAATATTAATTTCCGAAGAAAATACTTCAGCTCGATAGAAGAAACATTCCCAGCCTTGTATGTAATCTTATATTTGTCAGTTCCGGTTCTGGATACCTCTATCGTAACGTTGCTCGTGTAGCTATATTCAGACAGCTTAGTTACACCAGCAGCATATATAGAAGCCCATGCCAATATATACGTGGCTAAATACTCCGTATTACTAGCACTAGCACGAATTGAAAGTAAATATATACTTGCCGTGTTAGTTTCTCTTATTTCAACGGATTCCCCAACTTGAAGTATTGTTGTTACCGTGCTATTAATTCCAATAAGTTCCGCCAGGCAGATTTAGCACTGGCGGGACTAACTGTTAGAAAGATGGAGTTAGGCTGGCTGACAGGATATACAAAATTAACGGATTATGCAGACTTTGGTACAATGCTTATATATATTACTGGTGATAATAGGCAATCATTAATAATGCTTTGCGATATTCAAAGAGTGATAATGTTACATGATGAACATAGAGATGATGAATTAGCTGTATACAGGAAAGAGGATGGAGGATATTATCTATATACAGCTAGTTATAACTTATATGCATATATTATTAGCTCTTCGTTTACTCTATCTATTGTTAAAGGACAAGATGGCAACGGGCTTATTAAAATCAATAGGGCCTAATATTATAATCGAGTCCATTTAAACTATGATTAAAATTCTCTCCACTCTCCCCATGAATTACCACCATTAGAAGACATACGGGTAAACCGTTTATTGTCATATATGGACATTGCTATTTGCGTGTGATATTCACCTTGACTGAAATATAATAAATTCCCATAAGTGAATAAATCGAAGTTAATAGTTCCTAGAGATATATTAATCATATATACCCTATTATTCAAACAATTATCCGGATTTATGACAATACCACCATCCCTGAACCAAGTATTGTTAATCCCAATAAGTTCCGCCAGAACTGACGCAACCTGCTCTTTTGTCATTACTCCAGCAGATTCTCCATTTTTATCTATACATACAAACTTAGATATTTCATCAAGTTTATCCAATGTAGCTATCTCAGTTTTTAATTCGTCTTTACCAACATATGCAGTCAAGTCTATTGCCGCTTCATACTGACCTAGCAATTCCCATTCTCCATCAACACAAATATATTCATCATATTTGTTTGTTTCTCCTTGTTTAGCAGATACCATTAGGTATATCTTATTCATATCATCCTCTGTCATTTCAGCAATAGAAGGCAATTCTAAAACTACTCTGTATAGTGATAAATCTATATTTGATAGTCTATCACCTTGCTCTTTTGCGTACGCCGCTTGTGTTGCAGCTTCATTTGCCTTTTCTTCTGCTAAAGCTGCATTAGTTGCCGCTAAATTAGCCTGCTGCTGTGCATTTTCAGCAATAGCTTGTATGTTTTCATCAAGTACCTCTGCTTTCCAGTTCTCATCCTTTATCCACTCCTCGTTAGTAACAGACAATCCTATATATTGCTCCTTAATCCAACCTGTACCAGGGTTGTAGGTAATCATATACCCACCTTTTCTGTTTTTTTCATCTACCTTCAAACGAGTAGTGGCTATGTTTATTTCATATTCAAGCACTTCATAATTTGCTCCATTTTCTACGCGTGAAATCTCACCATTAATAACTTCGCGCTGCTGGTCTATTTGTAATTTAGTGTAGAAATCGCCCGCGTTGAAAGTATCATCACCTCCGGCCTGACCACTGTTTATCCACCCTCCTCCTTGGAATAAATAAATCATGTATGGATAGCTGTTTCCAACATAGGCTTTGCTACCCTCATTTGCTGTAGGGTAAGCATCTTTAAGGCTTTCAACATTCAGGAAATATCCTTTATTATTGCTTGTAGCATCTTTTATTTTATTTATTTCTCTTGAAATAACACTGTTTGGAAGAAGTTTTTCAGAAAATTCGTTCAAATCAGAGTCAAGAGGAAATCTGTCCTTGTTTTCTTTTACTGTACGTAACAAATCATTTGTCGTTACTGCATCATAATCCAAAAATCCTTTTCTCATATCTTTATTTTTTAAATAAACCAGTTTTCTATCTTATATATGATTCCATTTTTTACACTAACTTTTTTCCATATTTTTTCTCCATATGGATTTGATTCATCATATAATGAATATACCAAAAAGCTTCCAGTAAATCCTGTAACAGAATTTCCACCATCAGTCATTGTTATTTGAGTAGGATTTATAATCATACCCAAATCTCCCATATTCAATCTTATATCTCCGTTTGTTATCTGAGTTCCCTTGTTCCCGCTGTTCATTCTGATGTCAAACGGGTATAGGTAAAGCGTTTCCCCTTCAATGTTTTTCAGTGATATTGCAGCAGATTCGTATCCGGAATTGTTGTAGAAGAACCAGCTTGAAAGCACATTTCCTTTATTTGAAACTAGGGCCATTTGTCTTGAATCCGGATCTAATACAATCCTGTTTCCATCTGAGTTTGTGACAACGCCCCCAGTGAATGTGCCGGTAGCTGCTTTCAATTCTCCCGAAAACGTACCGTCCGCACCATCCAGGTGCTTTACTTTCAGATTTTCAACGTCTATATAGTCAGCTTTCAATATTGGTTTACCGCTTGAATCAGTTGTGAATACTGCAATAGGTGAACCTTTTGAATTGTTTACGAAAAAACGTTCAGAAGTAACAGTTACAGTTTTCTTATCTATGTCAATACCTGTTGAAGCCAAATCATCGTTACTTACTTTAAGTGAAATCTTTCCCTCCATTACAGATATTGATGTTTTTACGCTTTTGAACTCTTCCGAAACGTCCTCTCCTGTCTCAAAAATGAACTTAGTTGCTTTCACAACAAGTCCGTTCTTGCTTAAATCAAAGTAACGCTTATTGTTATGGTCACCTATATAAGTCCTTCCATAATTTTTAAGATAACATTCTTTGTTGGCTCTGTCATATCCGACAGTGAATATGGCTTTGTCTGAAAGACTGTAACTGTCTATACCTTGCAACATTGATATGTATGGGGCATTTTCACCGAAAGCTGAAATTATAATCGCATTCTGTCTGTCCTGGTCTTTATCATTACCAAGCTGTACAACAACGTCACCTTCCTTCGGATCATCGCTTCCGGAATCCATGTCAACGGTGGATAATTCTATATAATCATCTCCAACTCCTACAACCTTTCTCCACCAGTAGTGATTTCCAACGTTTTCGTACACTCCCTCTTTTATGTTGAATGACTTGGACTGCGCAAAGTCTCCCGATTTAAAAAGATTTTCAACTGCTTCTTCCGTATCATCTGAAAGGAAGTAGCATCTGAAAATGTCAGGAAAATAAATTTCGTCTTCATCAGAAAAATATGCTTTATCTCCTGTTATAAAAAATGCTTCCTGTTCCAATCTTTCAACTTCGGTAATCTTTATCCTTGCTCCTGAAGAGTTGAACAACATATCAGATCCTCCAAGTTCCGTCTTAAGAATTTCTAGAATCTGAAATGTTGCCTTAAGCCTTACAATAAGCTTGTCAAACTCGGCAACAGATTGTTTGTTGGCGTTCTGCTTTATAGAAAATCCTGCACCTAGAACGCCTGATATAAAATCAGGAGATTCAATAAAAGGAGATATAATACCACCAAGAAGCCTTAATAGGAATTCTGTAGTATCTTCATCATCCTTTCTCAAAAAATTTAAAAGAGTTCTTCTTGCTGAAAAAACATTTGATTCAGTAGGTTCCGTATTATCACCGCTCTTTATTATATATATATCGCAACCACCTGAACCTGAACCTGCACCAGATTTAAGCCTTATAATAAGCTTGTCACCATCATATACCTCAAATGCAAGCTCACTGTTTTCTTCATCAATGTGATACGGCATTGTTAATGTAGTTTATTGCTATCTTCTGCATTTCTTCTGCTGTAGCCTGGTTTTCAAAAATAGAATACACAAGTCCGGCCGTCATATAGCAAAGCGCATAAAATACAGCATCAGAAGATTCCATGTTTATGCCGGATGAAGGTTCGTATGAAGCTTCATATACAAAAACTGATACGGTATGGTTCGAACCAGTTACGCTGTAATATTCCAATATCTTCTTTCCTTCAGGTGAATATGACAAGACACATACAGGCTTGTTATTACCACCTCTTGTGTATTCGTTTGATTGCTGTTTTGCTTTTTCGCTATCAAGTGGGAATGCTTCTGAAACAGTTCTTTTCCATCCTTCCATCTTGAATGCAATAAGCTTTAGAAAATCGTCAGGAAGAACTATGTATCCGGTACCATCATTGTTGTTAACCGGATTTGAAGTTCCTTTCTTTGGATTTACGGGAATTGCGGATTTCAATACTATCATGGCAAGAGCATCACCTATACATGATTCAATGTACTGGTCGATTTTTATTGTGTCTTCGTCAAGGAGAGAGGAATTAGTTTCTTCTCCTATCTCGTTCATTATAGCCTTTACCTTTGATATTATTTCATCCTTTGTCACCATAGTTATCTCCAGTTGGGGAATTCAATTCCAAGTTCTTCTGCTTTCATTTTGATTCTTTCCTTGTCCTGAAGTTCTGCAATAGGGATACTATACTCACTTATAAGAATTTCCCTTGCAGATTGCACGTTCTTTACGTCAGGATATGATTTTACGGATGATTGTGAACATGCTTCCTTCTCATTTTTATCTTCATCAGAAACCGGTTTCTCATCATTAACTTCAACTTCTCCAATCTTAAATGACTTTTCAAGCTTTATCATTCCTTTAATATAAAGCCTGTGGTTCTCGATTGCAGTCTGAACTATCGGATCAGAAGTGCTGAATGTGGCAGGAGTAATTCCGGATGGAGTTATAACACCGTTTGCAAAGTTCACACGAAGCTTTGCGTTGTTTACCGGTATGAGAACGCTCATTTCTACTTTTCCGTAAATGGCATATTTTTTTTTATATAATGTTATCTTTTCCATAATACAATATCAGGGAGGCAATAAGCCCCCCTTTTTTAAACGGTTATGAATTAAAATTCGTCCTTGGTGTATATTTCACCTTCGTATTTTTCCCATGAAGAACCGTTCCACTTCCAGAACTCACCGGCTTTAGAACCTGATATTCCTGAACATGCCTGTTTCAGATAGTATATCTGACCTTTACCCGGGCTTGACGGAGCTTCAGAAGCATGGTCATGAGTAAGTACGACAGTGGCACCCGGCAAGCTGCCTTTGTCATCACCTTCCACCCAGATATGTGAGTAACCTTTCAGGGCAAGAGCGTTGATTGAAATAACGGCTTCTCTCTTTGCTTCTTCGCCTTCAATCTTTTCAGTTGATTTTTCCTCGTTCTTCATCCAGTAACGTACAAGGCCTTCCATGTCAAGGATTGCGCCAGAATTTGAATATCCGATAACATCAAGAGTAGGTTCGTGCTTCAAGTAGAAGTCACCGAACACGGTATGAAGCTTTGTACATGAAAATCCCCATACGTTATCTGATGTCATTGTGATGTCCTTGTGCTTGGTGAAGTCAATGTTCTGGATGCTTTCAAGCATGTCACGGCCTTGGAGCCAGAATGCTTCCTTTGAACAGTCGTTACCGGTGAACTTCAATTTTGCAAGTGCGATGATTTCTTCAAATGTCCAGTTTCCATCATGCTGCCATTCCCTTTTGATCTGCCACCTGATTCCTTCTGTTGTGTATACATCCTGAACACCCATCTGTCCACGGTCAACCTTGAACTTTCCTTTGTGCCCAATCCATAGTGTACGGTTATTTTTTCTTCTGTACTGTTTTACTGCCGCTTCTGCGATAGTAGCTTTCTGGAATGGGATACGTTTTTTCTGACTGTCAAAGTAATCAGAGATAATCTGATTCATGATTGTCTTCTGCAGATACACTCTTGTAGGCTGTGGAACAACAAGGTCCGGTGCTACCTGCTTCTGAGTTTCTGCACATGCGTTGCTGAGCAAAACAAGTTTTGTGCCTGATTCAATTGTAGGAACGTTACAATACTCATCACTAGGTGAAGTTTTAGGGCCGTTCACAGCCCTTACAATAGGACTTCCACTATTCGAAGCGTCTTCCCTACAATGAACAGCATGAGGTCAACTCCTTCAAGTTCATTCTGCCCTGTAGGATCGTATCCGTTTACGCCTTTTGCGATGACTGTACCGTATTCCTGAAACAATCCTGCATCTTTTGAAGCAACCTTAATGACAGCAGTCTGGCTTTCTGCCGCGTTGTATTTTTCAGTTGTTTCTACCACGGCTTTCTGTTCGTCAATCAGATAGTGGTCAACTTCGAAACTATGAACCAGTACTTGCCTTTTTGCCTTACGCATAATTCCGTCAAGAATGGTTTCATCCGTACCAATAAGGAATATATCTTTATCAATGTCAGGCTGGATAAGTCCGTCATCTCCTACTCCACCTGTTGCGCTTGCTGCGCCTGAAACGGTAGTTGCCTGTCCTGGTACCTGGCTTTCCACGCCTGCCTGTCCAGGTGATGCCTGAGCACCTCCCTCTGTTACGGCCACTGTGGCTGTTGCGTCTGCGGCCAGCATAAACGGTGAACCTATAATCACTGACAGGATAGTCAGACAGATTGAAAACAGGCTCCATTTTTCTTCTTTCAAAAAACTGATAACTTTTTTCATGTCGTGTTTATTTTAATTTGTGTTATGGCTGTTATGCTTCACTTGCAAGCTGAAGGAATGATTTTGGCTTGCTTTTCTTTCTTGTTTCCTGGGTAACCGCTCCAAGTCCGGTTGGCATCCCGTCTCCTATCTGGTCTTTTCTCATTTTATGCACATTTTCGTTTCTTCCTTTGACCTCTCCGGCTTTCATTGCGTCACTAACGTCTGTGTCATAGTTGAAAGCCTTGTCAATCATAGCAAGAAGCTCTGTCGTGTATCTTCCTGAAAGAATAGGAGAAGCGATTTTATCCCATATATCATTAAGGAAATCATCAGGATTGTACCCTTTCTCCTTGCAGAATTGTTCAATAATTGGAGTAGACTCATCAATGTTCTTCTTGTACTCATTCTCTCTTGCAGCCAATTCTTCTGCTTCCTTTTTCCTTTCTTCTTCGGCAGATGCGATATCTTCGTATTCAGGAGTGCCTTCTTCAGCTGAAAGAAAGTCTCTTCCGTAATACCTTACAAGTGCATTACCGCTTGAACGCTTACCGCTTACAATGTCGGAAAGAACAGAAGCAAGTCTCGGGTCCCTATTGATTGCATCGGAAAGGATTTTTTTCTGCTCTTCGTTCTTGTTGTAACTTTCGATAAGCATTCCATAGGACGACTCTTCATCTTCAGGGTTGTATCCTTCCATTTTTGCCATCATCATGGAATTAAACCTTTCCTTGTTGGTAGGTTTTCTTTCCTTTTCTCCACCGGCATTTTCTTGTACTGCCGGTTTTTCGTTAGTTTCTTTTTCCATGCTGTAGTATGTTTGTCATGTTTTGCGTGTATTGCAAAGTAAAATGTATTTGGTATTCAAATGTTGCTGAATTGGGTATAATTATTGCAGACTTGGGTAATATGTTATAATGATTTTCTTTTATTTGTATCTTTGTAGAAAAGGCTGTGTTATGAGGGACAATGACATTTCAGAAATCCGCCGTCAACACATAGCTAATGCGTTTTTTGAGGAAATGAAGTCACTTAGGAAATATTCTCTTACGCAAGATGATATAATCAGAAGCGTAATGACGAAAGGAGCTCCGAGATTTTATGTGAGTTATGAAAACGCAAGGCGTTATGTATCAAAGATTGACAGGGGCAAGCCGCTTGGGCTTAAAAACAAGAATACAATCCTCATGTATGAGGAACTCTACAGAAGGTACAAGGAGTATAAAGAAAAAACCGGATTTGTAGGTTATCAGATTCTGGCAAAGATACTACAGGAAAAAGCACCTTCTTACTACATAGACCTGAAGACGTTCAGGGAAATAATATACGGTTATTACAGATTGAGGAAGAAATGCCGGTCATAATAGTTCTATTTGTTGTATGGCTGCTTTCATTCTTTCTTCCAGTTGAAAATCTTGCCGTTTCTTCTACCTCTCCATGGTGGACATTATTCACATACAGCTTTGTACATTCCTACTTTCTTCACTTGCTCGTTAATTCATTCGTGTTCTGGACGTACTATCGCGTAATGCGAAAATCAGACGTTTATTATCTCATACCTTCCTGCATATTAATTCCGGCAATTTCAGGCTATCTATCAGCAAAAAGCGTTCCTACATGCGGATTTTCATCAGTAATATCTGTTATGATGGGATATTATCTTTCAGGATGCAGTAGAAAGATATTCGTTAAGGCATTGTCCCTTATATTGTTTTCGTATGTATTCACCGGCTTGTTCTCGAAAGGCGTGAACACACTCATTCATGTGTATAGCTTTTCATTCTCTTATATTACAAGCGTAATTTATAGAAAGTTATGCTGTCTCCTTCAAAGATAATAGAGATTAACAATGAGAGACTTAAAGTAATAAACTCTCCATATAACCCTATAACCGGGGAAGGATCGTTTTCTATTAAAAGAACACATGTAACATGTGAAGATTTTCCTTTGAATGAAATGTGGCTTCCGGATGAATTCATAGAAACCGGATTCTGCCAGATTATACTTGCACTTGGTGTAAGAAGATACATAACACAAATTCTAAAACAGGAATACAGTGAATATACAGCAAACCTTCTGTATGTTGAATTCTGTGTGCAGAGGTTTACTTACGACTTTGAGTTCTGGGCATACAGTACCGCTCTTATTTCGCCGAAGGGAGGTGGAGAGGATATAAGGTTTTTCCTGAACAGGGCACAAAGGACATATCTTAAGACGCTTGAAGAACTAAGAACATCAAACAAGCCTATAAGCATAATTCTGTTGAAAGCCAGGCAGTGGGGAGGTTCCACTCTCACGCAGATTTACATGCTATGGATTCAGATAATACACAAGAAGAACTGGAACAGCGTTATATGTGGTGATGTGGAATCCCAGTCTAATATAGTGTCAGGTATGCTTTCCAAAGTTGTTGAACACTATCCTTCGTGGGCCGCAAACGGTGTAAAGCTTGATACAAAACCGTTTGAGGGTTCCTCTAAGACAAGGCAGATTCAGTATTGTCAGTGCCTTTATTCTGTCGGCTCAGCACAGAAACCTGATAACCTTCGTTCTCAAAACATATCAATGGCCCATCTTACGGAGGTTGGTTTATGGAAGGAAACAAAGGGGAAAAAGCCTGAAGACCTTGTGCAATCTATTTTTGGTTCAATCAATGACGGTCCGTATACGGTTAAGGTTCTTGAATCCACCGCCAAGGGTGTGGGTAACTACTTCCATCGTACATGGTTAAAGGCGGTAAAGGGAGAAAATGATTTCACCCCTGTATTTATACCATGGTTCCTGATAGATATGTACTCCACATATATAGGTCCAAGCAAGTACAGGCAGTTCATAGAAACAATGAACGAATACGAAATGTACTTGTTTGAACTTGGTGCCACACTTGAAGCAATCGCATGGTACCGAAAAAAGAAAATGTCAATGGAAGAGGAATGGCGTATGTGTTCTGAATATCCTTCCGATCCGAAAGAAGCGTTCCAGTCAACCGGTAGACCATACTTCCCAAGAAGGTATGTTGAACAATGTAGAAAAACCTGCATGGAACCTGCATTCTATGGTGAGTTTGTCGGAGACGCAATGAAAGGTGAAAAGGCATTTGATAACCTTCACTTTGTGGAAATGAAAAGAAAGAAGGATTCAAAGGACAACATACTTAACGTGTGGTTTCTCCCGGACAAGGATGCAAATCTGTATTACCAAAGATATGTAGTATCGGTAGATATTGGTGGTACCGGTGAAAAGTCAGATTATTCATCAATAAAGGTATTCGACACGATAGCAATGATAGAAGGTGGAGTTCCTGAAGTTGTTGCTGAATGGCATGGGCACATAGAACATGATATGCTAATCTGGAAAGCGGCTCAGATAGCATACGCCTATGGTAATGCGCTTCTAGTAATAGAAAGTAACACTCTTGAAACGGAAGGAACTGAAGGAGATAACTTCGAATACGTACTTGACGAAATAAAGGATTATTACACCGAGCTGTACAGCCGTACAAGTGCGGAACAGATTAAGGAGGGTGCACCGGTTAAATATGGTTTTCATACAAACCCTTCAACTAAGCCTATGGTTCTTAATTTCATGAAGTCTGCCATGAGAGATTTCCTCTATATAGAAAGAAGTCTGGAGACAACATTTGAATACGAACAGTTTGAAATTAAGGAAGACGGTAAAAAGACCGGTGCCGTAGAAGGCTGTCATGATGACCGTGTCATGTCTACTTCAATAGGGCTTTACGTATGTTACAAAAAGGGTAAGCCATACAGGCTTGCACAAAAAAATACGGGATTCCAGAAGAGGAAAACCCGTATCGTATCAGAAGCATCAGTTTAGGCAGATTGTACAATTCCGTCCTGTGGAGAAGCATTTGCATCGTTCATCATCTTCTCTATAAGTCCAGGATTGTGGCTTGAAATCTGTTGCATCAGTGCAGGATCCATTTGTGTCATGCTTTGGTTTTCTGCCATTTCCTGCTCTGCACGTTTGATACTTTCCAGTATTTTTGATGCAAAAGGAAGGCTGGAGTTTTCAAGCAAAGTCTTAACATTGATAGCCTGCATTTCGAACAGTTTCATCAGGAACTCGTTTTCAAGCATCTGGAATGTCGGTGTATTGGTTCCTTCTGTAAGTTCGATGTCAAGCTGTGCACCCTGTACCTTTTCAGGATTGTAATACTTAGATTCTTCCGAGTAATCTTTTCCGGCAAGTTCAATGTATCTCGGAGAGTTGTAATACTGCTGTATGGTCTGCATAAGCTTCAAATCACGCCTTTTTCTGAACGACTTGAACGAATCAAACAATCCTTTCAGATTCATTGACGCGTTTTCCGTCTGCTGAGCGTACAGTGAAGCCGCTGTTCCTGAAGAAGGTTCCTTACCCTGCATTGCTGAATTTACTCCTGCAATATCATTGATAAGCTTTAACTGCAAGCTAAGCAGTTCATAGTCTCCTTGTACGGCACCGGCTCCGTTTAGCTGTGTTATTACAGAACGTATGTCCTTTCCTGCTTTAAGCCTGCAGAACAGCACACCGTTGTACCTTACATATTCATCAACAATTTCTTCCCTGCTCATGCTGTTGAATGCGTCCTCATCAATAACAACAAGTCCTTTTGCCGAAGATGAACGTATGAAATCTATAAGAGTCATTGTACGGTTAATGCTTCTCTGCTGGTCTATGAAGTCCTCAATGAAGTTGAATACCTGACCGTGTATCAGAGGATAAGCGTGAAATACATAATTGTGCTGTCCATGCCAGTATGGGCTTCTTCCTTCCTGAAGCACGTCTCCCCAAGGCGTAAGATACCTGTAATACCAGTATCTTTCTACCTTGAACTCGTATTCAATAAGAAGAATATCTTCTTCAGCTACTCCTGCCAAAGAAGCTTCCTGTATCCTTTGACGGTTTATCTGCTCTATCTTATCAACTTCATTCAATCCTACAAAACCCCAGCTTCCATCAAGCATGTCCTGATAGAAATAAGCATCACGGCTTTCAAGCTTCCATCCAAGAATAACACGGCAAAGGTCAGCATCTGAAGGAGTGTAGAAGTCTGCATATTTCTGGTTGTATCCCTGAACACCGTCTACAAATGACCTTCTCTTGGATCTGTTTTTACCGTAGATGCTTTCAAGCCATTCCCTATCACTTCTGCTTTTTGAAAAAGCAGCTACTACCGTTTCAAAGTCCATGTCAAAGATTTCACCGATACATGTTATATCCCAACCTCGGTTATCCTCTATATTCGTATTGAAGAACAATCTTGAAGGATCCACGTTATAAACCCAGGCGTCATTCATGTGTTTGTATTCGTTGTATCCGAATTCTATTCTTTGGGCAATGAATCCACCGCACTCAAGCATAGTTAATATTGAAGCATCAAGTTCTGTTATTTCGTTGAGTGACTGAGAATATTCAAGTGCTATGCTCATCATTTCACCTATTTTTGCTTCATCACGGTCTCTTACAGAGCATATAGTTTTTGTTACATTTCTTCTGAACTGACCTTCTATATTTTTGGTTATAGGAGCAATCATGTTGTTCTTCAAAGGAACTTTTCCCTGTTTTTTGATAAGTTCTCCTTCCGTTATGCTTTCTCCTGAGTCCGGGTCTGTGATATAGTCTCCCCACTGGTCACCCTTAGCATACATAAGAGAGCGTTCCATCTTGCTTCTTGCTGTATAAAGGCTACTCCAGTACGAAGAAAACTCTTCAAGCTCATCATAGGCTGTACCTCTTGTGCGTTTTACCGTATCTTTTGTCCGGTAATCACGCGCAGGCTTTACTTTTCTGTTCAAAAATTTATTCATGATACCGTATTTTTGCAAAACTACTCTATTACTGATAATAAATGTTGATATGTTGGGTAAAGCGGCAGGTTAATTTCCTGCCGCCATCGTTCTATTTCAGAGAATTAACAAGTTCTCTTCTTATCTCTACTATCATATCTTCTACCTGCTTTCTCTCTTGCCCTTCAAGTTCCTTTGCCATCTTGTAAAGTCTGTCAAGTCTGTCCTGATATGGCTTGTATCTCATATACTTTCTAAACATGTCAGAATTTACAATCTGTCTGTACTCTTCCGGATTGTTCCTGTAATTTTTCTTTACACCGTTAAGTTCGTATTTAAACTGTTCCATTTCGTCACGGAGATTGAAATATTCAGTATTTATTCCAGAGAATGCGTTTCTATCATCAACCTTATTATAGAATCTGTTTACTATTGGAACATTTCTTGCAACAAGATTTTTGTCCATTTCTCCTTCTGCCATTGATTTGGCACCATAGTAAATCGTCTTTCCTGACTGGTTAAGGAACTTAGCCATTCCTCCGAAGTAGGATTCAAGAAGATTTTCAACCTTAGCCGGGTTGAAGTCGATAAATCCTTTTCTGAAATCGCTTCCTGGACCTCCACCGTTTGTAAGGTCATTGAAGAATTTTGAAGCATCAACCAGCCATCCGGAAGTTCCCTTATATACCCTCTTCCATTCAGGATCACGTTCATTGAAAGGGGTTAGTTTTGCTATTGGCTTTCCGGTAAAATCCTCGTTCCATACGTATGTCTCAAATATAGGAGACAAAGCATCAGGCATAAATGTCTTGAGCCCTTCGTTTCCAGTTGGGTTCAAAGGTAATAAATCTGCAAGTTGGCTAACGGTTCCTTTTGCAATCCCTGTCGGTGTTGGCTTTTCTCTTCCGGTTGAAAGATGGTAGGCATAATCTCCAAGTCCGTAGAATGCACGTAATTCAATAGGCAAAGGAATAGTAACAAACTGTCCGTTTCCTGCATAAATGCAAAGGTTGTTCCTTCTTACCCATTCAGGAAGGTCATTGTAAGGATTGTCGTCACCACCTCCAAGAACATTGTAAAGGAAATCGTTTATAACCGGCATTATAACACCTGCAGCAATAAAACCTCCAAGAGTTGAATAGAACCTTACTGGATTTTTCACTCTCAGCCTGTTGAAGTTGCTTAATGACTGTGCAGAAGCATTGAAGAACAGGTAAAGATTTCTCATTATACCTGCAGTGATTCCAAAAAATCCTCCTGTCTTGTATCCTGCTCCCTTTTTATTGAAGTTTACGGTAACCTCTTTTGCATCATTTACAGAATCAACTATACTTCTTCCCATCTGTCTTGATGTCATATATACTGCAAATCTTGATACATCTTCAGCCCATCTGTTAAAATCTTCAAGTCTTTCAAGTGTATAGTCTAAAGCTGCTTTTGCAGAACCTCTTTCTCCGGTTATCTTCGAAAGTTCTTTCTTGACTTTCTTCTTATATTTATCAACATCGTTAAGATGCATGTATCCAGTCTCTCCACCGTTCTTTACGAACTCCTTGAAATACATATCAGACTGTGAATTTTTACACTTACCTCTAATGCAGTCAAAAACAGTTGGAATAGCTACAAACAAGTTTTTACGGAACTTTGCAGAGTATTTTGCATCTTCCTTTATTCCTATTGCCGACATTGAAAAAATCATATCTCGAGCAAGGTTGCTCATAACAAATGCAGGATTTCTTGTTGTAAAGTTTGCTGCAAGCCATCTGTTTGCCCTGCTTATTGAATTGAATATAGGATTCTTTTCAGCATCAGGGTTTGTAAGTCCGTTTACAGCCTGTGCCGCTCTCGGATTTCCATTTACATAAATTATATAGTCCTTACCTCCGTTCTTTACAACTACAGCATGCTGGGATATGTTATTTTTCAATATTCTGTAATCAATGTTCAGTCCTGATGATTTCTGGGTGGCAAGTCCCTTCTCTTTAAGATTCTTCATCTTTTCTTCATGGTCGCTTATCTTTTGTGAAATGATTTCCGAGGTGTCATTATCCTGTATTTCCGGCATTGATATGGTCCATTCATCTTTAGCCTGGTCATAAACATACCATGCTTTACGCATAGTTGCTACATCTGTAGGATGATTCATTACCATATTCATGAAAGACTGCTTCATTAGATTTTTGTTACCTTGCAATATTGCGCTTTCAGCCATGTTCCCTATTGTTGCCATAACTTCGTCAGGTACCGATTTTCTACCCTTCATTGATTTAAGTACAGAATTAAGATGGCTTCTTTCTGAGTTTATGTACTCATACACATCTTCTGCTGTCTTTTCATTCCATCCTCTTAAAGGTACGTAATACATGAACATTTTGCTGACGTTAGCAAAATGGTCTTTATCCATCATTCCGCTCTCGTATGTCTTTTTAAGAGTCTCCTTTGTAGCCCTGTTTGTTTTATCCCAAAGTACGGAAGTGTCATACTTTGATTCAAAGTCTTTGACATATTCAAGTGCGTCATTCTGGAAGTCTGTATGTTCCTCGTTATCAATGCTTGTAAGGATTGCTTCTGTAGCTGAGAAATCACCTACTTCTCCTATATAGTCAGATAAAGCTTTCAGGTATTCATATCCTGAATACATATTCCTGAGCCTGTCTCTTTCCATTATAAAATCATCTGCAAACTGCTGGGCATCGTTAGGGTTTGTATTAATAACCTCATTAAGCTTTTCTCGGAATGTCATTTCCACATTACGCTCTATTCCATGTGCAAGCATCATGTATCTCTCAATTTCATTATGGCTTAAACCGTAATTTTTCATCATCTTTCCCTCAGCTTCCAGCATCGGATTGAAGAATTTTTCGTAATACTCTTCAGCTTCGGCAGTGTTTTTTGAACTCAACTGATTCTCTGCTTTGTATGCATCCTCGAATGACTTAATGGGTTTACCTGAAACATTTGCTATAACTTCCTGAAGGTTTTTCAATGCGAGCATACTGTCCTGATATGCTTCACGTGCTTTATACTTCCATCCTTTAAGTGAGTTTTCGTACTCTTCCCGGCTACCGTCTGATTCTCCTTCACGGAAATAATTTCCTACACCCATGTTGTATTGCATTGCCACATCAATTGCCAAATCTATCGGTCTGTTTTTGTCAAGATTCTGTGCGCTTCTCCATAGAATATATTTCAATTCGTTGTCATTGATTTGGATATTAATACCAATTCTTCTAAGAAGATTCTTGAAAGCCTGCTTTATACGCTCCCATGTAGATACGTCAACTCCGTTCTCTGCGATGGAAGCCATGTATTCTTCCGTTGCTACACGTGAGTTATATCCGTACTTAGGAAGAGAATCAGTTATCTTTCTTCTTACTTCTCCGGATACGTTGCTGAATACTTCATCCAGGAAATCATCCATGCGTTCCTCTCCGACAAGCTGACGCAATCCGAAGTGTGCGATACCTTCGTGAAGGATGGTCTGTTTCACATCTTCCGCGCTTGTAGCGTTTGGGAGGTATACGTAAACCTTTCCGGTCTTTACATCATACCATCCTTTCACTTTTCTTCCTTTTTGAATTGCTTCCTTTGCCGCTCCTTCAGGTACTTCATCTATGGAATTGATAACCTGAACGGGTACGTTAAGGATTTCGGCTATCTGATTCGCGTCAATAACCATGCTGCTGGCACCCATTGAATCATAAAGGAATATCTGGTCTTCTCTTGCGACGTCTTCTGTTTCGGATGCAAGTGTATTTCTTCTTTCTTCAGGTGTCATATTAAGACGTGACTGAACATTTCGTGCTTCTACTTCTCCGGAAAGTTCGTGATATCTATCCTTGCTTTCTCCCAGACCAAACTTTTCAATAAGATTCTGATATTCCTTGTAAGCATCTTCATATCCTTCTTTATCATAACCACGAACCCAAAGATTAAATCCTTCGTCGAAAGCATCTCTGCTTGGCATTATCCCATCGCCAAAAGACATTCCCAACGAAGTGTATTCATCGCGAACTGCTTTGTAAACATCCATTTTAGAAGCATCGCTTCCTAGCTCTTTCGATTTCTCTTCAAATTCATCAATCATAGACCAGGCATCGCGTTTCTCTTTTAGGCTGTTGAGATAATTACGGTAAGTTCTGGAATTTCCTCCTCGCGAAAATCCCTCAATATGCTGAATTGCATGTTGCACCTCATGTACAAGAATGCTTTTTGCATCCAAAGGAGAATTATTGTTTATCCTGATAGTCATATCATGATGGCTATACGAGCCGCCATCGAAAAAACTACCGTCATAAAATTCTACCTTTACTTGCTTCAACTCAGGATATTCTTTAAACAGAGTGTTATCAGATACATAATCATCAAGAAACTTTATATCTGATTTTTTCAGGCTATCTTTCAGTTCTGTTTCTTTCTTTGATAATTCATCAAAACGCACCTCTTCCTCATTGGAGAGTTTCTCTCCATTATACACTTTATCCGATAAAGACATAAGTTCTTTATGCCATGGTTCACGCTCAAGCAATGATTTTTCCCGTGCATTTCCCTTTGGTATATATTCAAAGTCTTCTTCCTCATACCTCCACTTATTATCAGCCCCACGTTCCCATCCGGTAGCTATTTTGATAGATTTCGCATCCTTACCTGATTTTTCCATTTCTCTAGCTACATTCAAGTTGTCAAGTCTTGTCGTGGCTTCTTCTACTCTGTCAAGATTGGCTGCACCTTGTTCTCCGATAAAGCGGAAACGAGTGTCAGGGTTGCCTTCTTCTCTGAACAGAATAGTGTTACCTTCTTCATCAACTTTTTCCTCTATGGTATCAAATAGATTATTGAATGCTTCACCGATAGACTCCACTTCTTTTCCTGAAGGGAATGGGTATGTTTTTTCTGAACCTGACCATTCCTCCGGTGTAATGTGGTTTGATAGGAAGTCATTTACCTGACCTTTTTCTTCCAGCTTTCTGATGATATAGTCCTGCAATGCCCTTGCTGCAAGTTCAGCGTCGGATGAATAGTATTCGTTCAATGCTACCGACCTTTTGTAATAGTCTGACGCTTTGATTACAGACATAAGGTTATCAAACGAAGACTTTACTTCGTCTCTTATATCACTCTTATACTCTCCTGATGTTGCGTGAGGTGCGCTTGAATAGATATTCTCAGGATTGAAGTTGGAGAAGTAATAATCAAGTGCGTGCATCCATTCATGTGCAAACACTCCGTTCCCTGAAGTCTTTGTCACATTGATTACGTTCTTGTATGGCTCATAGTGTCCTGAAGCTGCTGATTTACCCCTGGCACCATAAGCAATAGCAAGTTTCCCGCCAAGAGACAAGCCTTTCGGGCTTATTCCCAATATCTTCGACATATCCATAAGAGAATCGTAGATGTTATTAAGGAATGACTGCCTTTCCTTCTGGTTTACGTAATTACCGAATTCAATTGCCCTGAATCCGAATGTGTCCAGAAGTTCATTGGCCGTAATATCACGCCCGTTTCTGTAGTCTTCACCTACTCTTTCCTCATCTTGTCGGTTTCGGTCTTTACCTTAACCTTACCTGATGTTTTCTTTGCAGACAGAGCGTTCTGTGCAATTTCGTCAGAAATTTGTTTGCATTCCTCTGACTTTGCCCATTGTGAAGATTCATCCATCATCTTCTTGTAGTTCAAAGAACGTTCACGTGAATATCTTTCTCCTTCAATCGGGAATCTCTTTACTTCGATAGGCTGTCCTATTCCTCTTACTTTGATTTTCACCACAAAGGCGTTAACCTCTTTTTCAATTATCTGCGTATAGCTGGCAACGCCTTCTTTCTTTTCCTCATTCAGGCGTGATTCCTCGGCTGCCGACATCTGCTGGAAGTCTTCCTGATGTTCTGCTAACCATTTTCTTGCTTCTGATGAATTCTTGAAGGATTTTACATCTACCAGTCCGAAGCCTTTTATCTTCGTTCCTACCCATGTGGTAGAGTAGTCGGTGTATCCGTCTTTCTTCTTCCAGTAAATAGAAGGAGAATACTTTGGTGCGTCAAGCTTTGTTTCTTTCTTCACCCTTTCGACAAATGCGTCAATAGCATCCTCAATGGTTTCAAACTGATTCTCTGCCCTATGGTATGGGCCTATTACGAAATTAACCTTATCTCCATCCAGGTATTTCACGTTCTTTCCTATTCTTTCGCTGAGTTCCTGATTCTGTCTGTTCAACTCATTGAAGTTGATTATTCTTGTATCGAACCCTGAACGTGGTATTATCCTGAAGTCATACAAGTCTATGTCACTATACTCCAGTCCAAGTCTTTCGTATAAGGCAGCATAAGCCTTTTCGTTTGCTGTGATAATCTCCTTACCGTATTCAGTGAACACAACACCGTTGTAAACAAGTTCCTTGCTCCTGTCTCCGGAAAGAACCTGCTTTGCGTACATGGCGAAGAACACGCTGTTTGCAGTTGACTTGCGTCTCTTGTATTCTGCCTTGGCTATATCATACATTGCTTTTACGGCAGCTGCATCTTTGATTGGTACTCCTGCTTCCACCAATGCTTTAATGTCGGGTTTTGGGAACATTTTGGAGAATGTCTGTGCGGCTAGGTTTATCTTATCAGCATACTTCCTGATTATGTCTTTTCTTGCCCCACCTATTTTTTCTCCGGTGTCCTCTATCCTCTCTTTTGGAGAAGTTCTCTCCTGCTCTACATCACTATCGGTAAGTCCGGATTCGTTTGTCTGTTCATCGGAAGTGTTTTGTGATTCAACATTCTCCTCTTGTTTTGTTCTTGTACTATTATGCATCTCCTTAAGTCTTTTCAGTTCCTTAAGTTCTTCCAATGCTTTTTTAAGTTCCTTTCCTTCCTTTCCGTTTTCGTTTGTTCCTTTCAATCTTCTCTCTGTAGAAGCTATCCTTTTGTCGATGTCGGCCATCGTATATACACCCTTGTCGGCATATTTTCTTGAAAGTCTTTCAAGGTTGATTAAGTCACCCTTGTTTTCAACTTCGATAGTTTCGGCACCAGCAAACTTCGCAAAGTCGAATTCAGTCTTGTTGATTTTGTATCCCTTACCGTCTTTTACCAAACGGTATTTGATTTTTGTACCGTCAAGATATTCTTCTGCCGCGTATCCATCCGCTATTACCCGTTGGATAAAATCAGCCTTAGACATCGTTTCACCATTGAAGGAAACGTTATCGGAAAGAATGCTATCAGCCTTGCCGGCTTGAAGTCTATTCAGGGTTTTAAGGAACTTGCCTAGTGGAGTTGCGTCCTTTGCTTCCTGCGCTTTTCGTTCTTCTTCTATTCTTTGGCGTGCTCTCTCCTCTCTTTCTTCCCTGTCTGCCTTTGTGCGTTGGTATGATGCTCTTTCTTCTTCCGCACCTTTTATAGCTTCGTCCAGACTTTTAAACATTCTGTCTCCTGTTCCGACATAGTTTTCATCCATGTTTTTAACTGTCTTTCCAGGACTTGAAACAAAGTACATTGTTTCTCCGACTACATTCTGAATACCATAGATTTGGAACATTCCATCCTCTGACTTCGGTATTCCTTCCAAATCAGTAAGAGGAACACCCACACGTTTCATCTGGTTTATCGTATCCTCACTATAGGTTTCATCCGATATACTTAAGTTGTCGTATGTATCGTCAATATCCTTAGCGTTGAAAGCTACCGCAATCAACTGTTTACCATTTTTCGCATAGGCTAGTGTTTTTGTTATTCCTACCTGATTACTTCCTATTGCATCCATTCCATCCAATAATGCAGCCAGTCTATCTAGGCTCATGTTATGGGTTACACCACCAATATTAACCTTTACTGTAGTAATGGCCTTTAATGTTTTGTAAGGAGTTTTCTTGTCGGATTTTTCCCATTCTTCTTTCAGCTTGGTTTCTATCTCATTCAGCTTAGCTCGTACGGCTTCTTTATCAACTGTTACTGTCTCTTGCTCTCCTTTCGGGATAATTAATTCCACCTTTGGATAACGTACGTTTTCTACATCTTCGCCTTTCTTGGAAATTACCTTTCCCTCGTTTTCGCTTGGATATGTGGATTGTAAACGAATTAATGTAAATCCGTTTGTAGCTGTCACTGTACCGTCGCTGTAATACGCTCCCCGGTATGCAGGAATATTGCTCTTTGCATCTGTATAGCTGAATACATCTATCTTCTTCTCCGGTTTCGCTTTCTTCTGCTCTCTCTCAGCTACTCTCTTGGCATAATCAAGTACACCTTCATCAGGGCGGATTCCTTCATTCTGCGCTTCTTCCACTTTCACAGACTTGTATTCAGAGAATGGCGTTGTCTTTCTTACTGAACTTTCTATCCATTTTCTGAATTCTTCCTTTGACACTCCGGACACAACACCAACTTTCCAACCTTCTTCAAAGTTAGCAAGATAAGCATCTTTCGCTTCCTCCAACGAGTTGAATCCGTACATAACCTTACTTTCATCATATTCTCCTGTTTTTTGATTTACCTGGTCTATTACATACACGTTTCCCTGTTCCGGGTTGTCCGAAAGAAATACGTCGATATGGTCTCCGTCCACTCCCTCGGTACCGCGGATATATCCGTAGTCATTGTTCATGGTTACAGACCATTCTTTACCGTCAGCATCCTTTCCTGAACGAACGGAGCCTTTCGGGTTCTCTATCGTAATGTCGAATCCGTCTACTTTAACATGACCCTTCTTGTAGTTACCGGCTTCTTTTTGTGCTTCGGTAGGATTCTGGTCTACTTCCTTTCGTGCGGCTTCTATTTCGGTTTTTACTGCTCCTTCTGATTCAGGTACCACGCCACCGCTTTCGCCATCAGCTTGATTTGCTGGCTCCGGTTGTTCATTGACTGTTGTATCTGCTCCTTCGTTATTACCCCGGCCTTCTGGCAGAAGTTCATCGCCTTGTTCACCGTCTGTTTGTCCTTCAGTGCTTCCTGCACTTTCTGTTTCATTTCCTCTTGATTCATTTTCTGATATGATTTGTTCGTTAAACCTTTCAAATATAGCATTTAAATCTTCATCCGAAACGGAAGAATACATATTATCAAGTTCTTCTTCTATGTAGTCACAATACGAAATCCACTCTTCAACCGTCATATTGTTCTGAGAAGCTTCCCATTCAAGAGCCTGCTGTTCCATGTAATCCTCATAGCCGGGTGCGCTTTCTTCAATGTCTGTTCCGTGCATTGATTTTGAAGCTTCCCACATCTTGGAAGGCGTGCCATACTGCTGGAATGATTCGAGTATCATGTTGAACACGTCCTGATCCGTTACCATTCCCTGCAATGTCTCCGGCATATCAGCGTGAATCTGCTCTGCTGCCGCTTCCGGTGTCATGCCGTCAGAAGACAACGCCCAGATCATCCTTCGTCTTTCTTCCGGTGATGATGCAAGACCGAGGTGCGAACCTAACCCCTGCGTTTCTCCTGAATCATTCCATTTGAATGTTACGCGTCCGGTTGCAATCTCACGCAATACGTGTTCCATAGGAGTGTTGGCAGTTCCCATATCATTATCTTCGTTCACGTATCTTACCCTCTTACGAGGTTCCTTACGTTCGTATGCTCCTGAATCTATCTTCTTCTGGACTTCCTGCTGTGCAGCCTGCTGCTGTTCAGCCGTCATTTCTGAAAGTCTCTGCTGATTTACATCGGATTCTTCCTTTGCCTGCTCAATGATTCCACCTGGGCGTTTTGATTCAATATCATTTGCAACGCTGTTCCAGTATGCTATCTTATCGTTGATAGACTGAATGTTTGCCTTCTTCTGCTGCTTAAGACGTACAATCTCCTGAATTGTATTACCTGCCGTCTTTGCCTTATCAGCTTTTTTAAGTTCTTCCTGATAATGGTTAATCATCTGCGCGGCTGTATCCTTAGCATCGTCAACGCTTTCGCTTATTTCAATTAGCGCGGATGATGTATCCTGATATGGTGCCGATTCGAAGTCATGTTCACCGTTTTCATTAACCGGTATCCTTGATATTGCAGTCTGAGGTTCAGTTTGTGCCTGCTGCTGTTCAGGCTGTGTTACATCTTCATTCTGAGCAACTTTTTCTTGTGAAGTTTGTTCTTCCTGAATTGCAGGTGTCATTGCGGTTCTTATCTGTTCTTCGGTTAGAAGATCAGACTGAACAGGATTTCCTTCTTTATCCAAAGCATCGACTACATATCCGTCCGGCGATTTTTGTGAAACGACATAATTCACACCATCTTTCTGGAATGTAGTTTCCAATTCGATTGGTTGAACGCTCTGTTCAGGCTGAATAAGTTGAGCTTCTTCATTATGGATGAATTCTTGTTCCGCATCTTCTCCTGCCTGATATGCAAGTTCTTCAGCCGGTGTATCGTCAACAAGGCTTTCAAACATGGATATTGGAGCCATCTTTACCTTTCCATCCTCGCTAAGATAATATATTGTGTTGTCGGAGCTATCCTTATCTACATTCCCTTCTGCATCAAAAACTATATTACCTCGCAATATATTGACTGGATTCTGGCTTAAACCTGACTTAACCCTCATTACGGTGCCGGTGGTTGCGTTTGTCATTCTCTCAACCTGAGATTCTGCTTCCCTTCGTGCAACATAGGCCTGATCCTGCACCCAATATGTGTAATTAAGGTAGTCATTGTATGCCTGCCGGTATTCTTCAATACTCCTTTCGGTCTGTTCATCATACATGCTAAGGTCAGAACTGTATAAGGCTTCTTCCAGCTGCTCGTCCGTCAGGTTAATCTTTTTCCTTGCATCAGAGAGATTTTTGAAGATAGACTTCTTCTCATTTACTATCTGCTCGGGTGCCATTTGCATGTCTACTTGCTGTAGCGTCTGTTCCTGAAGGACTGTTGCTATGTATTTGATGGCTTTCTGTTTCATATCAGACTGCATACCGCTTCTAAGCACGTCCTTCACCATTTCTCGGGCAGTCTCTATATCTGCATCCTGAAGTGCTTCTCTTACACCTGACCAGTCATCACCCATTGTTTCTCTCATCTCTTCCTCAAACCGCTTCATGTTGCGGTAGTTGGCAAATTTATTGACAACATACTTCCCAGTTCCTGCCGCACCGAAGAGTGCTGACATTGGAGCAACTCCAAGGAATGTGTCTATATTATTGTCAAGGTCAACAAGCTGCTCAGGTGTCATATCTCCTATTGCGGTAGATACAAGGTTGTTCACTACCTCTTCTCCGTATTCACCTATGGGATCCGCAATCTTAGCACGTCTGGCAATTTCCTGAACCTGCTTGAATCCGTTGCTGTTAATTATGGATGAATAAGCCTTTCCAACAGAAGCAGGAATTATCTTCCCAAGGCGGTTTGCACCGGTCACCTTACCAACCCAACCAAGCATAGGAGCAAAGTATTCTCCAAGAAGCTCGCTTCCGGTCTCTGCCGCTGTTGATACGACAGACTTTCCTATTGCTTCTGCCCCAGTCTGCACATTATCCCTTCCTGCGTATGATACAGTACCATCCTGTTCCGGAGAAACCTGAACATCACCAAGTCCTCTTCTCTGATAGTCTGCTGCTACACGCGCACCGCCAAATGTAGCTGTATGAGCTGCCACATCACCAAGCCCGGCTGCTGTCCTTGCGGCTCCTTTTGCCAGTCCGGTTGTCACACGTCCAAGTCCCATCTTTGCAGCTTTTTCGGTTGCATACTTGACAAGTGCCTTTGACGCAGGTTTTGTAACTGACTGAATTGTTCCCATTCCGGCAATCATGTCAAGCATGAATGGGAGTGATTCTGCTGTCACTCCTCCGGCCTTGTATCCTCTTCCAAGGTCTCCTGAATAATACATCTGTGTAGCCGCATTGGTAACAAGAGCCTGCATAAGAGCATCTTCAGACGGTGAGAGCTCTTCTCCACGGTCTACTTTGTCCATAACCTTCTTAGCGGCAGAGTAGTTCTTAAGGTCCTGCAATCCCATTGCCCATCCGTCCAGCGGTGCATCCTTAAATCCGCGTGCGAATCCGGAAAAGAAATTTGTATTACCTTTCTTTTTCGATTCGTTGGTTATATTTTGAGCCTGTTCTATAAGAGTTGATGCGTATTCAAGCTGCTTGTCAGCATCGTTCTGCTCACCGGAAAGGTAAGCCTGTGACATGGTTGAGAATATTCCACCTCCACCGGCAGACTTAACCCTCTGTTGCCTTTCCTTAACTCTATGCTGTCGTGCGCTGTTGATAAGCTGCCTTACGCTGTCAATCTGTTCCTGATTCTTTGGCTTGAATACGTGTTCAAGTTCCTGCTGTTTCATGTACGGATCATTTGCCGCACGTTCAGCAAGCTGTATTCTCTGCTGTTCGTCCTGAACGATTCTCTCTCCTGCGTTGGCAGGCTTAACTGATTCCATCGCGTTGTTCTCGAGAGGGTGGGTAAACAGATTGGTTCCCTTGCTTTGGAAATAGTCAGGAATGTTATTCAGTATTCTTTCTTTTGTTTCAGGTTCTTGTTGAAACATAGCGTCCCTGAACTGATTAATACTTCCGAGATTTATACCCTCTTCTTTTGCTTTTTCAAACAGCCAATCCTGAGTTTCAGGTTTATTTATATTGCTTTCAAACGTTGTATAATCACCTAAATTATAACCTTTATTTGTAAAGGTGTCGTATACCCATTTTCTATTATCTTTTACATTACTCATAGCCAAGGAGTTTTATTTTCGTTTGTTATATAAGGAGCTTCTTTTCCTGAACTTGTTTTTTTTCTGTTAGAAGAAACTTTTCTAACATCATCGGTTGATGTAAGAATAGCTTGTCTCATTTCATCAATTGTCATTTTATCAAGATCTTTAGGGAAGTATCCAATAACAACGCCTTCGTTATACATTCTTGCTACATCAGTGTCATTATTTAGGTCGTATAATATCCCATCTTGTCCAAACTTCATACGTGGATACTTCTTTTTCTTTCCTGATGATGAACCTGCATTACCGTTTCTCTTGGCTATCTCTTGCTGACGGTATTTCTCTCTTTCCATTGCAGCTTCATTATTCATCTTAGTACGCCCTGTAGCTGCGCCCTGATTGTATCTTGCAAGTTTCATCCTGAAATCATTCTTAACTCCTTCAAGTTCTTTAGCATCCTTAGCCTTACGCGCCTGCTTTTCAAGGTCAGCGGCTTTCTGCTTGTCTATAAGACCAGCCTTAAGATTAGCCTGAATCTCTGCAATTGCTTTGTCGCGCTCAAACTTGAGATTTATCTTATCCTGTTCTGCTTTTGCGGCTCTTTCTGCACGAGCTGTAGAAAGATTGTAGTTAAGCAATGTGTCGTTGTAAGAATCCCTCAGTCTGTCAATAGCCTGATTGTATTGCTGGGTATTGCTCTTAATCGGGCTGAACATTCTGGCACCGGCAGCCGAAGAAACTGTTTGTCCGAAGAGATTTGCAAGATTTCCCCAGAACTCAGCGGCCCTCTGTCTTTTAAGCGAATCTTCGCTCTCCTGGTACCTTTCTCTTAGTAACGCTGTAAACACATCATCAGGAGTTGTAGGCTTCTTCTCGGTTTGTTCCTGCATTGCCTGATTTGTTGCTGCTCTCACCTGTTCTGCCGAAGAAACGGGTGTAACAGGCTGTTCAACCTTGGTTTTATCAGGTTTTACGCCCTGATTGCTTCGTGAGAATTGAAAATTTGAAAAAGATTCGGGAGATTGTCCGTAATTTTCGAATTCAGGAAGCCTTGAAGTGTCTACAGACGGATTTTTCTTGATAAAATCGAAAAGTCCCATCATTTACCCCCTTTCTTCTTTCCCCATTCCTGCATGGAAAGAGCACTACCTATAAGTCCTAGTCCGTTACTCATAAGCTGGGCACCACCCTGCTCGTTCGCAGAAGACTGACCTAGTCTTGCCTGAAAGATGTTGTTCTGGTTCTGCTGGTCTATAGCTTCAACTTGCGCCTTTCTGGCTGTAGCCTGAGCTGCAAGTCCGGTTGCCGTTTCGTCCAGAATCTCATTGTTTGCCTGCTGTTGTGCTATTGCAGCTTCAGGTGTTGCACCGGTCACAACTGCAGTTGCCCTTGCTTCCTGATTCTGCTTTTTCAACGTGTTTTCCACCCTCTTCATTGCCGCCTGGGCTTCGGTAGAATCCATGTAATTCTGATAGTAGTTCCTGTTATACCATGCATTGTTCTTAGACTCCTGCTCGTTAATGAGCCTTTGTTGTTCCTTTGCCGCCTTGGCAGACTTGATTCCTCCGGCTATTCCGGATGCAAGTCCGCCTACGGCTCCTAATATAGCTCCAATCATACGCGTATAATTTATTTTGTGTCACACTGACAAAGTAAGCTAATTATCAGTATCATAAGTTGCGTAATTTGGTAATTGTAATTCTATACAAAGTTACAAACCTTGTAACTTCTTGTAACTTCGTATATCTTTGGGAATTAGAACATTATAAGCACTTATAAATGTTAAAAGTTACAAAATACATCGTTTTTGTAACTGAGTTACAATATTAGTTACAGTTATGGGCGAAGAGAAGAAGATTGCAAGAAGGAGCAGGGCAAAAAAAGTGAAGGAAATAGAGCACTCTGTTAAGCTGAATTACACTGATGAAGACCGTATTAAGGTTGTGCGGATGCTGATTGATAGCGGTATGAACTATTCAATAATGCACAAGAAGACAGGTATCAATACCAACACGATAAAGCAGTGGTATTACCGGTACAAGGGAGACATAGAATCAGCAAGTTCTACTCTTATCGCAGAAAAGGTAGAGATTGACTTCGCACGGGCCAAGCTTGAATTCCTTCAGAACCATTTCCATAAGATTAACTCCCTTGCTGACATTGCCATCAACAGGGCAATTGTTCTTTGCGCGACTGAGACTGACATTAACAAGATAACCAAGTTGCTTGAAGTGATATCCAACCTTGTTGTGAAGTTCAACGAATCCAGCCAGGAACAGCAACAGAATTCAGGAACCACTATCAATCTGATTAAAGACAGCGTTTTCCAGCTTAATCAACTGAAGGAAGAACAGAGAAAAAAGATAATCGAGGTATCAGAAAATGAATAATTACTATATTTGCAAAGTAAAAGCGTAGAAGACTTTTGTTCAAACAAACAGCCCCGACCAGATTTACATCAGGAAGGGGCTTTATTTTCACATCATATTCATTAATGACATGCTTCTAAGTTCAACGAAGTCCTTGTAAAGTTCCGGCCTTATCACATAATCGCACACTCTCTTAATGCAGATGCTTGCCTGCCGGCTTCTTATCTTCGTGTAATACCTGATTACACCTTTGGATCTGTCGCTGTGGCCAAGGCAGTAGTTAATAACGCTGTCAGGCATGCAGATGTCGCTGGCGAACTGAGCGAAGCACTTTCTTGCAGAATAGAATACCACTCTTTCCTTTATACCAAGCTCTTCTGCAAGGTCTGTTATCGCATAAGATACGTATTGAGAGAAATTGTGATAGGTGAAATTGTATCCGAAATCAAGCTTACCATTAGGCTTCATCCATTCTCCTGTATACCTGTCAATACCTTCAGGCATTTCAAATGCAATCACGTTTTCCTGCTGTGTTCTTCCGGCAGACTTTGTACGGACGTATCTTACTTCCTTGTCGCGGAAATCAACATTCATTATGTCTATTAGGTTCATTCCTCCCAGCATGAAGGAAATCATGAACAGGTCTCTGGCCATCTTCTTTTTCTTAGTGTCAGGGCTTGATTTCATTATTCTAAGAAATGATTCAAGACTGAGTGTAACTTCCCTGACTGGTGCAGGAGATATTCTTACGGATGAAAAAGGATGAACGCTATATGATACCATCTGGTCTGATATTGCCTTGTTCACAATTACCTTAATGTGGCTTAGAATTGTGTTGATATAAGTCTGTGTCTTTCCTGACCTTCTAAGGTATTCAGAAAAGGATTTTACGAGAACAGGCGTAATATCTTCCATATCAATATCTCCCCTGCAGTAATCACAGAAGTATCTTGAAGAGCGTTCTATAAGCTTTGCATAAGAATTCCTTCCTTCTGACATAAGATAACTCACATACTCTCCGGATATTCCCTTGAATGTTACTTCTTCCCCATCCGGTCCTGACTTGATAATATCTCTAAGCTGCTCGCATGTGTACAAATCAGTGTTCTTGACATTATCGAGACGCTCCTCGTAAATATCAAGCATATTCCTTAACTTCTTGTTAAGCTCACAGGCATCCGGGTGCCTTACTATCTTACCGTTCTTTAGCTGTCCTGGATCGTTAAGAATGATTTTTGTGACGATGTAAGAAGTTACAGACTTGTGCCGTACCGCAATCCTCAGTTTGTGCGTTCCGTTTTTAAGCACTCTTTCTTTGATGATAACAGGATTGATTGTTGCCATAGTTGTGTCCTCCGACAAGGAAAATCCAGCGTTACTTTTTCAGGTACTTTTTTCCTTCCAAAAGTGGAAGAATTTTCCTTTTTTTTAATGGCATCCTGATTATTTTGATTCGTGTAGAGAAAATCAAATATCTGTATTTCAGGCTTTTATGAGAAGAGCCGAAAGCGGGACTCGAACCCGCGACTTACTCATTACGAATGAGTTACTCTACCAACTGAGTTATTTCGGCAACGTGTTTCGTTGAAAACGGTTGCAAAATTACTGTTTTCTTGAAAACAGCCAAATAAAAAAGAGATTTTTTTCCGAGAAACTACATTTTTCCAGCCCGTACAACCCGTTTCCGTTACATCACAGGAGCATTTGACACATTATTACGTGTAATTTGTACAATAGTCCCTTGTCTGCCTTCTGCCGATTTTCTACTTTTACCCGCAAAATGAAACATTACACTACCATGAAAAAGAAACTGATAATTTCACTGCTGGCACTGGCTTCGCTGGGAGCCGGAGCACAAAACTTGCAAAAGGGAGACTACGGATACTTGTACTGCCACATGAGCGGACGAGGAGAATGGACGGCCTACGCCCTGAGCCGTGACGGCGTACACTTTCACGACCTGATTGATGGCGACCCCGTATACAATGTAGAAGAAATGTCAAAAATAGAGGGAGGAGCACGCGATGCCTTTATCTGCCGTACGTCCGACGGAAAGGGCTACCTGATGGTGACTACCGACATGAGCAACGCCAAGAGCCGCTCGTGGTTCAACTACGGCATCAACCTGCTGAAAAGTGACGACCTGATTCACTGGACTTCTACCACCTTCGACTTCCGCCAGGGCCCGGACATTTTCTGTGACCCTCAGTCGCCCGACGTCTATAAGGACTACAGCACCATCAAACGCGTATGGGCACCGCAAATTTTCTGGGACCCTTCGTACGTATGGGCCGATGGCACGAAGGGCGGATACATGATATACTATTCACTGCTTAATCCGGCAGAAGACCAGTACGACCGCGTGTTCTATTCCTATGCCGACGCCACCTTTACACGTCTCACTAAACCCCGCCTGCTGGTGGACTGGGGATATGCTACCATCGATGCCGACATTAACTATGTGCCGGCCGACGGACTCTATCACATGCTCATCAAGAAAGAAGGAGGTACACCCGGCATCTTTGCCGCTACAGCTACAAAACTGACCGGTCCTTATAAAATAAAAGATGAAAACGACTATGTGAAGTTTGAAGGCAACAAAAAGTGTGAGGGCTGCTCTGCCTTCCAGTTGGTGGGCGACTCTACCTGGCGCGTGGCCTACATCGAATACTCCTCCAAGCCCAAAAGATATCGCATCTGCCAGGCCGATGAAAAACTCGCCAACTTCCACTCCCCCGTCACCATGGAGGGCGTGAAACATCCGCAGCACGGCTCGTTCATGCGACTCACCGAAGAAGAATACAAGCGCCTGCAAGAGTGGTCGGACAGCATCATGCGCGAAAGAGCCGCCCGAAACAGCGGAGAAAAGAAATAAAAAGAGGAAAATGAAATATTTTTGTAAAAACTTTTGGCAAACATCCTTTCATTTGAGCAGAAAACATTATCTTTGCACTCCGAATTATGACGTGACAAAAGAGTTTGATGTATTACTGTATAACACATAGTAAAAAGAATAAGCGCACATTCGGAGTTCCGGCGGAATGGACAAATGCCGGAAGCTATTTCTTTTTTCTTTTATGTCACTTATTTCCTGAATATTTAAGATTTCCTATTTTTTCAAACACCCGGAACTGCTTTTCGGCAAGTCCGGGCGTTTTTTCGTATATACGAGAGTAGAATAGAAAAAATACAAGATATAAAGATTATTAGTAACAAGGTAATGAGAAATGTAACATTGATCCTCGACGACGGGAGCCGCTTTCATGGCAAGTCGTTCGGCTATGAGAAACCGGTAGCCGGTGAAGTAGTTTTCAATACGGCAATGACCGGATACCCCGAAAGCTTGACCGACCCTTCGTATGCCGGTCAGTTGATGACACTGACTTACCCGCTGGTAGGTAACTATGGTGTGCCTCCCTTCACATTCGAAGCAAACGGACTACCCACTTTCATGGAAAGCGAGAAAATCCATGCCGAAGCGATTATCGTAAGCGATTACAGTGAAAAATACTCTCACTGGAATGCAGTGGAAAGTCTGGGCGACTGGTTGAAACGCGAACAGATTCCGGGCATCACGGGCATCGACACACGCGAACTGACAAAGGTATTGCGCGAGCATGGAGTGATGATGGGAAAAATCGTGTTCGACGATGAACCAAATAACATTCCCGAAGCTACCTATGCAGGTGTGAACTACGTAGACAAGGTTTCTTGCAAGGAAGTGATTCGCTACAACGAAGGCGAAGGCAAGAAAAAAGTTGTGCTGGTAGACTGTGGCGTGAAATCAAACATTATCCGTTGCCTGCTCAAGCGCGACGTGGAAATCATCCGCGTGCCCTGGAACTACGACTTCAACTCTCTGCAGTTCGACGGTCTGTTCATCTCCAACGGTCCGGGCGACCCCGACACTTGTGATGCAGCCGTACAGAACATCCGCAAGGCCATGCAGAACGAAAAACTTCCTATCTTCGGTATCTGTATGGGTAACCAGCTGCTTTCAAAGGCAGGAGGTGCCAAAATCTACAAACTGAAATACGGTCACCGCAGCCATAACCAGCCGGTACGCATGGTAGGCACGGAAAAGTGTTTTATCACCTCACAGAACCACGGTTATGCCGTAGACAACAATACACTGGGAGCCGACTGGGAACCGCTCTTCATCAACATGAACGACGGTTCGAACGAAGGTATCCGTCACAAAAAGAACCCCTGGTTCTCGGCTCAGTTCCATCCGGAAGCTGCCAGCGGTCCTACCGACACGGAATTCCTGTTCGATGAGTTTGTAAAGTTGCTGTAATCCACTAAAAAACAAAGAAGACAATGAAAGAAAACATAAAGAAAGTATTGCTGTTAGGTTCAGGAGCCCTGAAAATCGGTGAAGCTGGTGAATTCGACTACTCTGGTTCGCAGGCTCTGAAAGCGCTGAAGGAAGAAGGTATCGAAACCATCCTGATTAACCCGAACATCGCCACCGTGCAGACTTCGGAAGGTGTGGCAGACAAAATCTACTTCTTGCCCGTTACTCCGTATTTCGTAGAAAAGGTCATCGACAAGGAACGTCCCGACGGCGTGCTGCTGTCATTCGGTGGACAGACTGCCTTGAACTGCGGTGTGGCTCTCTACAAAGCCGGTGTGTTCGAGAAATACAACACCCGCGTACTGGGTACTCCGGTACAGGCCATCATGGATACGGAAGACCGTGAGCTCTTCGTACAGAAACTGGACGAAATCAACGTGAAGACCATCAAGAGTGAGGCGGTAGAAAACATCGAAGATGCCCGCCGTGCAGCGAAGGAACTGGGTTATCCGGTCATCATCCGTGCAGCTTACGCACTGGGAGGTCTGGGTTCAGGTTTCTGCGACAACGAAGAAGAACTGAACGTGCTGGCCGAAAAAGCGTTCTCTTTCTCTCCGCAGGTGCTGGTAGAAAAGAGTCTGAAAGGCTGGAAGGAAGTGGAATACGAAGTAGTGCGCGACCGTTTCGACAACTGTATCACGGTCTGCAACATGGAAAACTTCGACCCGCTGGGTATCCACACCGGTGAGTCTATCGTTATCGCTCCGTCACAGACGCTGACCAACAGCGAATACCACAAACTGCGCGAACTGGCCATCCGTATCATCCGTCACATCGGTATCGTGGGTGAATGTAACGTACAGTACGCGTTCGACCCTGAATCAGAAGACTACCGCGTAATCGAGGTAAATGCCCGTCTGAGCCGTTCTTCTGCACTGGCATCTAAGGCTACAGGTTATCCTCTGGCTTTCGTTGCAGCTAAGTTGGGATTGGGTTACGGACTGTTCGACCTGAAGAACTCGGTAACAAAAACAACTTCTGCCTTCTTCGAGCCGGCACTGGACTACTGCGTATGTAAAATTCCTCGCTGGGACTTGGGTAAGTTCCACGGCGTAGACCGCGAACTGGGCTCCAGCATGAAGTCGGTAGGTGAAGTCATGGCCATCGGACGTACCTTCGAAGAAGCCATCCAGAAAGGTCTTCGTATGATTGGTCAGGGCATGCACGGTTTCGTGGAAAACAAGGAGCTGGTTATCGAAGACATCGACAAAGCACTGCGCGAACCGACCGACAAGCGTATCTTCGTCATCTCAAAGGCTATGCGTGCAGGCTACACAGTAGACCAAATTCACGACCTCACCAAGATTGACAAGTGGTTCCTCGACAAGCTGATGAACATCATGCAGACTTCTAAGGAACTCCACGAGTGGGGCAACAACCATACACAGCTTTCACAGCTTCCGAACGAGCTGCTCTACAAGGCAAAACGTCAGGGATTCTCCGACTTCCAGGTGGCACGTGCCATCGGCTACGAAGGCGATATGGAAGACGGTATCCTGGAAATCCGTAACCACCGTAAGAGTGTAGGCATCGTGCCGGTAGTAAAACAGATTGACACGCTGGCAGCCGAATATCCGGCACAGACCAACTACCTATACCTGACTTACAGCGGCGTGGCCAACGATGTACACTACCTGGGCGACCACAAGAGTATCGTTGTACTGGGTTCAGGTGCTTACCGTATCGGTTCATCCGTAGAGTTCGACTGGTGCGGCGTACAGGCACTGAACACCATCCGTAAGGAAGGCTACCGCTCAGTAATGATCAACTACAACCCTGAAACCGTATCGACCGACTACGATATGTGCGACCGTCTGTACTTCGACGAACTGACTTTCGAACGTGTGATGGATATCCTCGACCTGGAAAACCCGCACGGAGTCATCGTATCTACTGGCGGACAGATTCCGAACAACCTGGCATTGCGCCTGGACGCACAGAAGGTAAACATCCTGGGAACTTCTGCCAAGAGCATCGACAACGCTGAAGACCGCGACAAGTTCTCGGCTATGCTCGACCGTATCGGCGTAGACCAGCCTGAATGGAGCGCACTGACTTCTATGGAAGATATCAACGCATTTATCGAAAAAGTAGGCTTTCCTGTATTGGTTCGCCCGTCATACGTGCTTTCTGGTGCAGCCATGAACGTATGTTCTAATCAGGAAGAGCTGGAACGCTTCCTGCAGCTGGCCGCTAACGTGTCGAAGAAGCATCCGGTAGTAGTAAGCCAGTTCATCGAACACGCTAAGGAAGTAGAAATGGATGCCGTGGCACAGAACGGTGAAATCGTAGCTTACGCCATCTCTGAGCACATCGAGTTTGCCGGTGTACACTCAGGCGACGCTACCATCCAGTTCCCGCCGCAGAAACTGTACGTAGAAACCGTACGCCGCATCAAGCGTATCTCTCGTCAGATTGCGAAAGAGTTGAACATCTCTGGTCCGTTCAACATCCAGTTCCTGGCTCGTGAAAACGACATCAAGGTAATTGAATGTAACCTGCGTGCCAGCCGTTCATTCCCGTTCGTCAGCAAGGTGCTGAAGATTAACTTCATCGAGCTGGCAACCAAAGTCATGTTAGGCTTGCCGGTAGAAAAGCCTGAAAAGAACCTCTTCGACCTCGACTACGTAGGTATCAAGGCCAGCCAGTTCTCGTTCAACCGTTTGCAGAAGGCCGACCCTGTACTGGGTGTAGACATGGCTTCTACAGGTGAAGTTGGCTGTATCGGCGACGACACTTCATGTGCCGTACTGAAAGCCATGCTGTCTGTAGGCTACCGCATTCCGGAAAAGAACGTCCTGATGTCTACCGGTACACTGAAACAGAAAGTAGATTTGCTTCAGGCAGCGCGCGCCCTCAAGGCCAAAGGTTACAACATCTTCGCTACCGGCGGTTCTTCTAAGTTCCTAGCAGAAAACGGAGTGGAAAACACCCGCGTATACTGGCCAAGCGAAGAAGGTCAGCCTCAGGCACTGGAAATGCTGCACAAGAAAGAAATCGACATGGTGGTAAACATTCCGCGTGACCTCACTCCTACCGAGTTGGAAAACGGATACAAGATTCGCCGTGCCGCAGTCGACCTGAACATTCCTCTGGTAACCAATGCCCGTCTGGCAAGCGCATTCATCAATGCCTTCTGCTCTATGAGCATTGACGACATCGCTATCAAGAGCTGGGACGAATACAAATAATCCGTACCACTTAAAGATATAGATAAAATTAATCCCCTCCGGAACTATTTGTAATGAATGAGTTCTGGAGGGGATCTTTTATTTATAGAAAACATAAAACAATAAAAAAGCCCACCGATAAAGGACGATGGGCAAGCGCCTAAATGTTTTCACAACGGAATAATCCTTATTGTGATTTGCTTCATTTTAGTTTTACAAAAATAAAAAGAAACAACACAAAAGACAAGTTTTTTTCATAAAAAATTAGTAGTTTTGAGAAAATTGAAAAATACAACTATGAAACATATTTTAGGTTTAGACTTAGGTACCAATAGTATAGGATGGGCAGTTATCAATGCCATAAAAGAAGAAAACACTCAAAAAGAACAACTCATAGGAATCAATACTGCAGGAAGTAGAATAATTCCAATGGATGCCGCCCAATTAGGAGATTTCAATAAAGGAAACACTGTTTCACAAACCGCCAACCGTACACAATTTCGTGGGGTACGCCGATTATATGAGCGCAAGAAGCTCAGAAGAGAAAGATTGCATCGCATCCTACAATTATTAGGATTTCTTCCAAAGCATTATGCCAGCCAATTAGACAGGTATGGAAAGTTTATAGCCAATTCCGAGCCCAAGCTCGCTTGGACAACAAATACGCATGAACCTTCTTACTTTATCTTTCAAAGCTCGTTCCAAGAGATGCTCAATGACTTTTTACAAAACAACAACCAAGTAAAAAAGGTTCCATACGACTGGACTTTGTTTTATTTGCGCAAAAAAGCTTTGACACAAAAAATTGAAAAAGAAGAATTAGCCTGGATTTTATTAAATTTCAACCAGAAAAGAGGATACTACCAGCTACGCGAAGAGGAAACAGAAAAAGCGTCTTCTAAAACACGGCAATATTTTGACAGCCAGATTGTAACAGATATTACTGACACTGGGCAAATTTATAAAGGATTAAAAATATTCACAATAACACTTGAAAACGGAGAGAAAGGAAAATTTTTCAGTAAAAACATGCCTGACTGGAAAGGTCAGAAAAAAGATATTATTGCAATCATAGACCTTGATAAAAACGGGAATGACAAATATGATGAAAATGGAGAGTTAAGCCGTCGTTTCAAAATTCCTACCGAACAAGAATGGGAAGAACAGTGGGAGCTTATTAAAACAAAAACTCAAAAAGATCTTGACACATCTCATAAAACAGTAGGCGCATACATCTATGATACACTATTACAAACTCCTAGCCAAAAGATTCGGGGAAAATTGATTCGCACCATTGAACGCAAGTATTATAAAGACGAATTAAATCAGATATTAAAGAAACAAGAAGAATTTCACCCAGAATTGCGAGACTCCAATTTATTAGAAGCCTGCATCGAAGAACTGTATCCTAATAACGAAGCCCATCGTAATGCTATTGCAAAATATAGCATTTCCCAATTGCTTATTGAAGATATTTTGTTCTATCAACGTCCACTTAAAAGCAAAAAATCGCTCATTAGTAATTGCCCTTACGAAGAATACACATACACCAATAAAGAAACAGGAGAAATATGCACTTCTTCATTAAAGTGCATAGCTAAATCACATCCTCTTTTTCAAGAGTTCCGTCTATGGCAATTTATATCAAACCTGCGAATTTATCAAAAGGAAGGAACCATAAACGGGAAATTTACTACTGATATAGATGTAACAAATCAATTTCTGAAAACCGAAGATGACTACGCCAATTTGTTCGACTGGCTTAATCAGAAAAAAGAAATCAGACAAGACACATTTCTTAAAAAACCAGCATTTGGATTAAAAAAGAATATAGCAAATTATCGCTGGAATTATGTAGAGGACAAGACATATCCTTGTAATGAGACTCACTACAAGATACTGTCATATTGGGAAAAAGCAGGAATAGAGCAATCAGCCTTAACATCAGAAATAGAAGAGAAACTATGGCATATTCTATACTCTATTTCTGACAAGAATGAACTCAGAAAAGCTTTACAGCATTTCGCTGATAAAAACTATTTAAGCGATAAATTTGCAGATACTTTTCAGCAAATTCCTCCTTTCGAGAAAGATTACGGTTCCTATTCTGCCAAAGCTATCAAAAAACTATTGCCACTTATGCGTATAGGAAGATATTGGAAAGCAGAAAATTTCGACAGTACAACTCTTGACCGTATAGAAAAAATATTAACTGGAGAGTTTGAAGAAAACATAAAGAACCGAACCAGAGAAAAAACAATCCATTTGGACAATTTATACTCATTTCAGGGACTTCCAACCTGGCTGGCATGCTATATCGTATATAACCGCCATTCAGAGATAAAGGACGTTACTAAATGGCAACAACCTTCAGACATTGATGCTTTTCTAAACGCATTCAAGCAACATTCTTTACACAATCCTATTGTGGAACAAATCATCATGGAAACCTTACGCACTGTACGAGATATTTGGAAACAGACAGGGCATATTGATGAAATTCATGTCGAATTAGGACGTGAAATGAAGAATCCTGCCGAGAAACGCAGAAAACTCACCCAACAAATACAAGAAAACGAAAACACCAATCTGCGTATCAAGGCACTTCTTACTGAATTTGCCAATCCAGAATTTGGAATTGAGAACGTACGCCCGCACTCTCCAAGTCAGCAAGATTTATTGCGTATATATGAAGAAGAAGTTCTAAACGAAACTAAAGATATACCAGAAGATATTGCTGTTATTTTAAAGAAATTCAATGAAATTGATACCAAAAAACGCCCGTCTACATCCGATGTCTTACGTTATAAATGCTGGCTGGAACAAAAATATCGTTCTCCTTATACTGGAGCTATGATTCCTTTGGGAAAACTTTTCACCCCTGCATACGAAATTGAACATGTAATTCCTCAATCTCGTTATTTTGATGATTCATTCACAAATAAAGTTATTTGTGAAGCAGAAGTTAATAAGCTAAAAGGCAATATGTTAGGCTATGAATTCATCAAAAACAATCAAGAAAGAATAGTAGAACTAGGATTCGGACAAAACGTTAAAATACAGACGGTTGAAGCTTATGAGCTATTTGTGAAAGAACATTATTCCTACAACCGCACTAAAATGCAAAAGCTATTGATGGAAGATATTCCAGATCAGTTTATTGAACGTCAATTAAACGACAGCCGTTATATTAGTAAGCTAATAAAATCATTATTATCTAATATTGTACGTGATGAAGGAGAAGAAGAAGCTACATCTAAGAATGTTATTGTTTGTACTGGAAGTATCACAGACCGACTAAAAAAAGATTGGGGGATCAACGACGTATGGAATAAACTCATTTTACCTCGTTTCATACGCTTGAACGAAATTACGGAAAGCAATCGCTTTACGACAACCAATGCATGCAACAAGACAATTCCTGCTATGCCATTAGATTTACAAAAAGGATTCAACAAAAAACGTATTGACCACCGCCATCATGCCATGGATGCCATTGTCATAGCCTGCGCCAATCGGAATATAGTCAATTATTTAAATAATGAATCAGCCAGCAAGAATGCAAAGATTTCACGTCAAGACCTGCGACAAATATTATGCAAGAAAACAAAAACCGACAATTTGGGAAACTATCAATGGCTCATTGACAAACCTTGGGACACATTTACCCAAGATATGTACTCCATTTTAAGCAACATCATTGTAAGCTTCAAACAAAATCTGCGTATTATCAATAAAACAACTAACCATTATATCCATTATGAAAACGGCAAGAAAGTAAACTGCTCACAAAAACAAAGTGATAGTTGGGCTATCCGTAAGCCAATGCATAAAGAAACCGTATATGGAGAAATCAACCTGCGCAGAACAACCACTGCTACATTGAAAGCCGCTCTTGAGAATCCTCAAAGAATTATTGAAAAAGACTTAAAGAAAAAAATAAAGGAACTTTTAACGCAGGGACTCAATGAAAAACAAATCAAAAAATACTTTGAAGACAATAAAGATATTTGGCAAGAAATAAATCTAAAGAAGATACCAGTATACTATTTCACCAAAGAAACTGCCAACAGATTCTTTGCTTGCCGTGAATCAATAAATACAACTTTCAATAAAAAGAAAATAGAAGAAAAAGTTGCAGATACAGGAATCCAACAAATTTTACTGCGTCATTTAGAACAGAATGGTAATAATCCGGAACAAGCCTTCTCACCTGAAGGTATTGAACAAATGAATAAAAATATTATGTCCCTAAATAATGGAAAATTTCATCAACCAATTTATAAAGTCAGAACATACGAACAAGCCGATAAATTCGCTGTTGGACAAACAGGAAATAAATCTACTAAGTTCGTAGAAGCCGCAAAAGGTACTAATCTGTTCTTTGCAATATATGAAACTGCCCATAAACGCAGTTTCGCCTCTATTCCATTAAATGTGGTCATTGAACGACTGAAAAAAGGCTTGTCACCAGCACCCGAAAACGAAAAGGGTAATCTGCCTAAATTTATATTATCACCTAATGATTTAGTATATGTACCAACAAAAGAAGAAATAGAAAATGGACATATTAACCAACCAATACAAAAAGATAGAATTTATAAAATGGTAAGTTGTACAGGAAATCAATGTTTCTTTATCAAATCCAATGTAGCCAATACAATTATTGATAAATATGAATTTTCTCCACTGAATAAAATGGAAAGAGCTATCACAGGAGAAATGATAAAAGAAACATGCATCCCTATCCAAACAGATAGATTAGGAAACATTATAACGCCAATCAGCCTATGATAAAGAAAACATTATATTTTGGTAACCCAGCATACCTATCATTACGTAATGCCCAACTTGTCATAAAACTTCCGGAAGTAGAGAAATGTTCTTCACTTCCGGAAGCGATGAAACGTCAATCTGAAATAACCAAACCTATTGAAGATATAGGTGTTGTTATTTTGGATAATAAACAAATCACCATTACGTCCGGAGCTATTGAAGCATTGCTTGAAAATAATTGTGCACTTATTACTTGTGACAGTAAAAGTATGCCTGTAGGATTAATGCTCCCTCTCTATGGAAACACTACCCAAAATGAGCGTTTTCGGAAACAACTGGATGCTTCTTTGCCTTTAAAGAAACAACTATGGCAACAAACCATTCAAGCAAAAATCAACAATCAAGCATCTTCCTTATCCATATGTATAAACGAAGATATAAAATGCATGCGTATATGGGCTAACGATGTACGAAGTGGAGACCCCGACAATCTGGAAGCACGTGCTGCAGCTTTCTACTGGAAAACACTTTTTCATGACATTGAAAATTTTACAAGAGACCGAGATGGCATACCCCCTAATAATCTTTTAAATTATGGTTATGCCATTCTCCGTGCAGTTATCGCACGTTCTCTTGTAACAAGCGGATTATTACCCACATTAGGCATTCACCATCATAACCGATACAATGCCTATTGCTTAGCAGACGATATTATGGAACCATATCGCCCCTTCATAGACCAGCTAGTCTATCAACTATACTCTGAAAACAAAATGGAACTTACAAAAGAAGTAAAAGCCAGTTTATTATCCATCCCCACAATAGATGTCAGAATCAGTGGGAAAAGAAGTCCTCTTATGATAGCAGCAAGCCAAACAACGGCATCACTATATAAATGCTTTTCTGGAGAATCACGAAAAATCATTTATCCTGAATTCTAATGGAACGTTTCAGCGAATATAGAGTTATGTGGATTTTAGTTCTTTTTGACCTACCAACAGAAACAAAGAAAGATAAAAAAGCTTATACTGATTTTCGCAAAAATCTACAAAAAGATGGATTCACAATGTTTCAATTCTCTATCTATGTACGCCATTGTGCAAGCAGTGAAAATGCAGCAGTGCATATAAAAAGAGTAAAATCCTTTCTACCTGAATATGGTCAAGTTGGAATTATATGTATCACAGACAAACAGTTTGGAGAAATTGAGCTATTTTATGGCAAGAAAGCAAGTGGGGTAAAAACACCAGGACAACAATTAGAACTCTTTTAAAATAATAAATCCCATGGTTAATATGGGATTTATTATTTCAAGAAACAACTTTTTCTTTTTCTAAATTTACTTATAACCTACTGATAGACAACAAGAAACAATCAATGAGTTGTTTCTAATGGTTCAAAGATACTAAAATGAAAGCAAATCACAACATACGGTTGGGCAGAAGATGCAG
>ERZ860023.41-NODE-41-length-76190-cov-18.287634_pt1 | contig 76190 bp, 66 predicted proteins | sample MGYA00509983_ERZ860023 | MGnify/ENA primary metagenome ERZ860023 (study PRJEB30046, sample SAMN00715180) | human gut metagenome | study: EMG produced TPA metagenomics assembly of the A metagenome-wide association study of gut microbiota in type 2...
TTACTAGGGACTTGCACCCATTAGACAATGCTCATGCCGAGCATACAAGAAAAGGGGCCTGTCGTAAGTTACGGCAGGCCCCTAGTATATTATGTTGTTCACATCCACATACGGCGTCTCGACTCACGACTTCTGGAATCTTGAGTTACGCCACCACCATGATGTAGATACGAATGTATTCATATTGCTTTTTCTTTTAATTGTTTGTTACTACCAAAAACGAGGCGTTTCTTTCTTTTTAACGAAAAGATTCTCCTTCGTTCTTCATTTTCTACTGCAAAAGTACAGTTTTTCTTTTAAACTGCAAACTTTTTGTCGAGAAATTTTAGGATTTAACACTATTTTATCATCCAGTGCCTCCTTTTTCTCCACTTTCGTCTCACGTTTTCTCCACTATACCTTATTATATATAGGGAGAAAGAAAAAGAAAAAATTATTTCGCCGGAATGTAATAAATTTCCCAACACGCCGTTATTTATTTAGAGAACAGGTTACGGAAAGAGGAAAACTCATCCTCAAGACATGCCCGTTCTGAAATCAACAAATAACAAGAAGTATTATTCAAATTTAAAGATTCACGCCTATGAAGCAAGTATTTACACCAAAGAAAATGAGACCTTCGGCTCAGACCATCTACTTCATCAAGCAGATAGCCTACTCCTATCATACCATGGTGCAAAATGGGAAGCTAAAGGTGTGCTATCCTAACTAACAGAAGAAGAAAGATGAAAACAATGGTATCCCCTTCATTGCTCTCAGCCAACTTCATTGACCTGAAGAGTGATATAGAGATGATTAACAAGAGTGAGGCCGACTGGCTCCACCTCGATGTGATGGATGGTGTCTTCGTGCCCAACATCTCGTTCGGCTTCCCTGTGATAGAAGCCGTAAGCAAGGTGTGCACCAAGCCCCTCGACGTCCACTTTATGATACAGCACCCGGAAAATTACATTGAGCAGACTGCCAAGCTCGGTGCCATGATGATGAACGTGCACTACGAGGCCTGCACCCATCTGCACCGCACCATCCAGCAGATTCATGCAGCAGGCATGAAGGCAGGAGTTACCCTCAACCCTTCTACCCCGGTATGTATGCTGGAAGACATCATCTGCGATGTAGACATGGTACTTTTGATGAGCGTTAACCCAGGCTTCGGCGGACAGAAATTCATCGAGAACACCATCAAGAAGATAGGCCGTCTGCGCCAGCTCATCAAAGAGAGCGGAAGCCAGGCACTCATCGAGGTAGATGGCGGCGTGCAGGCAGAAACTGCTCCAAGACTGGTAAAAGCCGGAGTAGACGTGCTGGTAAGCGGAAGTTATGTATTCAAGAGCACAGACCCTTATGCTACCATCCATGCCTTGAAAGAACTCCACTAATCAAGATTCAGATAGATATTGTGCTCCTTAGCCATCTTGCGGAGGTTAAGGAGCGCATAACGCATTCTTCCCAGACTCGTATTGATACTCACATTGGTACACTCGGCTATATCCTTGAAAGACATCTGCTGATAAAAACGCATATAAACCACTTCGCGTTGTGGAGCCGGCAGAAAGTCTACCAGTTTCTTCACATCACGGAGCACCTGTTTGCGTACCATCTCCTGCTCAGCACAGTCTGCCTGAAAATCTTCGCCTCGCAGACAGGAAAGATCATTATCGTTCCCCTGTTCTACCATGCGGAACACACACTGACTGCGATAACCGTCGATGATGACATTATGCGCTATGCGCATTAACCACGAAATAAATTTGCCCGAACTGGAATACTGGCCAGCATGTAAACGACTGATTGCCTTTACGAATGTCTCCTGGAAGATATCATTCGCCAAATCCTCATCGTGAACCACGAAAAGGATATAAGAGAACAGTTTCACCTCGTTGCGGGAAAGCAACAGGTCAAAGGCTCTGTTGTCGCCCTCGACATAAGCCAAGGCCAACTCTTCGTCTGTCATTTCATTGAGTTTACTCATTTTCTTAATCTTATTTTATTCATTAAGTAAATGTCTATCTAATAGGCTACCCAGTATTTATTGCGTTAATAATGTTAATTATCGTTGCAAAGGTAACATTTTATTTTCAAAACACCAAACATTTTTCCAAAAACATTTAATTTTAACATTACCAGCACCTGTTTTACAAATAAAATTCGTATCTTTGCAGCGATGTGTTAAACGTAAGACCCGACTAACGAATAAAACAGATCAATACAAACGAATTCATAATACAAATAATCATAAAACTAGAACAAAGACAATGAAGAAATTCTTTAAGACCTTACTCGTTGCTCTGCTTCTCATCCCAGCCTGCGCTTGGGCCGACGGATGGAACGATGCTGAATATCAGCGCATTGAACAGAGCATACAGTTGCCAGGCATCAAGCAGGCAGCTAAGAAGTATGCTATTTCTGCCTATGGAGCCAAGCAGAACGCTTCGGCTGCACAGAACCAGAAGGCTATCAACAAGCTCATCGCCCTCGTTTCTAAAAAAGGTGGCGGTACTGTAGTCATCCCGAAGGGTACCTGGCGCACAGGAGCCATTGAGATGAAGAGCTTCGTAGAACTGAATCTCGAAGAGGGTGCCGTACTGGAGTTTGCCTTCGAACCGAAACTCTATCCGCTGGTACGCACATCATGGGAGGGCATCGCATGCTGGAACTATTCTCCATGCATCTATGCCTACAAGGTTACCGACATCGCCATCACTGGTAAAGGTACCATTGATGGAGGTGGTAACAACGATACATGGTGGCCAATGAACGGTAATGCCAGATTCGGATATAAGGAGGGCGTAACCAAGGAACACCAGAAGATGGGATCACGTGCCAGACTGCTGAAGATGGCTGAAGACGGTGTGCCTTTTGACGAACGCAAGTTCGGCATGGGACAGGGTCTCCGCCCTCAGCTCGTCAACTTCGTACGCTCTGAGCGCATCCTCATCAAGGAAGTCAAGATGATCAATTCACCTTTCTGGGTGATGCACCCTCTGCTCTGCAAGAACATCACAGTAGACGGCGTAACCGTATGGAACGAAGGACCTAACGGAGACGGATGCGACCCTGAAGCATGCGAGAATGTACTCATCCAGAACTGTATCTTCCACACCGGCGATGACTGCATCGCCATCAAGAGCGGACGAAACAACGACGGTCGTCTCTGGAACCAACCATCGAGAAACATCATCATCCGCAACTGCCGGATGGAAGACGGACATGGTGGCGTAGTCATCGGTTCCGAGATTTCAGGCGGATGCGAGAATGTATACGCCGAAAACTGCGAGATGGACTCTCCTCATCTGGAGCGCATCCTCCGCATCAAGACCAACAACTGCCGCGGCGGACTCATCCAGAACATCCACATGCGCAAGGTTACCGTAGGCCAGTGCAAGGAAGCCGTGCTCAAGATCAACCTAGACTATGAGCCAAAAGAGGCTTGCTACCGCGGATTTGAACCTACAGTGCGCAACGTGAGCATGGAAGATGTTACCTGCCAGAAGAGCAACTACGGTGTGCTCATCATCGGTGGAAACAAAATAGAAAACGTATACGATATCCATGTAAAGAACTGTAAGTTCGATGGTGTCATCAAGCAGCCTGTCAAGATGACCGGCAAGACCCGCGATGTGAAGTTCGACAACCTCTTCATCAACGGTTCCCTGGTTCTCAACAAGGAAGACCGTCCTTACCAGACCTATTCAGAGTGGCTCACCCACAGCGAGATGCAGCGCACTCCCCACCCATACAACCTCGACTTCAGCCCGAAGAAACCTCGCTGGAGCTACGTGATGGGCATTGAGATGGAAGGCATGCTCGACACCTACCTCCATTACAAAGACGGGAAGAGCACCTTCAAGGGAGCTGATGCCGAAGCCAACAACGAGGCTATCATCAACTACCTGAAAGAATATCCAGCCAAGATGATTGACAAAAAAGGAAACATCACAGGCTATAAATATGAGGATTTCAATCTCGACAATGTGCGCACCGCGAAGTTCATCCTCCGCATGCACAACCTCTTCCCTAGCAAGAGCAGCGAACTGGCACTGAAGACGCTCTCAAACAGCTCCAGAACCAGCCTCGCACCAAGGAAGGCGTTTACTGGCACAAGGCTATCTACGCCAACCAGGTATGGCTCGACGGCATCTTCATGGGGCTGCCTTTCTACTGCAACTACGCCGTACAGAACCTCAAGCCTAAGAAGGCGAAGAAGATTCTCGACGATGCGGTAGACCAGATTGTGAAGACCGACCTGCGTACCTACGATGAGAAGACCCAGCTCTGGAAGCATGCATGGGACGAAACCCACAGCCAGTTCTGGGCAAACAAGGAAGACGGAAAGAGCCAGCATACCTGGGCAAGAGCCCTCGGATGGTACGTCATGGCCATGACCGAATGTCTGGAAGCCATGCCAGAAGATTATGCCCGCCGCGGCGAAATCATCACCTTATTAAATAAGGCAATGAAGAGCGTGGTGAAATATCAGGATAAGAAGACGGGCGTATGGTACGATGTGATGGACGTAAAGGATCCTCGCAACTACCTCGAGAGCACCGCTTCAAGCATGTTTGCCTATGTTCTCCTCAAGGGTTACCGCAAGGGATACCTCGGCAAGGAATATCAGGAAGCAGGTATCAAGGCTTATGAGGGAATCCTGAACAACTTCATCCAGGTAAATCCTGACAAGACCATCAGCCTTACCCGCTGCTGTGCTGTCAGCGGACTCGGTCCTGGCCCTGGTCCATACGTCAAGAAGCCAAACTTCAAGCGCGATGGAAGCTTCGACTATTACATGAGCGAGCCTATCCGCGACAATGATGCCAAGGGCGTAGGTCCTTTCATCTGGGCTAGTCTGGAAATGGAAATGCAGGGACTGAATAAATAAACTGCTAAGATTTGAATACATCATTTTAAAAATGAATAACAAGAAGATATTAACAAGTATGGCAGCAGCGCTTATGAGTGCTGCTGCTCTAGCACAAGCCCCTGCCTTTCCGGGCGCAGAAGGTCACGGAAGATATGTAACGGGCGGAAGAGGTGGAAAAATAGTACACGTAACCAATCTCAATGACAGCGGAACAGGTTCTTTCAGAGAGGCTGTCAATACGGGTAAGAGCATCATCGTCTTCGATGTGGCTGGCGTCATCGCCCTGAAGTCTGATCTCAAGATATTACCACCAATCCAGGCGAAATAGCCAAAGTAGCGTATTACAGCCTCAACGGCACCCTCCTTTCTGCTCCTCAAAAAGGCATTAATATCCGCAAGATGCTGTTTCAGAACGGACAGACCGTAGTGGATAAGGTAATAAAGGAATAAAACTTCTTATAAAACAAAAAGGGCATCCCTCGTTTGGGAATGCCCTTTTTGTTTTATATGTATATACAATCTGTTACTTTACATACTTCTTACCGTTCTTGATAATCAAGCCCTTTGCAGAAGAAGAAACCTCCTGACCAGCCATATTATAGGTCTTACCATTCTTCTTGGCTGTAGCAGCGTTTACTGAAGAGATGCCGTTGCTAGTGCCTATCGTATACTTAAAGCCAAAGAAGCCCATTCTAGTACCTGCAGCAAGCACATAGTATGTACCACCAGCAGCAACGCTAAAGGTTACTATACCATTAGACTTTGCGGCAATAATATTTTCATTTTTCTCGTTCAGTGTGAATTTCTGAGATTCACCATCCTTTGCGCTTGGCAAATTATAAGAAGCAGGAGTCACCTCAGCAAAATCAGCATCCAAAATATGGAAACCTTTAGTTGCTCCCATCTGTATAGCTACAGTTAAAGTTCCTGCATTTGCAGTCTCGAACTTATAAACACATCCAGTTGGCTCAGCTCCTTTCACCAACTTACCATTGTTCTTACCACATACGTAAGCAGTAAAATCACCATCAGCCCAATTATCCACAGCCTTACCATCTGCAAAAGCAGTACCAGCATTCTCCATATAAGTCAAAGTGACATTTTTTACTGAAGTAATCTTATCACCAGCATTTACCTTGTCACCTACCTGCACAGCATAAGTTCCCTGAGCATTAACACTTGCAGCCAAAGCTACGGCTGTGATAAGAGTAAAGAATTTCTTCATAATCGTTTTATTTTAAGTTTATATATTATTAATTAGTTATTGAATAACTTTATTTTAGTTTGATTCATTTGCTAGTTTGTTTCGTTGGCAAATTTAGCAAATCATTTTGAGAATCTCGGAAAAATGTAAACCAAAATGAACTAAAACTACGAAAACGATTACGTAAATCCAAACGTCAAGTACCAGAATATAAGAGAGTTTTAGCTAGCAGACACAAAACAGGCTGAAGAGACAGCAGCCCCTTCAGCCCGTTACAGAACTATATACTAAATTACAGTATTTTATCCTTCCTTTATCTTCCAATCACTAATTGTCCGCTGATTACTATCGTAATTAACACCAATTTTGAACAAGCGTTTACCATCAGCAGAATATGGAATCAGATATCCCTTTTCGAATATCATCATTAGGTACACCTATAGTATATACTCCAATAATAGGGTTATATTTTTTTATTGAGAGAATTCCAAATTGATAAAGGAAAGGAATTATGTCTGACTCCCCAAAAGGAATTTCAGGCAAATCCCCAATATTATAATTCTTAGCAACATCAAAATTACAAAGGTACTCATTTACTGTTTTATGGATGTATAAATCGGAAAACCAGTAAGGAGCAATATCCCGTGCATTCAGTGCCTTTACCAGGCTGAACGGATTGAAAACATCCTCTGATTTCTCACTGAAATGATAGCCGTCGTAGAATCTTGTCAGCTCTGCCAGGCATTCCTCATACGTCATGCCAAGGTCTTCTCCCAATGCCTCTATATCCGGTTTCATTTGAGTGGTAAGCTCCTTCTTGCTGATACCGCAGATAGCCGAATACTGGTCGAACATGCTGATATTGTCGAGGTTATTCAGCTCGCTGAAGATGCTGAGCTGCGAGAACTTAGTGATACCCGTAATGAAGGTAAACTCTAGGTATGGGTCGAGCTTTTTCAGAGGACTGTAGAAGTTCTGCATGATGCGGCGGAGGGGCTGCAGGTTCTCCTTCTCATGTACCACATCCAGCAATGGGGCATCATATTCATCGATGATGACAACCGCCTTTTCGCCCGTTTGCTCATAAGCACGCTTTACGATACCATCCAGTCTTTCATTAGGATATTTTTCACCTTCTCCCTTACCGTATAGCTTTTCATAGGGCAAAAGCTGTAGATTCAGATAACTGTTCAAGGCATCAGCATCAAAGTGCTTGGCACCGCTCATATCAAAATGAAGCACAGGATGCTTCACCCATTCCTTCTCATAATCAGCTATTGCCAATCCCTCGAAGAGTTCCTTTCTACCCTCGAAATAAGCTTGGAGAGTAGAGGCAAAGAGCGACTTTCCGAATCGTCTTGGACGACTCAGAAAGACATACGACATCTGCTTTTCTCTGAAATCCACGATATATTGGGTCTTATCTACATAGAGATAACCTTTCTCACGGAGTTTTTCGAATGTCTGTATCCCCACAGGGTATTTATTTACTATTTTTGCCATAATCTTACAAACTTTACGTTTTGCGCGGCTAAATTACAAAGAAAATCTGAATTAACCAAAGAAAATATCAAATAACTTAACTTTCACTTATCAAGAAATGAAAGGAGATAAGGAAGTACTATAAAGATAGCAAGAGGATGCGCCATAACTTATGACGCACCTTCTATATACCTTACTAAAGTTTAGTAGTTTGTTTTTGCCTGCAAAAGTACGACTAAATTCTCATTTGGCAAAAAGAGATAAAAAGGCGGAAATGTACGAAAACGATTGCGTAGCTTTTACGACAAAATCGTAACAAAAAGTTCTTAAATAGAAATAATAAGTGTATTTTTGCACCAACAAACTTAAAAAATAAATCGAAAATAAAAATTATAATAAGTATAACAACCTAAAAGGCAAACAAATGAAAAGAAATCTACTAAGATTGGGGCTTCTCAGCCTGTTGCTTGTCTTTGCTTTCATCGCAAAGGCACAAAATGTCACTGCTGTTTGGGACTTTCAGAACAATCTTCCTGAAGGTATCAACACAGCAGCTAACTTCCAAGGTAACGAGGGCGACCTCGCTTCTACCGTAGAAGGCATCACTATGCACGTAAACGCTACACAAGGTAAGTTGAAGGGCAGAACATCTGATGCACAGTTTAACGCAGGAACCATCCTGCAGATTCCAGTAAAATCAGCAAATGATGTTGTAACCGTAACAAGTTACCCAAACTACCACAACCTCACCATAGGCGGAAAGGCAGCTACTGAAGACGTAACAGAATACAACGCAACATCAGCCGAAGTGGCTAAGGGATATGTAGAAGTAGTTGCTACAGGCGGCTGCTACCTCTATCAGGTTAAGGTGGTACACGTAAGCGCCATCCAGGAGAAGGCACTCTACACTACCGACTTCACCGAGTGGAAGAAGGTAGATGGCAAAACAGCCAACAACACTTTGGTAGACCTCAAAACTCTCTATAGTAAAGAGGCATTTACCATGACTCTTAATGGCGTTGAGATAAATCCAACAGGAACAAACACTAAGTTCGCTGATCGTACCGGTTATATGAAGACCCTAAAGTACACTGGCGAATACTCTACAGCCGAACCAAGCGCAGTAACCTCTCCATTGGCAAGCATCACCAAGATTACGCTCCATCAGGCAGCTACAGGTGGCACACGTGGTATCAAGGTATCCGTAAAGGGCGACGGCGATGCTGACTGGGTAACCATCCACAACGTATCAATTGTAACCACAAGCGGTGAAGATCTGACACTCGACGTAAACCGCACCAACTGCCAGATCAAGTTCGAGGGCTTTAAATTGAGCCAGAACGCATTTGTTACCGACCTCGCTATCTACGGAAATGTAGATATGAGCAAGACTCCAATGCTGGGCACTTTCAGCCTCAACGGCACCAAATATTCAGCCGTTGACATCTTCAAGGAAGACGCATCAGGCAAGCAGCTCGCTACCCTCCTCGTTTCAAAGAAGACAAACCTCATCAGCGAGACCAATCCGCTGAAAAACCTCGTTGCTGCAAACGGAACCATCAAGAGTACAACATATACTACCACCGGCGAAGGTGCAGACCAGAAGACCGTGGTAACCATCGTTGTAGAATCTAACAGAGATGAGGTAACTTACGAGCTCACCGTAGCCTTCAAGCCAGACTTCACCCTCACCTATTATAATATAGACGGCACAACAGCTATCGAAACCCAGAAGGTGGAGCAGGATGCCAACATTGCGAATTTCAAGGAAGGCATAGAAGACAAGGTAACCGTAGCCGAAGGAAAGAAATTCCGTGGCTGGGCTACCGACCTGAAGAAAGACAGCAAGAAGTTCACCACCTCTTCTGTCATCACAGCAGATACCAAACTCTATGCACTCGTTACAGATATTGAGACCGCAAGTGAAACAGCCCGTTACGATTACGACCTCCAGAAGGAAGGATTCGACATCAACGACCACGAGGCCATCTCGGTAGAAGGCAACGGCAAATGGCATGATGCCACACACGGCTGGAGCTTCGAAGCTACCGACAAGCTCAAGGTTAAGATGGGCGGCAAAGGTTACATCAAGATGAACCTCTGCCAATATTCTAAGACAGGTAAGATTATCCTTCTCAATCCTAAGGGAAATGAAGTAAGTTCTATTGATGCAAAGCCAACAAAGGACGGCAACCTCGGCATCCTCCAGAACGAATCTACCGAGAGCGGAGAATATACCCTCACTTTCGATGCAGATACTTACATCCACAGCCTCAGCATCGTAAACATGACAACTCCTGCTTACACACAGAACGGCAACTGGATGGAGGTAAAGGCTGGCGACGCACAGGGCTTCATCACAGCCCTCGAAATAGCAAACGGCAACAATGTTGAAACCAACGCTGCCCGCACATACATCTTCTTGCCTAACGGCACATACGATCTCGGAGACAAGTGTCTTACCCCAATCAGCGGTAACAACATCTCGATCATCGGCGAGAGCATGGACAACACCATCATCGTGAACAAGCCAGAGGTAGAGGGAATCGGTGTTACGGCAACATTGTTCAACACCAGCACAGGTCTCTACATGCAAGATCTCACCCTGAAGAATGCTTATCCATTCGACAAGAGCACCGGCCGTGCCGTCTGCCTCCAGGACAAGGGTACACAGACCATCTGCAAGAATGTGAAGATGCTTTCTTACCAGGACACTTACTACAGCAACAACAATAAGGGCCAGTACTACTTCGAAGGTTCAGATATCCACGGAATCGTAGACTTCATCTGCGGTGGTGGCGATGTATTCTTTAACAAATGTACCTTGACATTGGAACCTGGTAAGGGTTCATACATCACAGCTCCTTACACAGACGGAACTGATTATGGTTATGTATTTGACGGATGTAAGATTGTAGGTTCAGCTACTGACAGCTTCACCTTCGGTCGCTCTTGGGGTGGAACAGCCAAGTGTGCATTCCTCAACACCATCCTCGACAAGAACGCAGCAGCCAACATTGCTTCAACCCGCTGGACAACAGATGGTATGAACGTGGTTGCCAAGAACTTCTTCGAGTACAACACTGTTGATGAGAACGGCAAGGTAATTTCTCCTGCTGAGAACATCGTGAAGTTTACAAAGGATAAGGAAGTTAGCGAGTACAACACTATCATCACTGCTGAGAAGGCAGCAGAGTTCAACCTCAACAAGGTATTTACCAACTGGAAGCCAGCCGACCTCGCTTCTCAGACCACAGCCACAGCGGCTACATTGGGCAACGACAAGCTTTCATGGACAGGTGATGCCCAGATGTATCTCGTAGCAAAAGACGGCAAGTTCTTCGCCCTGACCACAGAGAAGTCAGTAAACCTCAACGGCGAGAAGGGAACATTCACCGTACGTGCAGCCAACCCAATGGGAGGTTTCGGTGCAACAACCAATTCAGTAAGCACCGGCATCCGCAACATCACCTCAGCTACAGCAGCAGTCATCAAGACCGCCATCTATGCAGCCGACGGCACCCAGCTCTCAAATCTTCAGAAGGGTATCAACATCATTGTGAAGACCCTGGCAGATGGCAGCAAGAAGACAAGCAAGGTCATCGTAAAGTAAAGAAGCAGAGACCTTAAGTAATTAGATTGACAGATAACATTCGGAGTGCAATATCCCCATCCTCTTTCAGAAGGGTGCCGGATATTGCACTTTTTTTGTTCCCTCAACTCCCGAAACAGCAGAAACGGGAACTGAGAAAACAGACCGTCGAAATGTAAAAAACAGAGTATTTACGCAAAAATCTGTAAACGTTTACGTAATTTTTTACCCCAAATATACCTATATTCTCATATTTTTTATATACTTTTGCAACAAGAAAACCAAGACTTAGCTATTGCTACGCATCTAGGTTGCCCCATCGGAGCCTTCGGGTTCCAAGAGGAACATCCCTTCAGCAAGCATCTGCTCAGAACTGGAATTCTACTTAAAAACATTAAGAAAAAACATTAGAATATTAGTAATTTAGAATAAGTTTTATCTAAACCTAAAGTGTATGTCTGGTAAATACAAGAATCTTAGATTTGCGCTTGTTGCTGCTTCATTGGTTATGTCAGCTAATGGATATGCGCAAACAGTGATTAAGGGTAACGTAACCGACAATACGGGCGAGCCTGTTATTGGTGCTTCTGTCATTGAAGATGGAACAGCCAGCAACGGTGGTGTAACCGATATTGATGGTAACTTTACTATCACACTGAAAGGCAACAGTAAGAAAATCAAGGTTTCATACGTGGGTATGAAGCCTCAGGTAGTCAGCGTATCTGGCAAGTCTGTCATCAACATTAAGTTGGAAGACGACAACACCACCCTCAACGACGTCGTTGTAATCGGTTATGGTGCTGTCAAGAAGAAGGACTTGACCGGTGCAGTAGCTACGGTAGACAACAAGGCTCTGACACAGGTGCCTGTAGCTTCAGCTTCTGAGGCATTGACAGGTAAGATGCCTGGTGTACAGATTACAACAACAGAAGGTTCTCCTGATGCTGATGTAAAGATTCGTGTACGTGGTGGTGGTTCTATCACCCAGAGCAATGATCCTCTCTACATTGTTGATGGCTTCCCTGTAGAAAGCATCAGCGATATTCCTGCATCCGACATTGAGGATATTACAGTATTGAAGGATGCTTCATCTACGGCCATTTACGGTTCACGTGGTGCTAACGGTGTAATCCTCGTTACTACTAAGGGTGGTAAAGAGGGTAAGACCAGTGTGTCTTATAACGCATACTATTCTTGGAAGAAAATTGCCAAGAAGCTTGATGTACTGGGCGCTCGTGACTATGCTAACTGGCAGTATGAGTTGGCTAGCCTGCTGAATAAGGTTGAAGACAAGTACGAGCCTTATTTCGGAAGCTACGATGATTTGGACATGTACGACAATGTTGCTACCAATGACTGGCAGGACATCGTATACGGAAGAACCGGTCACACCTTCAACCACAACTTGAACATCAATGGTGGTACAGACAAAATGAAGTATGCTTTCAGCTATGCACGTATGGATGATAAGGCAATCATGCAGATGTCTAACTTCGTACGCGACAACCTCAGCCTGAAGCTGAATGCTAAGCCAACAAAGACCGTAACATTGGACTTCCAGGCTCGTTGGTCTAAGACCAAGATCAATGGTGGTGGTGCTAATGAGCAGAGTAGTACTTACAACACAGACAAGCGTCTGCGTTATGCTATCCAGTACACTCCATTCCCTGTTGCAGGCTTGTCTACAGATACGGATGATGATGACACAACCAACTCATCATTCTACAACCCTGTAACAAGCTTGAAGGACAACGATCAGAGAAGAGTGCGTACAACATTCAACATGTCGGGCGCTTTCACTTGGGAGCTTTACAAGAACCTCAAGTTCAAGACTGAGTTCGGTTACGATACCTATAAGGTAGATACAAAGAGATATTATGGTACAACAGCCTATTATGTCCAGAACGTTCCATCTTCCGAGAATCAGGGTAAGCCAGCAATCACACTGACTAACCAGTATCGCACCAAGTTCCGTAACACCAACACCTTGAACTACGATTTCAAGGCTTTATTCGGCAAGAACAGCAAACACAGCTTAAACGCTTTGCTCGGTGAGGAGTACATCGTCACCAAGAATGAGACAATGACCAATACGGTTCATGGCTTCCCAAAGACGTTCTCAGCTAACGACTGCTGGAGACTGACTACTCAGGGAACACCATTCCAGATTACCGACTTCTATGATCCAAATGACATTTTGAATTCATACTTCGGTCGTGTAAACTATGGCTATGATGACAAGTACCTCTTGAGCGCTACAGCCCGTGCCGATGGTTCTTCCAAGTTCTCTGACGGCAACCGTTGGGGCTTCTTCCCATCAGTAGCTGCAGCTTGGCGTATTTCTTCAGAGTCATTCATGAAGGGTACAGAAAAGTGGTTGGACGACTTGAAACTTCGTCTCTCTTACGGTACAGCAGGTAACAACAATATTCCTTCAGGCCTTCTGGTACAGGAATACGTAGCTAATTCATCAAGCTGGATTAATGGTTACAATTCTTATCTGGCACCATCTAAGACCATGGCCAACCCAGACTTGAAATGGGAGACAACCGTTACTCGAAACATCGGTATCGACTTTACTCTCTTCAACAGCAAGTTGACAGGTAGCATTGATGGTTATTGGAACAATACCAAGGACCTTCTGATTCAGTATCCAGTAGCTGGTACAGGTTATGACTACCAGTACCGCAACATGGGTGAGACCCGCAACCAGGGTCTTGAGTTTGCACTGACATGGAATGCCATCAACAAGAAGAACTTCGGTTTGACTCTTGGTGCTAACATATCATTCAACAAGAACAAGGTTCTTTCATTGGGAGATATGGAATCAATCGACAACATCAGCACTCAATGGGCTTCTTCAGAAATCGATCAGGATTTCGTCATCAAGGCTGGCGAACCTATCGGACAGATTTGGGGCTACAAGAGCGCAGGTCGCTATGAAGTAAGCGATTTCGATATTGAGGCATCAAAGGCTCAGGGTAAATGGGTTTTGAAAGAAGGCATAGCCGACTGCAGCAACGTTTTGGGTACAAGCGTACGTCCTGGTAGCATGAAGATTGCAGAGACCAAGGCAGAGAAGACAGGTACTATCACAACTGCAGACCGTCAAGTGATTGGTGATACAAACCCTACACATACAGGTGGTTTCAATATCAATGCACGTGTTTACGGTTTCGACTTGACAGCCAACTTCAACTGGAGCGTAGGCAACGACGTATACAACGCCAATGCCATCGAGTATACCCAGACTTCAAAATATCAGTATCGTAACCTCATCGATAAGATGGCTGGCGGTTCACGCTGGACTAACATCGATGCAAACGGTAACTTGCTAAACTGGGATAATGCAGAAGAATTAGCTGCACTCAATGCCAACACAACGATGTGGTCACCATACACAGGTAAGTATGTCTTGACAGACGCTTATGTAGAGGATGCATCATTCCTCCGCTTGAGCACATTGACTTTGGGTTACACCCTGCCTGAGAATCTTACCAAGCGTGCAGGAATCAACAGTCTGCGCTTCTATGTAACCGCATACAATGTATTCTGCATCACCAACTACTCAGGTTTTGATCCAGAAGTATCAGCCATCCGCAAGACCAACCTGACCCCAGGTGTTGACTACTCAGCATATCCTAAGAGCCGTCAGTTTGTAATCGGTATGAACCTCAACTTCTAACAAATAAAAGACTATAAAAATGAAAAAATCATTATATATTTCATTTCTTTGTGCAGCAACATTGATGTCTTCGTGTGATTTGGAGGCTCCAACACAGTCTTCTATTACAGAAGAAACAGTCTTCTCTACCGAGGCACTTGCTGATGCTGCCGTTATGGGTATCCACCAGTCTTTTGGTGAGACCAACTCATATCGTGGTCGCTTCATTCCATATTATGGAACCAATACCGACTGCGAGATTTTCAACAACTATGCCGGTGTGAGCGACCCATCTACCGATAAGGAAGCATCATTGGCTTGCTATTCAGCCTCTTCTACCAATACATACATGAACACAAGTTCAAACGCTTGGGCAAAAATGTATGAGGGTATTGAGCGTGCCAACAAGGCTATCGTTTCTATCCAGAAATATGGCAATATTGACACCAATAAGAATATGGCCCAGCTCTATGGCGAGTTGCTTTCATTGAGAGCATTTATCTACTTCGACCTGGTAAAGGCATGGGGCGATGTTCCTTATCGCTTTGAGCCTAACACCTCAGAGACAGTATATCTGCCAAAGACTGACCGTGTTACCATTCTCAAGAAATTGATAGAGGATTTGGAGACTGCTGAGAATTATCTCGGCTGGCCTAACGAAAACTCTTATACCAAGTCAACAGAACGTGTCAGCAAGTCTTTTGCAAAGGGTCTCCGTGCCCGTATCGCACTGTTCCTTGCTGGTAAATCTGAGTGGCCAAACGAAGGTCTCCGTTATAATCTTCAGGATGAGAACGAGCGCAATCAGATGTACACCATTGCAAAAGATGAGTGCGTAAGCATCATCAATCAAGGCTGCAACAAATTGGGCACAAAATTCGACGAGAACTTCCGCAACCTCTGTAATGAGGATGTTACAGCAGGTAAAGAGTCTATCTATGAACTTCCTTTCTCAGACGGTCGTGGTCGTGTACTTTACACCTGGGGTGGCAAGCACAAGACTGTAGATAGCTGGACAAAATTGGCAAAGGGTGGTGTAAACGGCCCTACCCCAACTCTCTGGTATGATTTCGACAAAGACGATGCTCGCCGCAACGTTACCTGTCTTCCATATACATGGGATGAGGGCGTGAAGACTATCTCTGGTGGTTCTGGCGGCGGATGGAGTTTTGGCAAGCTTCGCTTTGAGTGGATGAAACGCAAGGTTACTTCTACCAATGACGACGGTATCAACTATCAGGTTCTTCGCTACGCAGATATTTTCCTGATGGCTGCCGAAGCAGAGAATGCCCTCAATGGTCCTGCTAATGCAAAGCAGTATCTGATGCCAATACTCAATCGTGCTTATCCTTCAGCCAAAGTTAGCACCATCTTGAACGAAGCATCTACCAAGGAAAGTTTCCAGCTTACCATCGAAGACCAGCGCAAGTTTGAGTTCGCTGGTGAAGGATTGCGCAAGCTCGACCTTATGCGTTGGGGTAAGTTAGGAAGCACTCTTGCACAAACCAAGGAAAAGATGACCCAATTGGCCAACCGTACAGGAATCTATGCCAACTACCCTAAGAAACTCTACTTCAACGAGGGCTTGGGTGCAGCAAGCACAGATGCTGACAGCTACGAGGTTTATGGCTTGGAAGCAGGACAGACTGATGCAGAGGGCAAGTCTCTTTACGAAAGCAGCACCAACTGGTTTACCTATAGAGAGCACGTTGACGGTGAGAGCAAGGACGACAACAAGAGCGTTACAGACAACAATAACAAGATTGACAAGTATCTGAACTATCTCTACATCAACAATCCAGACGAGAAGATGTTCTGGCCTATCTGGAAGGTATTCATCGATGGTAGCAACGGCTTGCTCAAAAACGATTATAATTATTAATCCATTCAAGAAGAAAAGATTATGAATATTATAAAGAAATTAACTTATATCTTAGCTCTTGCTGCGGTACTCTTTACCGCAGCAGGATGCTCAGACCCAGATGATGAGTTGACAAGCGTAGAATACGACCGACTCTTCAAGCCTACAGCTGTAGAGGCTAAGGTACAGAACAAGACTAATGTACAACTTACCTGGGAATGTTTGTCTAAAGCAGACAGCTACACCATTCAGTTGTTTGCTGACGATGCTGATATGAAGTTTGAAGGAACTCCAACCTATGAATATACAGACGTAACAACAGTTCCTTATCTCATTACAGATCTTTCTGGCGAAACTACCTACTCTATCCGTATCAAGGCTATAGGTAGTTCCAAGGAATCTCATTGGGCAGAAGCCTCTGTTACAACAGATGCTGAGCAGATTTTCGAAACCGTTACTGATGATGATATCACTGCAAAGAGCGTAACATTGAAGTGGACTCCAGGTTCAGAAGTTACTACCATTGCTATTACAGGCGGTAAGGAAGAGACTTATACTCTCTCTGATGAGGAGAAGCAGAATGGTACTGCTACCATTACTGGTCTGACCTACGAAACCAAGTATACATTCACTATTTTGAATGGCACCAAGGCTCGCGGTAAGGTTTCTGTAACCACCATGCCAAACTACACTCCAGCTTATCCAGGTGCTGACCTTCAGGCATTGATTGATGCTACTGAAGAGGGCGGTACTGTCATGTTGCTCCCTGCTAAGGACGGTTCTACCAACGAGTTTATCTACACAGGAACCGATGGTGCTGAAACAACCAAGGAGTTGACCATCAGCAAGAACATATCCATCAAGTGTCTCGGCACCAAGCCAGTCAAGGCTCGTATCAAGTTCGTACTCGACGGAGCTACCGGCTTCACTACAGAAAACATCCAGTTTGAAGGTGTTACTGCAGATGCTCTGATCAAGGGTGTGAACTGCTCAGGAACAATCAACGTCAACAATATCGAGGTTAGCGGATATGGCAACTTCTTTACAGAACCTGGTGAGAATGTTTACGAGGTGGCTGAGCTGAATATTACCAACAGCTATTTCCACGACATGTGCGCAGGCAAGCGCTTTATCGACTCTCAGAAGAAGAAGGGCGCTATCTTAAAGTTGAACATGAATCACTGTACCGTAGCTAACTCTTGCAATGGTTCTGATTTCATCCGTTTCGACTACAATGCCAAGCAGCCTATCGTCATCAACTTCGAGAACAATACCCTCTATAAGGTAGAAGCTACATCTAAGGGCTTATTCTACGTTCGTTCTAACAAGGCAGGCGATAAGTTCTTCACAGCAAACATCAAGAACAACGTATTTGCAGAAATGAGCGCAGACGTGTCCTTCAGCAAGGACACAAAGACAGACAACCTCGTATTCAGTAACAACAACTACTACAATGCTGCTACCTTACAGCAAAACCCTGACGGAGGTGCAGGTAAGGTATTCGATACAGAAGGCATTAATCTTGATCCTGGTTTCAAGAACGTTGCTACTGGTGACTTCACTATCACCAACGAGACATTGGTTGACAAGAATATCGGTAATATCAAGTAATATATGACCAAACATTTGAAGAAATATAATATCCCTTAATCATTAAAGGCTGTATCTTTAGGCATTGTCCTTCTGATACAGCCTTTTTTCTTTATACAGCTTCTCCCAAAACGGCGAAGCCTGGTTCCTCCACTTCCTGGATAAGCACGCTTATGGTCGTGTGGTTTATCTGCAACTAGCCAAATGGGTAAACGACTGGCTCTATGTTCGCTATGTAGGCAACGTAATCAACTGGACAAACAACATCGTTTCAAATACTGGTGCTGTATGGTCTAACCAGTCAAAGACTGGCGTTCCAACATTCCAGAACAACGTATACTTCAACTGCGCTAAGCTCAATGTTGCAGACGTAGAGGGTAAGACTAACATGTTTGCTGACGAGGCAGGCAAGGAAGCTAACCCTGAGTATAAGGATGCCGCTAAGGGCGACTTTACTATCGGTAACGAGAGTGTTAAGAAGCTCGGTGTTGGTGACCCAAGATGGTAATCACCTAAAAACTATATAAAAGCTGCAGCCCACTTGTTTGGGTTGCAGCTTTTTTCGATTTATAACTTCAATCAAACTATATTTTAAGAAAGCGCAATGTCCACACCGGGTGTTGCACTTTTTTTGTTATCTCTCCCTCTCCCCCACCACTAACAAAAACTTTTTTAGTTAATTTCTTGGAAGTTACGAAAGAAAAGCGTATCTTTGCAACGTAAGTTCATAATGAAGAGTGTACTACGTTTTTAGATTGTTGGATTTATAATTTGAAGCATATGGAGACTTTAGAAAAAATGCCTTTCGAGGCTCAGCATAAGATATTCAAGAGGCTGGCAGAAATCGCCGACTCCAAGAGCCTGACCAAAGAGGAACAGGAGAAATACGACAACAGCATGATGGTCATGTGGGACAATTATGCTGTATATAAGCATGCTGAAGAAAAAGGAATAGAAAAAGGTATGGAAAAAGGTAGGAAAGAGATTGCTTTGAACCTATTGACATACAACACTCCAATAGACGTCATTGCAAAATCCACAGGCTTATCTATCGAAGAAATCAAGAAATTGGAACAATAAAATTAATAAAGTTTTCGCAAGTGGTTCAAGTACGGGATTTTGGTTCTTCAGCCCGTACCTGAACCACATGTGGAACTATCAACTAGCTATTATCATTCTCCTCCAACCACTCACAAAAACTTTTTTGGTTAATTTCTTGGAAGTTACAAAAGAAAAGCGTATCTTTGCAGCGTAATATTAAGAAACATAAGAAAAGAGAATGAACGGAGAAAACTATATAAGATTTGACTGGGCGATGAAACGCCTGCTGCGCAACAAGGCAAACTATGTTGTGCTAGAGGGTTTCCTGTCTTCATTACTTGGAAAGAATTTTAAGATTCACCGCTTCCTGGAGAGCGAAAGTAACCAAGAAAACGAAGACGATAAATATAACCGAGTAGATATTCTGGCAGAAAGCGAGGATGAACAGTTATGCATCATTGAAGTACAAAACAGTCGTGAGCATACTTATTTCCATCGCATGCTCTATGGCGTTTCTAAGGCAATAACAGAGTACATTGGTCTTGGAAAACCATACGAAGCGGTTCGCAAGGTGTATTCCATTAACATCGTCTATTTTGAACTAGGACAAGGAAAAGACTATGTGTACCATGGTAAAACCGAATTCATCGGTGAACACGAACCGCACGACATTCTGAAACTTTCCATCCGACAGAATGAGAAATTCTTTGGCATCAAGGATAAAGATCTAAAACTTAGGAAGAGTCCTGGCGACTTGTTCCCTGAGTACTACATACTACGTGTCAATGATTTTGACAAGGTAGCAACCACCCCTCTTGACGAATGGATAGAATTTCTGAAAACAGGCTCTATCAGCTCCGAAGCCACTGCTGCAGGATTACCAGAAGCGCGTGAGCGACTTCGTGTGGATTCACTCTCACTAGAAGACAAGCAAGCTTATTACCGACATCTAGAAGCTGTTAGACATATGAAAAGCCTATTCGACACTAGCCGGGACGAGGGATATCAAGATGGCTTGATGGAAGGAAGAGCGGAAGGAAGAGCGGAAGGAAGAGCGGAAGGGGAAAAAGAAAAAGCCCTAAACATCGCTCTCAAACTTCTTGCTTTTAACACTCCAATCGACATCATTTCCCAATCCACAGGATTAACAGTCGAAGAGATTAAAAAATTGAAACAATAATACTATACGAACAAGAGGGTGTGTCATAAGTGGGATGACATGCCCTCTTTTTCGCTACTTCGCTATTTCAGTCACTTCTGCCAGCTAACTCAGTCACTTCAGTCAGTTAATTCAGCCACTTCATTCTGCAAACAAATCCGTCTCATTCTGCTTACGAATTCGAATCTTCGAGACAACGAAGTCATATCTTCAAGCCAGCGCAATCGAATCTTCAAGCCAGCGCAATCGAATCTTCAAGCCAGCGCAGTCGGATGTATCGGCTCAATGAAACGTATGAACTTGCGCAATGAAGAACATGGTTTCATCAGCTTACTTCAAAGGCCGAATTTATTGAAAGAAAAATTATTGGCTCTTCTCAAATTTTAGTACAAAATCTGTGTTCTGATTTTGAAAGAACTTATTCGAGCAAGGTCTCCCACTAGCTTAAACACATAAATGTACTAAAATTTGAGAAGAACCAAATTATTTTTCTCAAATCTAATGCCACTAATATCACACTTAGGCTTAACCATCTGATTATAAGCGAATAACGCGTGGCAATAAGGTACGTTTTTATTGTCACCTTATTGCCACCTGTTACCACGCCCCTGGTAAGCTGCTCCGCTTGCCGATGTTCCCGAAATTACGTCACGACGTAGCATCTGAGGCGTCACGACGTAGCAATCGGCGCGTCACGACGTAGCGACAGATACGTCACGACGTAATTCCGGCTACATCCTGCTCCCATAAAATGATACTATTCTGCATGGTATGAAACAGATGCCGAGCAAGGTATACGTAATCGTTTTCGTACTTTTTCATTCACTATCTGCATGCGGTAAGCAAAAATGTCGTAACTTTGCAGAAAATCTTATAGAATACAAAAATAATAAAATAAATAAACCTAAGAAGAAATGAAGAAATCAATCATTAAGACAGCCGTGCTGGCTGCGCTCATGGCTCTGCCAATGTTCGCTAAAGCACAAACTTTCGCAGGTATCACAGCCGAGCAGAACGCACAGAACACTCCTGAAGGATGGACTGCCGTAGAACTGCCACAGTTGCCTACCATCACTTCGGCAAACACATTTAATATCAAGGATTATGGTGCTTCTACATCTGCTACAGATAACACCAAGGCTATCCAGAAAGCTCTTGATGCTGTGCCTACAACAGGTGGTATGGTCGTGATTCCTGCCGGTACATGGATGTTTGGCAGTACAGACCAGATGACAAGCAAGACCGAGGTACTCAGCATCAAGTCAAAGACTGTGCTCCACCTTTGCAAAGGTGCTACATTGAAACTCGTAGAATATGGAAAGGCACCAAATAACAAAACAATCTTTATTGGTTGCAAGAATAAGAACCAAAGCGACATTGTCATAGAGGGTGAAGGTGAAACTTCTATTATCGACGGTCAGGGTACCCGCTGGTGGAAGGCTCGCGACAACAAGGAGACTTTCAATCCTGGAGCCATGATCCGTTTCGAAAAAGGCAGCCGGTTCCTGATTCGCAATCTCAAGGTCCAGAATACTCCGGGTGTCAACATTACCTTGAGTAACAGCAATGGAGCCAACAATGGTACAGTTCATGATGTAACCATCTATAACCCTTCTTCAGAAACCAAGACAGAACAGCCTTCTCATAACACAGACGGTATCTCTATCTGGGGACACCACATGAACATCTATAACTGCAACATCAGTACAGGTGATGATAATGTAGTTTGCGACAATGATGCACAGTACATCCATGTCTGGAACTGCTACTTCGGTACAGGACATGGTGCTTCTATCGGTAGTTTCACCAAGAACATCAAGCATGTATGGTTCGACAACATCACCATGAACGGCACAACTGCCGGTATCCGCATGAAGACGGGTATCAATAGCGATGGTACACTGCGTGGCGGTGGCGAGGAGGACTGGAAGTTCACCAACTTCACCATGACCAAGGTTAAGAACCCATTCTCTATCGACTGCTACTACGACAAGAACTACAACAGTGACCCTGCCGTAGACAAGGCAAATGCCAGAGCTCTTGATAGTACTACCCCAACCTACAACGGCATTCTGCTTCAGAACGTGAAGACTACAGATGTCTGCGAAGGTAACGCTATCTTCCTGATTGGCCGCCCTGAGAGCCACATCAAGAACGTGACTCTCGACAACGTACAGATTTCTGCAAAAAAGGGTATCGATATCCGCTTCGTAGATAATCTCGTGTTCAAGAATAACTCTAAGATTACCGTCAGCAGCGGTTCAATCTGGCTCAAGAAGTTTGATTCTACTTGGACAGACGAGTGTGATGCTACGTCTACAGGTTCAACCGTTACTGATACCAAGGGTCCTTTCACATTAAACTCAAAAACTTTGACGGATAAGACAGCCGGTTCTTTCAGCAACGGCTTCGCTATCAGCAATGAGAAGGGAAAGACATACGATACTGGTTCTGGTACCAACTATATCAAGTATAGCGCAAATCAATACACCATCATCATTCCTGACGGCATAAAGATTGTCAAAATGGATATCGAGGGAAAAGACAATTACTCAGATGCAGATGCCTATCTCGGCGAGATAAACGGCACAAGCTATGATGCTTCTACCTATGTTTTTCCAAAAGACAAAAGTCTGAAAAAATATACAGTAGAGTTTGATTCACCTGTAGGCACACGCTTACTTTCACTCCAAAGGTAAAGCAGTGCATCCTGCAGTTCACTCTCTATACAGAGACTTCTACAGGCATTCAGCCAATTGCTGCCATCGCCAAGGTAAACAATAACAACATTTACGACCTCAGCGGTCGCATGGTAAAGCTCAATGCCAAGGCAGAAGACCTGCAAGGTCTCAAAAAAGGGATCTATATCTACAACAACAAGAAATACGTAGCTAAATAATTCATTTAAACATCGGTAACAATGAAAATAAAATCTCATTCACTCCTATGCATTCTCGCAACCATCGCTTTGAGTTCTCCGCTCACAGCGATGGGGATAAACGCCCAGAAGGCAACATCAAAGACATGGAATCCGAACCTGAAGAACGGAATGTATCGCAACCCGGTTATTGACGCCGACTACTCAGACCCTGACGTATGCCGTGTGGGCAATGACTACTATATGACCTCCTCTTCCTTCCAGTGTTTCCCAGGCTTGCAGATTCTGCACAGCACCGACCTGGTAAACTGGGAGATTATCGGCGCTGCCCTACTCGATGACTATCCTGTTTTGCCTGAATACCAGGGAACCGAACTGGATTGGCGCAAGAAGGTTCAGCATGGCAACTATGCGTGGGCACCCTCTATCCGCTATCACGACGGATGGTTCTACATCTATTGCGGCGACCCAGACCAGGGTCTCTTCATGACCAAGACACAAGATCCACGCGGTCCTTGGGAACCTATCACCTGGGTGATGAAGGAAAAAGGTCTTATCGACTGCTGCCCTCTCTGGGATGAAGACGGCAAGGCTTATCTTTCGCATGGATGCGCCGGTTCAAGAGCCGGTATCAAGTCAGTGCTCTTCGTTGCTCCGATGTCACCTGACGGCACCAAGGTTATCGGTCCTTCACGCATCGTATATGATGGCCATGAAGACCAGCCTACCATCGAAGGAACCAAGTTCTACAAGCGCAACGGCTACTATTACATCATGAGCCCTGCGGGCGGCGTGAAGTATGGCTGGCAGGTAGAACTGCGTTCCAAGAATCCATACGGTCCTTACGAGGAGTATGTGGGTATGGCACAGGGAAAGAACAAGAAGGTAAACGGCCCTCACCAGGGTGCTTGGGTAGATACACAGAATGGTGAAGACTGGTTCCTCCACTTCCAAGATAAGCACGCCTACGGACGTGTAGTTCATCTGCAACCAGCCAAATGGGTGAACGACTGGCTCGTCATCGGTGACGACAAGGATGGTGATGGCTGCGGAGACCCTGTTCAGCAATGGAAGAAGCCAAACCTGCCATCAAGCGGTAACTTCCAGCCTAAGGAATCGGATGATTTCAACAGCGTAGATTTAGGTCTGCAATGGCAGTGGAACGGTCCTTACAGTCAGTACTGGTACTTCTGTGATGCCAAGAACTCCAAGTTGCGTCTCTATGGTGTGCAGCAGGCTGAAGATGTAAAGAACCTGTATGATTTGCCAAACCTCCTGCTCCAGAAACTCCCTACCGAGAACTTTACTGCTACTGCCAAGGTGAAGTTCATACCTAACCGCACCGAGGCTTACAAGGAGAAAGATAAGGTACTGGGCGAAAGCGCCGGCATGATCATGCAAGGCATGGACTATGCGGCACTCAAGTTTGTTGATACCAAGGAAGAGGGTGTTGTTTTGCAATATGTAACCTGCGAGAAGGCTGAGAAGGGAAAGGCTGAGAAGGTGGTAAAACAAGTGGCCATCAAGACCAGCAAGCTGCCTCAACCTTACACCGTGAAGTATGCCGTAGATGATATTCCTTCATCTCGCATCGCTACCCAGGATGTATGGCTCCGCGTGAAGGTTCATAGCGAAGGTATCGCCAACCAGATACAGGCTATCGCTGAATGGAGTTACAGTCTGGATGGTAAGAAGTTTATCAAGATAGGCAATCCTTTCACTGTGCGTGAAGGCAAGTGGATTGGTGCCAAGCTCGGTTTCTTCAACACCCGCACAGCCAAGAAGAACGATGCTGCCTTCTTCGACGTAGACTGGATTCATTTCGAAAAATAACGCTTTCCAGCTAACACGTTATTTCAGAGAATATTTTGGGAAACAAAAAAATCCCCCTCATTGCAAATCAATGCAGCGAGGGGGATTAATCTTTATGAGTAATCTAAAAATTCTAATCTTTCTTTTCTTCTGCAGGCTCAGCCTTTGTTGCTTTCTTGGCAGGAGTCTTCTTGGCAGGAGCCTTCTTGGCTGCAGACTTAGCTGCGGCCTTCTTGGCAGGAGCAGCCTTGGCAGGCTTCTCGCCATGGTGCTTCTCAGCCTCCTTCTCTATCTTTTCAATCTTAGCCTGAAGACGGACAATCTCCTTGTCCTTCATCTCTATCTCTTCATCCTGATTCTTGATGGTAGTAAGCAAGCCCTCCAGCTGATCGTTATCAACATCAGCAGGATAGAGGTCGTTCACACGGTTGATGAAGTCACCAAGAATGTTCATATAGTTAGTGAAAGCATCGAAAGGACTTGAATAGATACCTCTGTCAAGACCCACATTGCTTGGCTTGGTAGTCATGAAGCGGAAGTTGTTACTTGCCTGCAGGTAATCCCAGTCCTGATTGATACGTGGATCGTTGGCGATACGTACACGGTCTGCCACACTATAAAGCTTGTTGAAAGCCTCACGCTGCATCGGGTTACCCAACCATGAACTTACATCACGCTCCTCGTCTACCCAACTCAAGGTATCAGGCACATTCACCTCGCCTACCGACTTGATCTTCTTGCAGATTTCTGTAGGTGTTGAGAAGGTGATGCCACGGTCCTTGGCACACTGAGGCAAAGCCTTCATAAACTCGAGGATGTTGCTTGACAGAGGCTGGGCAATACCAAGAGCAGAAAGTTCCATAAAGATATTGATAACCTGCTCCTCCTCTGGGAAGGCAGCAATCTGGTTCATATAGTTGTCGGCAAAGAGTGGATACCCGTCCCAATCGCTGTTGCTGAAGCGCAGAGAGATATCATCGCTCAGGTTCACATCGCGCAAAAGGAGCTTCAACTTAGGGTTCAGGGCGCAATGGTAAACATAGTGAGGAGACTTCCAGCCGAGTACGTGCTTGGCACCCTCGGTGAGCATACCAATGAATCCCATGTTGGCAACATCGTTACCGATATCATCGCTGTAGATGAGCGAAGAGTTGCGCAATACGGTAGGTTTCTTTCCGAAATATTCCTCAATCTTAGTACACTGGCGCATCACCTCATCCTTGAAACTTGCCTCATTAACCAGAGAAGCAAGTCCGTGAGAGTAAGGCTCAGCCAGGAACTCTACACAACCCGTATTGTTGAGTTGCTGAAGTTTCTCCAGTACCTGAGGAGCATGAAGTTCCAACTGCTCCATACCCACACCCGAAAGCGAGAAAGCTACCTTGAAATACTTGCCGTTCTTTTCTATCATCTCCTGAAGGGCATTCAAGGCTGGCATATAAGAGCGCTCAGCAATCTCGTTGATGCTACGGTCGTTCTCGTAGTCATCATAGTAATAATGGTCGGTACCGATGTCGAAGAAGCGGTAGCGTTTCAGATGGGTAATCTGATGTATCTCGAAATATAAACAAATTGTTTTCATAATTATTAATTATTAATTTTTAATTGTTAACTGCCCATTACTTCCAACCTAAGGTCTTGAGGTACAGGTCTTTGATGCGGGCTCCCACTTTCTCCCAGGTAATCTGGTCTACTTCTTTCTTGCCTTCCTCTGAGAGATAATCGAAAAGACTCTCGTTGTGACAGATGCTGTAGATGGCATCGGCAAGGGCATGGATATCCCAGTAGTCTACCTTGATACAGTTGGACAGGATTTCTCCACATCCACTCTGCTTGGAGATAATGGTTGGTGTGCCGCACTGCATAGCTTCCAAAGGTGAGATACCGAACGGCTCGCTCACAGATGGCATCACGTAGACATCACTGTCTTTCAGACATTCATAAACCTGTTTGCCGCGCATAAAGCCAGGGAAGTGGAACCGGTCGGCAATGCCTCTTTCGGCAGCGAGATAAATCATCTGATCCATCATATCGCCCGAACCTGCCATACAGAAACGCACATTGCGGGTACGATGCAATACCATGTTGGCAGCCTCAACGAAATATTCAGGTCCCTTCTGCATGGTAAGACGTCCCAGGAAGGTTACTACCTTCTCCTTACCCTTATGATTTGGGCGTGGAATATCCTGCCACTCCTGCTTCAATGGATATACGGCATTGTGCATGGCGAAACACTTGCGTGGATCTTGGTGATACTGGTGAATCACTGTCTGGCGGGTCAGTTCGGATACACACATGATGCAGTCGGCATTATCCATACCGTCTTTCTCGATAGCGTAAACGGTAGGGTTCACCTTTCCACGGCTACGGTCGAAATCAGTAGCATGAACGTGGATGCACAATGGTTTGCCACTCACGCGCTTGGCATGAATACCGGCAGGGAATGTAAGCCAGTCGTGAGCATGGATAATATCAAATTCTTCTGAACGGGCTACAACTCCGGCAATGATGCTATAGTTGTTGATCTCGTCATGAAGATTTGACGGATAACCACCGGCAAAGTCCATACAGCCGAGGTCATTTACATGCATATAATTAAAATCGGCATAGATGTGGTCACGGTAACGGAAATAGTCATCCGGATTCATGATATTGCCTACCCGCTGCTGCACATAGTCGTGATTTACATCTCGCCAGGCGATAGGCACACTATTCATTGCCACAATCTTGCAGGCACTGCGGTCCTCATCACCGAAAGGATGAGGCAGACACAATGTGATATCAACATCGCCCTGGGCATGAAGTCCCTGGGAGATACCAAAGTTGGCAGTTGCCAAACCACCAAATACGTGAGGAGGATACTCCCATCCAAACATTAAAACTTTCATATAGCAGTCCTCCTATTATTAATATTGATATTTTTCAAGTAACTCGAGCGCACGCAGAATCTCAGCCACATTCATGGCGAAAGAGATGGCGCCACGACCTGCGAATGGAGGGTTTCCATCGAAGAGTTCGCTGATGGTACCGAGACAATGTGAAGACATTTCGTCCTCATAACCAACCATCTGACGTTCGATAAAGCTCAAGCGGGTACGCTTATAGAGTTTCAGACTTGCCTCCATATAGAAGCCACCGAGCCATGGCCACGCTGTACCCTGATGGTAAGCATAGTCGCGCTGGGTCTGCGGACCTACATAAACAGGATTATATCCACCGCTCTTTGGCGAGAGTGAACGCAATCCCTTAGGAGTAAGGAGTTCGCGTGTACAGATATCAAGAACCTGCTTCTTCTGGTCTTGCGACAATGGAGAATAGTCGAAAGCCACAGCAAATATCATGTTCGGACGAACACTCCAATCCATCATATTGCCGTCTACATAGTCGTAGAGATAGCCATATTCATTGAGGAAGGTATCGAGGAATGCCTGCTTGGTCAGCTCAGCCTGAGCCAGGAGTTTCTGCTGGCTGTCTTCTTCACCTACTGTTGCAGCAAGAGAAGCACAGAAACACAAGGCGTTATACCACAGCGCATTAAACTCTACGATATAACCTGTACGTGGAACCACGGGTCTGCCATTGGCTGTAGAGTTCATCCAGGTAACAGCCTTATCCTTACCATCAGTATAGAGCAATCCGTTCTCTTCGAGCTTCAGGTTCGGATGCTTGTTATCCTGGATAAAGCTGATAACATCCTTGATAAACTGTCCATACTTCTTGAAGCAGTCTTCCTTGCTGGTTTCCTTAGCATACTGCTGCAAAGCCCAGACAGCCCACAATGGCACGTCAGGCTGCTCTATCTCAGCAATATGAACGCTGACCGGCTTGCCTTCCATAAACTCGTAGTAACCTTTCATCGCAGTCTTCATCACCAGTTCGAAGTAGTCATCCTCCTCGATAGAGAGGGTGAGACCCGGAAGAGCGATGAATGTATCGCGGGCTCTGCACTTGAACCAAGGGTAACCTGCCAGGATATAACGGTCATCGTTCTTTTCACGACGATGGAACTGATGAGCCGCATTGACCAGACAGTGGAAGAAATTGTCACGAGGCGAACGCTCATCCACTTCCTTGTCGAAGAGCTTCTTCAGGCTGACCGCCTTGATTTCTGATGTAGAAGCAGCAAAGACGATGGTTTCGCCTTTCTTGATATCCATTTCAAAATAGCCAGGAACATAGAGGTCTTCGTTAGAAGCATAACCTCTCTCCTGCTCCTTTGGATATTCCACGCCACGATACCAATCTGGACAGAATTTAAACTCGTTCTTCTTGGAGAACTGCATATAGAGATCAGGATAACCTGCATACATACAGGTCTTGATGCCATGATCTACCTCAGCATAATCACGAGATGCGGTAGCATTCTCATGAGTAAACTGACGGACACTGCGGAAAGCCAGAAAAGGACGGAAACGAAGGGTTGTAGCCGAATGGCCGTCTACCAGCGTATAGCGAATCAGAATGCGATTCTCATAATGCTGGAATACAACTTCCTTTTTCAGGATAACACCACCTACGCGATAAAGGGTAGTTGGCACTTTATCACAATCAAACTCACGAATGTACTTGTGGCCCATCGGACTGTAGTTGTTGCCCTGGTACTTGTGCAAGCCGAGGTTAAACTCAGCTCCATGCTGAATCACCGTAACATCCAGCGAGCTCAAGAGCACATGATTCTCATCGTCCAGTTCAGGAACCGGCACGACAAGTAATCCGTGATACTTGCGGGTATTACAGTCTACAATCGTTGAGCACGAATATGCACCCGAGCGATTTGTTCTCAACAACTCCTTAGGCAACGACTCTTGAAGATTCGTCATAAGGGCCTTTTCGAATTTTAGATAACTCATAGATCTATATTAAGGTTCTATATTTTTGTTGACTAAATTAATTGCTTTCAAAGGTAACACTTTTTTGTGGTATAACAAAGCTTTTTGTATGCCATTTTTAGAAAAAATTGCCTTTTTATGTTTTAAAACATATTTTTAGACAAAAATGCTTGATTATTTCGAGAAAAAGCATTACTTTTGCACTCAGTTTTCAGTTTAAAAGATTTGTACACATGGCAGCTAGAGGAAAATACGATAAAGAAAATATAGCAATGCTGATTGCTAAGCTATGGGGAGGCATCACTGATGACCAGTTCGATTTACTGAAAGAACATCTGGAAATCAAGAAGTATAAGAAGAACGAAATCATCTACAAGAACGAGGGTACTCCCGAATATGCACTATGTCTCATAGCGGGAAAAGTGAAGATATACAAAGAAGGTATCGGTGGCAAAAGCCAGATTATCCGTGTTATCAAACCGATTGAATTTTTTGGTTTCAGAGCCTATTTTGCAGATGAGATATACAAGACGGCAGCCATGTCGCTGGAAAACTGCGTCGTTGCCCAGTTCCCGCTGGCAGTTCTCATGAAACTGATCTCCAAGAGTTTCAACATCGGCTTCTTCTTTATCAAATATCTCAGTGTGGAAATAGGTAAATCGGACGACCGTACCGTGAACCTCACCCAGAAACATATCCGTGCCCGACTTGCCGAGGGACTGATATTTCTGAAAGACTCTTATGGGTTAGAAAAAGACGGAAAAACTCTTGACATCCGATTGAGTCGTGAAGATCTGGCAAATCTCTGTAATATGACAACGAGCAATGCCATCCGTACGCTCTCAGCCTTTACGGCAGAAGGACTCATCAATACTGAAGGAAGGAAAATCAAAATCTTACAGGAAGAAGAAATCATAAAAATAGCAGAACTCGGATAAAGTTCTGCTATTTTTTATTTATATGTTTTACATTATACGTTTTTCTTGATACATTTCCCTTATTACGGGCATACTGGTTATACGGGTATCAGGAAGTTGATAACCTCCTGAATTACAGTAATCTGGAATGGGCCTACCGGTGTATTCATCAATCTGCCATCAATACCTATCAGGGCATGCTGGGCATCGAGCACCTCTACCTCTCGGGTACGGTAAGGATGCACACTCTTATGGTTGAGGAACTTACCTTTCACAAAAAGATAGATTCCCTCGAAGAGCTGGGTTGTCTTAGGATGAGATACCACCGACACATCGAGCAGTCCGTTATATGGCACAGCATTCGGAGTCTGTCCATATCCAGTTCCATTGCCTATACACATCGTCATCACTCTACGCTTGATAACATCCGAATTGATTTTCACATGCATCTTATAGTCCAGACGCTGGAATATCATCAGGATGAAGGAACAGAGAAACGACAGGGTACGTGAACCGAAGATATGATGGGTTTTTCTTCTCAGGTTCATGATGGCGGCGATGAGTCCGATATTGATACAGTTGAGGAAATAGCGACGGCATTTCTCCCCCTTCTTGTTCACATAGCGGATACAACCGAGGTCAATCTTTCTGATACGACGTTTTTTCAGCGACGCCACCGTCTTCTCGATATCGCTGTCACTGAATCCCCAGAAGTGGGCAAAGTCGTTCATCAGTCCGTTAGGAATAACACCCAGTGCCACCTCTTCTCTTTCTTTCGGATCTATCTGCATCAGACAGTTTACGGCATCATTGAGCGCAGAATCTCCACCAACGATGACAATGGTCTTATAACCATTGTTGATAAACATTCTGATGAGCCGTTCTACACTCTTCTGATTCTCGCTCTGCACAAAGTCGTAATCCACGCCCTGCTGCTTGAGCACCTTCTCTATTTTTTCCCAGCGCTTGTTACTTCGCCAGCCTCCTCTAGGGCAATAAAGCAGCCCCCATTTATTCTCGTTTACCATTGTCTCTTCTTTGTAATTTGAAAGTTGTATAAAATATCACTTCCGCCCAGCCACCGTTGCATCCGATTCCATCGGATGCCAGCGCCCTAGCCAGATTCCAGGCCGCAGCCTAGCTTCTCATCAGCTCCAAAACCGTCTCCACCTTTTTCTCCATTGGCTGCAATGCATCTACCCAATGGATAGTAAAGCCTCTGCGCTCCATACCTCTGAACCACGTCATCTGCCTTTTGGCAAACTGATGGATTGCTATTTCCAGACCGCGATACATCTCATCGTATGAAGTCTTACCGATTACATATTCTGTAATAAACTTATATTCCAAACCATAATAGATGAGATTTTCGGCAGGAATACCACGATCTAGCAGCCCCTTGATTTCATCTACCATTCCCTCATCCAATCGCTGTTTCAGCCTCCGTGAAATTTTCTCCCTTCTTGCGTCCCGGTCTATGCTGACACCGATAATCAGCGAATCAACCGCAGGGAGTTCACGTTCGGGCATCGGATGCTCCAGATTATAGCTTTCAATCTCTATCGCCCGGATAGCTCGCTGTGCTGTATCCACGTCTGTGCGATTGTGCATATTAGAACCCGTTTTCGCCTTCAGCTCTTTCAGTATCAGCGTAAGTTCCTCTAAACTCTTATGAGCCAATGACTCACGGAGTTCCGGGTTCTGCGGAACAGGTGAGAGATGATAACCTTTCAGCACCGACTCAATATAGAGTCCTGTACCTCCACATAATATCGGAAAAGCCCCTCTCTTCTGAATATCCTGATAGGCATCATAAAAATCCTGCTGATATTCAAAGAGATTATATTTCGTACCAGGCTCACAGATGTCAATGAGGTGATAAGGTATCTGCTTGCCATGAATGGTATAGTCAGCCAGATCCTTACCCGTACCTATATCCATGCCGCGATATACCTGCCGGCTGTCAGCACTAATGATTTCAGCGCCCTTGGCAGGGGTACCCGACAAATGGGCACCCAGGCTATTGATCCTGGCTGCAAGAGCGGCAGCAAGACTCGTCTTACCACTCGCCGTAGGTCCCAATATGGTTATCATCGAATATTTCATGCCGCAAAGTTAAATGAAATTATTGAGAAAACAAAATAAAATGAAAAGAAATTCTCACTTATAAAAACAAAAAGCCGTCCAGCATTGAAAAAATGCTGGACGGCCATATACTTAATCGTTAAGAGGCAACGAATTAACCGTTGTGCTTCTTCATGATCTTGATCAACTCAACAACCTTGTGTGAGTAACCAATCTCGTTGTCATACCAAGAAACAACCTTAACGAAGTTGTCTGTCAAATAAACACCTGCGTTAGCGTCGAAGATAGATGTCAAAGCGCAACCCAAGAAGTCAGAAGAAACAACAGCATCCTCTGTGTAACCGAGTACACCCTTCAACTCACCCTCAGAAGCAGCCTTCATAGCAGCGCAGATAGCCTCCTTAGAAGCAGCCTTCTTCAAGTTAACTGTCAAGTCAACAACAGATACGTCCAAAGTAGGAACACGCATAGAGATACCTGTCAACTTACCGTTCAACTCAGGGATAACCTTACCTACAGCCTTAGCAGCACCTGTAGAAGAAGGGATGATGTTGCCAGCAGCTGCACGGCCACCGCGCCAGTCCTTCATAGATGGACCATCAACAGTCTTCTGTGTAGCAGTTGTAGAGTGAACAGTTGTCATCAAACCTGTCTCGATACCGAAGTTATCGTTCAATACCTTAGCGATAGGAGCCAAGCAGTTTGTTGTACAAGAAGCGTTAGAAACGATCTTCTGACCATTGTACTTGTCAGTGTTAACACCGCAAACGAACATATCAGCCTGGTTACCGTTAGCGTCAGCCTTAGAAGGAGCAGAAAGTACTACGTACTTAGCACCAGCCTTCAAGTGCTTCTCAGCCTTGTCATAAGCGAGGAAGAGACCTGTAGACTCAACTACGTACTCAGCACCAACCTCATCCCACTTCAAGTTCTCAGGATCACGCTCAGCAGTAACACGGATGTGGTTACCGTTAACGATCAACTCGCTCTTCTCAACGTCAGCCTCGATAGTACCGTCGAAATGACCGTGCATTGTATCATACTTCAACATGTAAGCCATGTAATCAACTGGGCACAAGTCATTGATAGCTACTACCTGTACTTCCTTTGCGTTCTCAGCCTCAACTGTAGAACGGAATACGAAACGACCGATACGGCCAAATCCGTTAATACCAATCTTAATCATTGTTCTTAATATTTAAATTAAAAGTTTAATAAAATTACCTTTTTACTGCTTTCGAGCGTTCATCTGATGCTGAAACATTCAAAATTTTACGCCTTAGAGCATTTTTCTTCTTTTCGAGCGCAAAGTTACTAATTTTTTTCTAACTTTGCAACCAGAATGAGTATTAAATAAGTTAAAAAAGAATAGTAGAGTTTTAATATTGGCATTATTTTCACTCATTACATGCCATACTGACAACTCCATATTGCAAAAAGCAAAGGAAAAACTCAGCATTCTATACCTTATTATATATATAAGAAAAGAGAAAAAGAAGAACAATCAAACTATAGTTATAATTAAAAAGATAAAAGTATGAGTAAATTTTTGAATGAATTCAAGGAATTCGCCATGCGTGGCAATGTGCTCGACATGGCTGTCGGTGTTATCATCGGTGGTGCCTTTGGCAAAATCGTAAGCTCTGTTGTTGATGACGTCATCATGCCTCCTATAGGATGGCTGATTGGCGGCGTGAATTTCGCCGACCTCAAATTCACCCTACCTACCGTCAATGTAGGAGGTGAGGAACTGAAGGCGGCTACCATCAACTACGGTAACTTCCTCCAGACCTGTTTCGACTTCCTCATCGTTGCCTTCTGTATCTTCATGCTCATCAAGGTGGTGAACAAGATTTCCAAGAAGAAGGAAGAGGAAAAACCGGCAGAAGCCCCTAAGGCTCCGGAGCCAAGCAATGAAGAAAAACTTCTCATGGAAATACGTGATCTCCTGAAGAACCAGAAATAAGAATAAAAAAAAGTCGCCCTCTTTGAAGGCGACTTTTTTATTCTGTTTATTCCCACTCAATTGTCGAAGGTGGTTTTGAAGAGATGTCATAACATACACGGTTTACACCCTTCACCTTATTAATAATCTCATTACTTACCTTAGCCATGAAATCATAAGGAAGATGTGCCCAGTCAGCAGTCATCGCATCAGTACTGGTTACAGCACGCAAGGCAACCGGGTGCTCGTATGTACGCTCATCACCCATCACACCTACTGAACGGACAGTAGAGAGCAATACGGTACCAGCCTGCCAGATCTGATCGTAGAGAGAAACCTCGATCTCGCCATTCTGCATGTCAGCAGGAACACCGGCAGCCAGGACGCGACGAGCTTCCTCACCACTCAACTTCACCTTATACTCACGCAAGCCACGGATATAGATATCGTCAGCATCCTGAAGGATACGTACCTTCTCAGGAGTGATATCGCCCAAGATTCGGACAGCCAAACCAGGACCTGGGAATGGGTGACGAGTAATCAGGTGCTCTGGCATACCCATAGAGCGACCTACACGGCGAACCTCATCCTTGAACAGCCACTTCAAAGGCTCACACAACTGAAGGTTCATCTCCTTAGGAAGACCACCTACGTTGTGATGACTCTTGATCACCTTACCGGTGATATTCAAGCTCTCGATACGGTCAGGATAGATAGTACCCTGAGCCAACCACTTGGCACCAGTCTGCTTTTTAGCCTCTGCATTGAAAACCTCTACGAAGTCGCGGCCGATAATCTTACGCTTCTTCTCAGGATCGGTAACACCAGCCAGGTCAGCAAAGAACTTCTCTGATGCATCCACGCCGATTACATTCAAGCCCAAACACTTGTAGTCTTCCATCACGTCACGGAACTCATTCTTGCGCAACATTCCATGATCTACGAAGATACAGGTAAGGTTCTTACCGATAGCCTTGTTCAGGAGAACGGCAGCCACACTGGAGTCAACACCGCCAGAAAGACCGAGGATAACCTTATCGTCGCCCAACTGCGCCTTCAACTCAGCAACTGTTGTCTCAACAAAAGAGTCAGCACTCCAGTCCTGCTTACTTCCGCAGATATCAACCACGAAGTTCTTCAAGAGCTGTGTACCCTGCAAAGAGTGGAACACCTCCGGGTGGAACTGTACTGCCCATACAGGCTGTTTGGTAGAAGCATAAGCAGCATACTTCACATTAGCAGTAGAAGCGATGCACTTGTAATCCTCAGGGATAGCAGTGATGGTATCACCATGGCTCATCCAAACCTGAGAGTTCTCGATGAATCCCTTGAACAAAGGATTCTCCTTATCGAAATGCTCCAAGTTGGCACGACCATACTCACGGCTGTCAGCAGCCTCCACCTTACCGCCCTGGGCGTAAGAGAGGAACTGAGCACCGTAGCAGATGCCGAGTACAGGAATGCGGCCGATAAACTGGCTCAGATCTACCTTGAAAGCTTCCGGATCATGAACGGAATAAGGGCTACCGCTCAAGATGACACCAATGACAGATGGGTCATCCTTTGGAAACTTGTTGTAAGGCATGATCTCGCAGAAGGTATCGAGTTCACGGACACGACGGCCGATGAGCTGTGTGGTCTGTGAACCGAAATCCAAAATAATAATCTTCTGTTGCATAATATCTAATTTTAATTTACAGTTTACAATTTATAGTTTACAGTAATCTTGCTATACGGCATAGCCGCTATTAACTATAAACTATTAACTAATGATTTCAGGAATGCTTCCGCCTCTTTCAGCGTCTCCTGCTTTCCCACATCCATCAGCTTGAGGTCGTTCTTTACATATCCCTCTATGCGCACCTTGTCGCAATGCTTCAGATAGAAGTCCATGATAGGGAACTTGTCCGGTTCCTCCTCCATCAGGGGAAAAAGCGATGGGGCAACCATGTGGATGCCAGAGAAGGCATACATCTTATAATCTTTGGGATTGAGGTTAGGATAAGGGCTCTTCACCTCGCCCGTTTCTATATTCGTCCATCCCACCAGTCGCATGCTGTCATCAAAGAGCAGATAGCGCTTGGTCTTGCGTTCGCTCACCATCAGGCGGGCAGCAATCATATCCCTGCTCTCCATCTGGTAGAATTTCTTCAGATCTACATTACTCAGAATATCCACGTTGTGGATAAGAATAGGCTCTGACTGGTTGAAGAGCGGCCATGCCTTCCGGATACCTCCACCCGTTTCGAGCAGCTTTTCACTCTCATCACTGATACGGATGTCCATACCGAAGTTGTCATGTGCTCTGAGATAATCGATAATTTGTTGGGAGAAATGATGCACGTTCACTACAATGCGAGTGAAACCGGCATCCTTCAACTGAAAGATGACACGTTTGAGCAAAGGTTCTCCCCCGACACTTACCAGAGCCTTCGGAATACGGTCGGTAAGTGGCTTAAGGCGAGTGCCCAAACCTGCTGCGAATATCATTGCTTGCATCATTGCTAAATAGCTATTTTAAAATGTGCGTGCAAATTTACTAACTTTTTGCGAGATAGCCAAATTTGCACGCTATTTTCTATTGTTTTGCCGGCAAAACCTGTTCAATATGCTGTTCACGATGACAAATCTGCACTTCTACACCAAACTTCTGGTGAATATGTTCGGCAAGATGCTGCGCAGAATATACACTGCGATGCTGACCGCCTGTACATCCGAAACAGAACATCAGAGAGGTGAAACCACGCTGCATGTAGCGGTTTACATGATGGTCGGCAAGTGCATAGACATGATCCAGGAACTTCAATATCTCACCATCATCCTCCAGGAATCGGATAACAGGCTCATCCAGACCCGTCAACTTCTTATAAGGCTCGTATCTGCCAGGGTTATGGGTACTTCTGCAGTCGAAGACGTAACCTCCACCATTGCCCGACGGATCCTCTGGAATGCCCTTACGGAAAGAAAAACTATACACTCTTACCACCAGCGGTCCCTTACCATCATATTTAGAATAGGTGGCAGGTCCGTCCTGCGGATGCGCACGATAGATATTGTTGTCGGTAGTCTTATAGCCGTCTGCACGACTCAGCGCCACACTCTCTATCACCTTGAACTGTGGCAATTCGGTCAGTCTTCTCAACATATCCATCATATAAGGATAAGGGAATACCTTGTCACCCATCTTCAGAAGATCTCGCAGATTCTGGATAGCTGGCGGAATACTGTCGATGAAATGCTTCTTGCGTTCGAAATAGCCGCGGAATCCGTAGGCGCCCAAAACCTGTAAGGTACGGAGAGCACAAAAAGACTCAACCGGTTTACAAAATGGCGCACCGATGGAACCTCGGTATAATGCTTCAATGACTGGTAGTATTCCCAAACCAGTTCTCTGCGCAGTTTGAACGGATACTTAGCAGATGCCTGCCAGAGGAATGAGGCGAGGTCATAATAGAACGGTCCTTTTCTACCACCCTGAAAATCAATAAAGTATGGATTCCCCTTATCATCCAGCATGATGTTGCGCGCCTGAAAATCGCGATAAAGGAAACAATCCATCGGTTCTGATGTCAGATCCTTGGCAAAAAGCCGGAAGTTGGCTTCGAGTTTCAGTTCGTGAAAATCCAAATCGGTAGGCTTCAGGAAACAATACTTGAAGTAGTTGAGGTCGAAGAGTACACTGTCTACATCGAATTCTGGCTGCGGATAGCAGTTCTGCCAATCCAATCCTCTTGCACCGCGAATCTGGATATTCGGAAGTTCACGAATGGTTTTCTTAAGGAGTTCCTTCTCTTTCTGATTGTAACGTCCACCCGCATCTCGTCCGCCCTTGATGGCATCGAAAAGCGAAGTACCGCCAAGGTCTGTCTGAAGATAGCAGAGTTCATCATCGCTCACCGCCAGAATCTGGGGAACAGGCAACTGTCTGAGCTGGAAATGCTGAGCCAGATATACAAAGGCATGATCCTCATCACGACTGGTTCCTATCACACCAATTACCGTATCACCATCATGCCCAATGATACGGAAATACTGCCGGTTACTCCCCTGCCCTGCCAATTTTATGACATCAGCCGGTTCTTCACCCGCCCATTTCTTATATAGATCAATCAGCTTTTCCATCATTATTCAGTTTACGTCGTTTCCGATCATCATCAATCTTCTGTGCGAAGTTATCTCCGATAAAGAGAAGCAATAAGATACCCAGCGTAGTAAGGAACGAGTTTGTAGTAGTCATTCCCAACTCTGCCTTTGTAATATAAATGAGTCCTCCGATAACAATCAGAAAGACCACTGCTTTTTTCCAATCAATATTGTTCATGCTATGAATTTTCTATTATGCTGCAAAATTACACAATTAAATTGAGAAAACAAAATAAAAACAAAAAAAAATCGGATGTCTCACGACAACCGATTTCCAAAAACAAACTACTTAAAAACTAATCTACTAAAACAAATCAAAAAAATATCTTTGCCATCCCTTGGGATGATACTTTCTTTTATTTACGATGCAAAGTTACAAAAAAAGATTATTCGAACCAAATAATTTTGCTATTTTTTGCATCTTTATGACTAAAAAAATAAAAAAATAGGGATAATTCGCTGAGAATCACCCCTATTTGATATTTTCGCTTTGCAAACTCGCAGTCTTACGATGTGCTTTGTTTGCTCAAATTATTCATCTAATTACATCATGCCACCCATACCAGGTGCTGCAGCTGGTGCAACTGGTGCAGGCTCTGGTTTGTCAACCAACACACACTCTGTTGTCAGGAACAAGCCTGCGATAGAAGCAGCATTCTCCAAAGCTACACGCTCTACCTTGGCAGGATCTACGATACCAGCCTGACGCATATCTTCGTAAACGTCCTTGCGGGCATTGTAACCGAAGTCACCCTCGCCCTCGCGTACCTTATTTACTACTACAGAACCCTCGCCACCGGCATTGGCAACAATCTGACGGAGAGGCTCCTCAATAGCACGCTCTACGATACGGATACCTGTTGTCTCGTCAGCGTTATCACCCTTCATATCCTTCAATGCCTCGAGAGCACGGATATAAGTAGTTCCACCACCAGCAACGATACCTTCCTCGATAGCGGCACGGGTAGCGCAGAGTGCATCGTCAACACGATCCTTCTTCTCCTTCATCTCAACCTCAGAGTTGGCACCTACATAAAGGACAGCTACACCACCGGCGAGCTTAGCCAGACGCTCCTGAAGTTTCTCCTTATCATATGAAGACTTGGTATTCTCAATTTCGTTCTTGATCTGAGCTACGCGATCCTGGATATTAGCCTTCTCGCCATGACCATTAACGATAGTTGTATTGTCCTTGTTGACGGTAACCTTGTCTGCTGAACCCAGCATATCCAAAGTTGCCTGCTCCAACTTCAAGCCCTTCTCCTCAGAGATAACAACACCGCCAGTCAACACTGCGATATCCTCCAGCATAGCCTTGCGACGGTCGCCGAAGCCAGGAGCCTTCACTGCGCAAATCTTCAAACCGCCACGCAAGCGGTTAACTACCAAAGTAGTCAAAGCCTCAGAATCAACATCCTCAGCGATAACCAACAAAGGACGACCACTCTCTGCAGCAGGCTGGAGAATTGGCAAGAACTCCTTCAAGTTAGAAATCTTCTTATCATAAAGAAGGATGTATGGGTTATCCATTACACACTCCATCTTGTCTGCATCTGTCATGAAGTAACCGCTCAAGTAACCACGGTCAAACTGCATACCCTCAACAACACCGATGTTGGTATCACGGCTCTTGCTCTCCTCGATAGTGATGACACCATCCTTAGAAACCTTGCGCATTGCGTCAGCCAAGAGCTTACCAATCTCAGCATCATTGTTGGCAGAAACAGTAGCCACCTGCTCAATCTTATCGTAGTTGTCGTCTACCTGTTCAGCATGTTCCTTGATGAAGGCAACAACAGCAGCTACAGCCTTGTCGATACCACGCTTCAAGTCCATTGGGTTTGCACCTGCAGTAACGTTCTTCAAGCCCTCTGTTACGATAGCCTGAGTCAGGATAGTAGCAGTTGTTGTACCATCACCGGCATCATCACCAGTCTTGCTGGCAACGCTCTTAACAAGCTGAGCACCAGTATTTTCGAATTTATTCTCTAACTCTACTTCCTTAGCTACGGTAACACCATCCTTAGTAATCTGAGGAGCACCAAACTTCTTTTCGATTACCACGTTGCGGCCCTTAGGACCGAGAGTTACCTTTACTGCATTTGCCAACTGATCAACACCCTTCTTCAAGAGGTCGCGGGCATCCATATTATATTTAATATCTTTAGCCATTTTCTTTTATCTTTTTAATGTTGAATGTTAAATGTTGAATGTTGAGTTAAAACAAAGCAATTGAATCCTTCACTCTTCGTTCTTCACTCTTCACTTATTCTTACTCTTCTACTACAGCGAGTACATCGCTCTGACGCATCATGATATATTTAGTACCATCGAATTCGAGTTCTGTGCCAGCGTACTTACCATAGAGTACGGTATCACCTTCTTTGAGAATCATCTCTTCGTCTTTCGTACCCTTACCTGTAGCAACGACCTTACCACGCTGTGGTTTCTCTTTTGCTGTATCAGGGATAATAATTCCACCTACTTTTTCTTCAGCTGGTGCAGGAAGTACCAGCACTCTGTCTGCTAATGGTTTAATGTTCATGATTCTATAATATTTTAATTGTTATACATTTATTTTGTCGACAGGTATTGCTACCCGTCACCCCGCCAGTATACGAAAAACGTGCCAAAGCATCCATACTGACACTTTGACACGTTTAAATACTGACATTATATCACAAAAACTTGTGTTTTATTTCATTTTCCATTGATAATCGAATCTTTCAATATCCTCCTCAACCAGTGGATTACCATTCTGAACTTCGATGAAAGTCAGCTGTGTAATCGCCTTGATGGCATGATAATGCTCCAGAGGAATCACCACGGTATCACCAGCCTTCACATGTTTCTCCTCACCATCAAGTACAAAGATGCCCTCACCTTCTACGAATGTCCACACCTCTGAACGATGGTGATGAAGCTGATAACTGATATTCTTACCTGGCTTCAAGGTAATACTCTTGGTGAGCGAATGATTGCCGTCAGCATACTCAGAATCGTCAATCACCCGATAAGTACCCCACCTTCTTTCCTCATACATCGGACGCGGAGTAAGATGTTCTACCGCCTTCTTGATGTCCTCGGAATATTTCTTTGCACAGACGAAGATGCCATCAGGACTCGCTGCAACAACAGCATCCTTCAAGCCATCCACATACAGAGGCAACTGGAGTTCGTTGATGACATGCGTATTCTCGCAATGACTTCCCATCACCGCATTACCGATGCTGGCATGGTGCAGCTCATCAGTGAGTGTATTCCAGGTACCCAGGTCCTTCCATTCACCATTAAACGGTACTACCGCTACCGATTCAGCCTTCTCCGCCACCTCGTAGTCGAAAGAGATTTTTGGAAATTCGCTATATCTTGCACGAGTATCTTCAAAGTTCTCACTCTGCATATACTTACGTACAATCTGCATCATATAGCCCAAACGGAAAGCGAAGACACCACCATTCCAGTAAGCACCCTCCTCCAGGAGTTTCTCTGCTGTAGGCACATCCGGTTTCTCGGTAAATCTCTTCACTATCTGATACTTCTCTCCTTCAGCAAAAGGAACCACATAACCATATTTTGCACTTGGATAAGTAGGTTTGATACCCATCAGCACGAGGTCGGCGACATTTTTCTCCACACACTCCACCATACGGGCTATGGTATGGAAATATTCCAACTCGGTATAAGGATCACAAGGCATAATAACCACAACCTCGTCATCCTCACATTTCTTCTTCAGTTTCAGATAACTTGCAGCTAAAGCGATAGCAGGGAAAGTATCACGCCTCTCCGGTTCGGTAACCACAGAAACCCGCTCTCCCAACTGGTTCTGGATGATATCCAGCTGACTGGCATTTGTAGCAAGCGTAATATCATTGGTCAGATTTGCTTCCTGAGCCTGACGTACCACGCGCTGAACCATACTTTCCATCTCCCCATTTTCCTTTTCGAGCAATGGCAAGAACTGTTTGCTTCTAGCATTATTGCTAAGTGGCCAGAGCCTTTTACCCGAACCACCCGATAATAAAATTAATTGCATATTATTACTATCTAAATCGTTTATTATTCATACTTAAGATTTCACAAATTAACAGTGAGAGACTGCATCACATCAGGAGTTTACTCCCTGTACCAACAGGTCTCAAAGAAGAATCATCCGTGATAATCCGGTTGCAAAAGTACGTTTTTCTTTTGAGACCACCAAGCAATTTCTAAAAAAACTACCTATTCATATAAAAATACCTAGATATGCGCAAGAAAGTAAAAAGGAACAAAAAACATCATTTAAACAGATTAAAAACAAGAAAAGCTGGTTCAAGTTGGTTCAAGTTAGTCTATTTCGATATTTTTTTGCTGATTTATTTCCGATTTTCAACTATTATTATTACCTTTGCGACCAAATATCATTTAAGCATACCTCAAATATCTTAAAAAGATATATAAATAACTAGGAGTATAAAAAACATAAGCAAATGACGAACAAGCATTATAAAGGAAATGAAATGATAAGGAGACTGGTGATAGGTGCCGATTTCGTTATTCTCAACATCGTACTGTTGTTCTATACCCAATATGGTCAAGAACTCATACCTGCGTATTTCAACAAAGCAACAAAGATTACCTTTTTTGTTGCCAATGCTGCCTTGTTCCTAGGCGAATACTTCTATTCCACCATCATTCATGTCAGAAAGATCGGGTTCCTGCAGGTTACAAAGCGTACTTTATATCTGGCTGCAGCAACAACATTCTGTTTCTTTACCTTCTCAAGACTACTCGGTCACGGGGGAAAGATGTTCTCCTTCAGCATTATCTTCGGCATAACATTCTACCTGTCTCTCATCATAAGCCGACTCTGCGAGCTCAAATTACTAAAGTATTTCCGCTCTAAGGGCCGCAACTCACGCACCATCGTCTTTGTAGGTAACGATCCTGCCGTGAGCGAGATGTACAAGACGATGACAGAAGATCCCTCGGCAGGTTATATAGTAAAAGGATATTATGCAGATGAAGACATCACTGATAATCCGGAAGGGTTGAAAAGAATAGGAAACATGAAACAGCTCAAAGAGATTATCTCTTCTACCATGAATGATACCATCAATGGTGAACCTTCCAGTATTGACGAGGTTTTCTGCTGCCTGTCGCATAAAGATCCTGAAATCATCAATATCATGCACTTCTGTGATAAGAATGTGATACACTTCTACTACCTGCCACGTGTGTTTGGTGAGTACAAATTGCATCTTGATGCCCAGAATTTTATGGGAAGGACGGTATATTCAAACCGCATAGAACCCCTAACAAGCATGTCAAACCGCATTATCAAGCGTAGCTTCGACATCGTGGTGAGCGGGCTTGCATGTTTGTGCGTTCTACCATTCATTCCATTCATAGCTCTCATCATCAAGATTCAGAGTCCTGGTCCAATTTTCTTCAAACAGGCAAGAACGGGTCTGAATGGTGATACCTTCTACTGTCTTAAATTCCGTTCCATGCATGTGAACAAGGATGCAGACAAGGCACAGGCAACAAAGAACGACCCACGTAAATTTGCTTTCGGCAACTTTATGAGAAAGACGAACATAGATGAGTTTCCTCAATTCTTCAATGTTCTTAAGGGAGACATGAGTATTGTGGGTCCGCGCCCTCACATGCTGCATCATACAGAGGTGTATGGAAGCCTGATAGATAAGTATATGGTTCGCCACTTCTCCAAGCCGGGTATCACAGGTTGGGCTCAGGTTACCGGGTTCCGTGGTGAGACCAAGGAGCTCTGGCAGATGGAGGAGCGTATCCGCCGTGATATCTGGTATATAGAGAACTGGTCGTTCTGGCTTGATATCAAGATTATCTTCATGACAGCCAAGAGCATTATCTGCCCTGACAAGAATGCTTATTAGGAGTCTATAACTTATTAGGAGTCTATAAAAAGAAAAAAGAGGATGTGCCATAAGTTTGGAAAATAGTTGGCGCACAACAGTTGGTCACCGCATGCACATCAGCTGTTGTGCAAGCGCATATCAGCTGTTATGCAAGCGCACAACAGCTGTTGTGCGACCGGAGATACTAACTGTCTCAACAACATATTCTATCTCTTCCAACAACATATACTAGATATACTAGCTCTTTCAACAACATATACTAGCTCTTCCAACAACATATCCTAGCTTTTCCAACAACATAACCTAGCTCTTCCAACAACATAACCTAGCTCTTCCAGCAACAAGAAGAGGGTGTATCATTAACTTATGACACACCCTCTTTTTAGGTATTCTCTTAACTTATTACTTAGATTACTTAGACGGAAGCCTGTTGAGCCAACAGGTAAGGTCATTCAACATTTGGTCGTGATACGGGAAGCCATGAGCGGCATCGCGGAACCCCCATCCATGTCCGGCAGTCGGATAGATATGCATGGTACACTCGTTGCCCGCCTTGCTCATGGCAGAATAATAGGCTACGCCATTGGTTACAGGAGGAACAACCTTATCATCAAAAGACATCAGTATGATGGCACGAGGGGTAAGATTAGGACGAACAGCCTTGTCGTTAGACCACTCTTCTACCAGTTTCTTATCGGTATTACGCTCTTCACCCAAGAAGTTCACACATGATCCCTTATGAGAGATACGCTCATCCATTGAAATCACCGGATAGAAAAGAATCGAGAAATCAGGTCGCACAGCCGCCTCAGCATGAGTACTGACGGAAGAAGCTAAATGTCCACCGGCAGAAAAGCCCATGATACCAACATCTTCCTTGTTTATTCTCCATACTGCAGAACTGTCACGAACGGTACGCATCGCCTGATAGGCATCACTCAACGGAATATTGCGGTTTCCCTTAGGCATACGGTATTTCAAGACAAAGAAAGCGATACCCTGTTTGTTGAAATATTCTGCCCACTGATGTCCCTCATGGTCCATTGCAAGATGAGAATACCCACCTCCAGGACAATCTACTACAGCTCTTCCAGAGGGTTTCTTAGGAAGATAACAGGTGAGTTCACTCAGACCGTCGCTACTGTTCTTCAATACGAACTTGCGAGCGGTAGATTGAGCTGATGCTGTAATTGCTGTCAGCATCAGAAGAAAAAAAATCATTGTCTTTTTCATTTTTCTTTTTTGTTATGTTGTTTATATCTTTATTCTGTTTTGCTAAGATAATGCAAAGATAGGCATTTTTTCGTTAACCCTATGTTATTTTTTCTTCTTTTTTTGGTGTTTTTGTTCCAATCGCTTTGATTATTGGTTCTTTTTTGCTATATTTGCAGAAAAATTGCTGTAAACGGCAATCGGAGAAAACATCTCTCTTCTGCCGCCGGCATTTATTTAGGAGTCTCACTTATAAAATATTGACATAGAATAATGAAGGATTTTTTCAAGAACGTGGCAGCCACTATCGTAGGACTGTTTGCCTTCGGGCTGATCATGACCATCCTGGGATTCATCTGTATCATCGGAATGGTGGCATCGAGCAACAGTAAACCGGCACTGAAAGACAATGCGGTGATGGTGATGAAACTACAAGGACAGATTGAAGACCGTACTGAAGACAACTGGCTCGGCGAACTGACAGGCGAGCAGTTTAACAACCTAGGCATGAACAGGATTCTCTCTTCTATCCGCAAGGCAAAGAATGAGGATAAAGTGAAGGGCATCTATCTGGAAACAGGTATCTTGGAGACAGATTATGCCACTTTGCAGGAAATCAGAAATGCACTTGCCGATTTCAAGAAGAGCGGCAAATGGATTATCGCATATGGTGATGCTCTCTCACAGGGTGGATATTATCTGGCTTCGGTTGCCAACAAGGTATATGTAAACCCAGAAGGCAATGTGGACTGGCATGGTATTGCATCGCAGCTACAATATATCAAAGATGTAGCAGCCAAGTTTGGCGTTCACTTTACGGTAGTGAAGGTAGGCAAATACAAAAGCTATACTGAAACATACACCGAAGACAAAATGTCGGATGCCAACAGAGAGCAGGTTTCACGCTATATTGGTGGACTCTGGCTACAGATGTTGGGAGATGTGAGCAAAAGCAGAAACATCAGCAAGGATTCACTGAACCGCTATGCTGACGGGCTGATGGTGTTTGATGATACCAAACTGCTGAAATCTCGAAAGATGGTAGATGGATTCTGCTATTATGATGAAATCAGAGACGTGGTAAAGAAACAGTTAGGACTGAAGGCTGACGATACCATCAATCAGGTTGACTATAACGACGTAGATATGACTATAGACGACTCGAATCTGATGGGCGAAGAGATTGCCGTATACTACTGTCAGGGGTCCATTGTCAGGATGGAGACTCCTAGCATCTATGATTCTGAGCAACAGATAGTAAGTACAAAGGTCATCAAGGACCTTCAGGAACTTGCAGATAACAGTCAGGTAAAGGCCGTAGTTCTGCGTATCAATTCGGGCGGTGGCGATGCCTATGCTTCGGAACAGATCTGGAGAGCAGTTAAAGAATTAAATAAAAAGAAGCCGGTAGTGGTTTCGATGGGTGGTATGGCAGCATCGGGTGCTTATTATATGAGTATGGGTGCCCAATATATCATGGCACAACCTACAACATTGACCGGCAGCATCGGTATCTTTGGAGCTCTTCCAGATTTCAGTGACCTGATGACAAAGAAGTTAGGCTTCAAGTATGATGAAGTGAAGACCAACCGCAACAGTACCTATGCCTCTGCAGGCATGTCACGCCCATGGAGTGCAGAAGAGATTGCCACCATGCAAAACTATGTAAACCGTGGATATAGCCTCTTCCGCAATCGTGTGGCTGAGGGCAGAAAAATGAGCACCGAACAGGTTGAGAAGATTGCTCAAGGAAGAGTATGGCTGGGTACAGACGCCAAGAAGATCAAGTTAATTGATGGATTCGGCGGCTTGAGCGACGCCATCGACAAGGCTGCAGAATTGGCTCATCTCAGCAGTTATCAGGCGATAGAATATCCGGCATTGGCTGGATGGATGGAACAGTTGCTGGATATGGCGGGCGGAAACAAGGGAACATATCTCGACGAACAGTTGCGTCTGGCATTGGGTGATCTCTACCAGCCATTCATCATGATACGCAATATGAAGGAGAAAGAGCCTATACAGGCTGCACTTCCTTACGTACTGAACATACAATAACATTTATAATAAGGTATGCGTACATTAATATATAGACATACCGAATTAAGAGAAAGGAAACAGACATGAGAACAGAAGGCGATCTTATCAAGATCAACGACTGGCTGCTACCACTGAGTTGGATTTATGGCGGCATGGTCAGATTTCGCAATTGGCTCTTCGATATCGGACTGAAAAAGAGTCAGTCATTCTCAATCCCGATCATTTCTGTGGGTAACATCACGGTGGGCGGATCGGGCAAGACTCCCCATGTGGAGTATCTGATACGCTTGTTGCACGACAAGGTAAAGATAGCTGTGCTATCACGTGGTTACAAAAGAAAGACCAGTGGCTATGTGCTGGCAGATAAAGATACGACAATGTCAGAGATTGGCGATGAACCCTTCCAGATGCACAGCAAGTTTGACGATATCTATGTAGCCGTAGACGCTAAGCGTGTGAGAGGAATCGAAAAGTTGCAGAATGAAGAACCGACCAAGGATGTAGATGTTGTATTACTGGATGATGCCTTTCAGCATCGCTATGTGAAGCCAGGTATCAACATTCTGCTGGTAGATTACCACCGTCTGATTATCTATGACAAGATGTTGCCGGCAGGAAGACTGAGAGAACCTCTAAGCGGTAAGAACCGTGCAGACATTGTGATTATCACTAAATGTCCAAAGGACCTGAAGCCAATGGAATTTCGAGTACTTACCAAGGCTATGGACCTTTACCCTTTCCAGAAGCTCTACTTCACCTGCATCAACTATGATACCCCAAAGGGAGTTTTCGAAGATCAGCAGATAGCCAAGGAGGAGTTGAAAAACTACCATGCTCTGCTGGTTACTGGTATCGCATCGCCTAAGCAGATGGAACACGACCTGAAGCCAATGGTCAAGAGTATGCAGTCGCTGAGTTTCGGTGATCACCATCGCTTCAAGAATAAAGACATCACACGCATCAACGAGGCGTTTGAACAGATGCCAGAACCCCGTCTGATTATCACGACAGAGAAAGATGCCGTGAGACTAAAAGAGACAGAGGGACTCTATGAAATAGTTAAGAAAAGCATATACGAACTACCTATCAAGGTAAGTTTCATGCTGGAACAAGAAGATAATTTTAACGACAAAATCATTAGCTATGTACGAAAAAATTCAAGAAACAGCATCCTGGCTAAAAGAAAGGATGACAACAAGTCCGAAGACAGCAATCATACTGGGAACCGGTCTCGGACAATTAGCTTCAGAAATAACTGACAGTTATGAATTTCCATATAGTGAAATACCAAACTTCCCAGTATCTACCGTTCAAGGTCATGCAGGCAAACTGATTTTCGGTAAGTTAGGAGGTAAAGACATCATGGCTATGGAAGGAAGATTCCATTACTATGAAGGATATGACATGAAGGCTGTAACCTTCCCAGAACGTGTGATGTACGAGTTGGGCATTGAAACCCTCTTTGTAAGCAACGCTTCGGGCGGTATGAATCCGGAATTCCAGATTGGAGACCTGATGATTATCGATGATCACATCAACTTCTTCCCAGAACATCCATTGCGCGGAAAGAACTTCCCTACCGGTCCACGTTTCCCGGATATGCACGAAGCATACGACAAGAAACTCCGCGACCTTGCCGACGATATCGCTAAGGAGAAGGGAATTGATGCAAAGCATGGTGTATATGTTGGCGTGCAGGGACCTACCTTCGAGACACCGGCAGAGTATCGCATGTATCGTGTATTGGGTGGTGACGCTGTAGGTATGAGTACTGTACCTGAAGTGATTGTTGCCCGCCATTGCGGAATCAAGGTTTTCGGCATCAGCATCATCACCGATCTTGGCGGTTTCGATGTACCTGTAGAAGTCAGTCATGAGGAGGTGCAGATTGCAGCCAATGCCGCACAGCCTAAGATGACAGAGATTATGCGAGAAATCATCCGCAGATCTTAAGTATAAATTATAAACTATTATTTATTTTGGATATCTCAAAGTTAGGTGAATTCGGTCTTATAAACCATCTCACCAAAGGTTATGAAAAGAAAAACGAGTCTACAGTTTATGGTGTAGGCGACGATTGTGCCGTGATGCATTATCCAGACAAGGAGGTGCTCATGACTACAGATATGCTGATGGAGGGCGTACATTTCGACCTTACCTATATTGACATGGTTCACTTGGGTTACAAGAGTGCAATGGTAAACATCAGTGATATCTTTGCTATGAACGGAACCCCACGTCAGATGGTAGTAAGCATAGCATTGAGTAAACGATTCAAAGTAGAAGACATTGATGAATTCTATAAGGGTCTTCGAATGGCATGCGACAAATGGGGAGTAGATATCGTGGGAGGTGATACTACCTCTTCACTCACCGGTTTAGCCATCAGTATTACTTGTATCGGAGAAGCAGCAAAAGAAGAAATCGTATACCGCAACGGAGCCAAGGAAACAGACCTGATCTGTGTGTCGGGCGACTTGGGTGGTGCCTATATGGGACTTCAACTGCTGGAACGCGAAAAGGCTGTATACTACGGACAGATAGAAGATATCCGAAAGAAGATGGCTGAGGCTAAAGCAAATGGTGATAACGAGAAACTGGCTCTTCTGAACAGAGACTTAGAGAATATGCGCAACTTCCAGCCAGATTTCGCCGGCAAGGAATATCTCTTGGAAAGACAACTGCAGCCTGAGGCACGCGGAGATGTGATAGCACAACTGCGTGAGGCAGGTATCCGTCCTACCGCCATGATGGATGTGAGCGATGGTCTGAGCAGTGAATTGATGCATATCTGCGAACAGAGTCATTGCGGATGCAGAGTATATGAGAAGAACATACCTATCGACTACCAGACAGCCGTGCAGGCAGAAGAATTCAATATGAACCTTACCACCTGTGCTATGAATGGTGGCGAAGATTATGAACTTCTCTTTACCGTACCTATCGGTGACCACGAAAAGATTGAGACTATGGAGGGTGTAAGGCAGATTGGCTACATCACCAAAGAAAATCTGGGCAAGTTCCTCATTACCAGAGACGGACAGGAATTTGAACTGAAAGCACAAGGTTGGAATCCGCTGAAAGATTAATTTCAAACAACGTGGTATTTAGTTAATAAACATTAAGCAAGAGAAAATATTTCGTTTTCTCTTGCTCAATTAAAATATTTATTGTACCTTTGCAACCGCAAAAAGCAAGATGGTGCCATAGCTCAGTTGGTAGAGCAAAGGACTGAAAATCCTTGTGTCCCCGGTTCGATTCCTGGTGGTACCACTCCTCCTTTCATAAAAGGCGGTTACTAACTGTGGTTAGGGCCGTCTTTTTTTTATATCCATACCTTAAGGTAACAGATATTACAAACAAGACAAAGTATAGAATTTATTAAACAAACTAAACTTAAAAAGCTTATGAAGAAGATTTTAATAGCTTTATTGGTCTGTTTCTCATTTGTGACAGCCAATGCCAAAGATTACAGTAAGTATTATCAGAACTTACCAGTTCAGATGCAGCAACCAACATTGCCTAGCATCCCAGACAATCATGTCAGTATCTTAGAATGTGGCGGTAATGGTGACGGACTCACCATGAATACCCAGGCATTTGCCAAAGCCATCAGCAAACTGAACAAAATGGGCGGCGGTCATCTTAATGTGCCTGCAGGTATCTACCTCACCGGTCTCATCTCACTGAAGGACAATATTGACCTACATCTGGAAAAGAATGCCATCATCGTTCTTTCAGAAGACAAGAACGACCATTTCAAGATAGACGAGACTACGGGAAAGAAAGAAAACCGTGCAACTCCAGCCATCAATGCCAGCAAGAGAAAGAACATCTCTATCACAGGCGAGGGCACCATTGACGGAAACGGAGAATGGTGGAGACCGGTAAAGCGCAGTAAGGTTAGTGACGTAGAATGGAAAGAATTCCAGGCTATGGGCGGAACTCTTAATGAAAAAGGTGACATCTGGTATCCATTCAATCTGAAACATCAACCTAACGTGGCAGAGAATATGGATACACAGGAGAAAACCCGAACACACATGATAAGATTCACCAGTTGCGAGAATGTACTCGTACAGGGTGTTACACTTCTGAACAGCCCTAAGTTTCACATCATCCCTACCCGATGCAAGAATGTGATTATCGACGGAATCACCGTAAAATGTCCATGGAATGCCCAGAACGGTGATGCGATTGATATCTCCAGCTGTAAGGATGTACTCATCGTAAACAATGTGATTGATGCTGGTGATGATGGTATCTGCATGAAGGGTGGCGCAGGCGCATCAGGTGTGGCAGCAGGTCCTTGTGAAAACATTAATATCCAGGACAACACCGTATACCATGCCCATGGAGGTTTTGTTATCGGTAGCGAGTTCTCTGGCGGCATGAAGAATATTGTTGTTCGCAACAATACTTTCCAGGGAACAGATACCGGTTTACGCTTTAAAAGTGCAGTGAAGAGAGGTGGAACATCAGAGAACATCTATATCGACCATATCTACATGACCGATATCAAGGATGCAGCCATCACCTTTGAGACCACTTATTTTGACAACCATGTAGGTGCCCAGAAGCAGACAACTCCCGTAAAACAGGAATTCCTGCCAAACTTTCAGGATATCCACATGAGCGACATCTACGTACGAGGTTGCGAAACAGGTATTGAAGCACATGGTGCAGAAGGTATGGTACACGATATCACCATCAAGAACTCCAATATCTTCTACACCAAGGAAGCCAAGAATATCGATGCTGCCTGCAAAATTCTGTTGGAAAACGTACGTTTTGAAAGTTTCGCAAAGTAAATTTTCTACTCAACATTCAAGAAATCTACTTGACAACAGTAAGCGTATGATCGCAAACCGTGAAATGAATATCAAGACCCTCATAAGGCATTCCATAGACCTTATGAGGGTCTTTCTGGTAATGCGGACGGGGATCTTGGGCAAGTACTTCTTTCAATATTTCAATCTTTTCTGCATTCAATCCCTGCAGACGCAGATGCCTGTCTACATCTTCAGAAATCTCTACATCAAGTTTCTGCCATTTGCGGTCATCAACAAAACCGCTCCTTGCCCCAGGATGAGAATCGGCATAAACCACATACGGCTTGATGTCAAATATCGGTGTCTTGTCCATAAGATCAGCTCCCTTAACATGAATGACAGGACCATGAGGAGTCTCCCATTCGATATGAGAAATTTTTACCGATGAAAGACCTATATTATTGGGACGGAAAGGACTTCGAGTGGCGAAGACACCCACTTTCTCATTGCCTCCCAACACAGGAGGACGAACAACCGGACTGTGCGCTTTGTGCCTATTGGCAGAAAATTCCCAAATCAGCCAAAGATAATCGAAGCCCTCCATGCCACGCAGCGCATCAGGGTTACGAAATTCGGGTTCAAAAACAATCTGTCCTTCCAGTTCTGATACCAATCCAGCCTGTTTGGGTATGCCAAACTTGCTACTGAAGGGAGAACGAAAATATGCTATTGGTTTTATCTCCATATTTACTAATTATTACACCTTAATTATATATAAGACGAAAAAAGGCATGAATTATTTTGCCGTATGCACAAAATAATGTACCTTTGCAGACAGAACAAAAAACAAAAAGAAATGAAAATACAAAGACCATCGTATGAAATCTGGTTACAGAAACCAGGTGAGCTCGGTATCTACCAGCAGATAGAACGAGCAGGAAGAGTATGCTATAAAAGTGAAAATAATACCACGGTAAATTCTGCCAAACCTTTCGTGGATCGGATGGTGCAGAGTGAACACTTTGCCATGCTGGAACATGGAACCGTGTATCTGGTATGCAAACATGGAGAGTTGCCGCTTTATACCCACAACAAGTTCTCAGTCTGAAAACTTTAGACGGCAAAGACTATATTACAACCAATCTCCGAGTATTGGCAGAAAACAAGGCGATGGATGATTTGAAATACCTCAGCAACTATGAAGAAGGTAAGCACGAACTCCGTATTACCGTTCATTTTACTACTCAGATTTCCATAACCCGAGAATATAACCGTCATCGTGCCAACTCTATGGCAGAGCAGAGTACCCGATACTGCAACTATTCGAAGAATAAGTTTGATAACGAGATTACCATCAACCTGCCTACATGGGTAGAAGCAGAAGGCTTCGATGGTTCACAAGATCCCAGCGACTACCGAATAGAAGATATGTGTGCTGACATTGCAGAAGGAAGAACTGCTGAATGGAGTAAACTCACAACTTGGATATTCGCCAATCAGGCTGCCGAATATGCCTACATGAAACTGATAGAGGCAGGTTGCAAACCACAGGAAGCACGAGCCATCCTACCATTGGACTGCAACACAGAACTGGTTCATACCGCTTTCGTGAGTGACTGGAAACATTTCTTCGACCTTCGCGCATTAGGTACTACCGGTGCACCACATCCTGATGCCAAGATTTTAGCCTTGCCACTGATGGAAGAGTTTAAGCAGAAAGGTTACCTCTAAGGTTTAAAAAATATTAAAGCACCCTTTCAAAATACAGATTTTCTATTCTTTTGACATAACGAATAGATATATTTTGTATTTTTGCAGTGTGTTTTTCATAGTATTAGATTTAAGGTTATCAAGATTGGGGCTACGGCGGTAGCCCTTTTTTATTGTCTTTTTCAGCCTTACCTCTCTATTTTTTGCCGATTTTGCCACTTATTACCCCCCAAAACGCATTTTTTTGAAGAAAAACAAAAAAAAGTTGGCGAAAAATTTGGTGGAACCAGAAATTAGTAGTACCTTTGCAACCGCTTAAGAAAACCAAGCTATAGTCATCCAGACTAAAACAATGGAGAGATGGTAGAGTGGTCGATTACAACGGTCTTGAAAACCGTCGTACCGAGAGGTACCGGGGGTTCGAATCCCTCTCTCTCCGCAAGAGCCTTCTGAAAGAAATTTCAGAAGGCTTTTTTTATTTCCGTATTTATATATTTCCTTCATATTCATTCACTATCCACGACTAGAAGACTTCAAATGCAAAATTATGCTATATTATTTGGTCATATCAAAGAAAACATGTAACTTTGCTAAAAAGTAAGCTATATGCAAGAAAAGACATGACAATGATAGATCGCTGTTACATAGAAATCACTAATACATGTAATCTCAACTGCCACTTCTGTCCAAAACATACAAGGAAGAAAAGACAGTTGAGTGCTGAGGAATTCGACCTGCTCACCGACAAGATACGCGGGAAGGTCTGTTTCCTATATTTCCACATTATGGGCGAACCCCTACTACACCCTCTTCTACCCGAGTTTATCAATATGGCAAGAGAGAAAGGTTTCAAAACCGTACTTACATCCAACGGCACTCTGCTACCCAAAGCTATGGATCTCCTTGATACACTTCCCCACAAAATACAGCTCTCGCTCCACTCACACGAGAGTAATGCCAAGGGAGAGCTTGCCAGTTACATGAACGAGGTGATGACTTTTTCAACCCAAGCAGCAGAGAAAGGAACCTGCATAGTTCTCAGACTTTGGAACCAAGGAGGAAAAGACCGGGAAAATGAAGAAGTAATGGAACACATCGAAAAATTTGTCCCCAAACCCTGGAAAGAACGACCTGACGGTTACAGACTTGCCAATAATCTCTATCTGGAGTTTGACAGGAAATTCGAATGGCCCAACTTTGATAACCATATCGAAGAAAAGAAAATGATAAAAGAAAATCAGAAGTCAGGTATCAGAGAAGAAAAAAGAGAAGTTTTCTGTAAAGCCCTACTCAAACAGATAGGCGTATTGGCAGACGGAACATTGGTACCCTGCTGTTTGGACCACAACGGAGATGTTGCACTTGGGAACCTGCTTGAACAATCGCTGGAAGAAATTCTGGCTTCACCCCGTGCCCAAGCCATGATAGAAGGTTTCAAGCACCATCAAGCCACAGAACATCTCTGTGAGACCTGTGAATCAGCCCTGGTAAGAAACAGTTTTAGAGGAAAAGCAAGAAGTTAATAGGAATTATGAAATATTATACAGCAATGACAATAGCTGGCTCAGACAGTTGCGGAGGAGCCGGCGTACAAGCTGACATCAAGACTATGTCAGCACTAGGCGTATATGCTGCATCGGCCATTACAGCTATTACCGTACAGAACACCCTGGGAGTTTATGCTATCCAAGACATCAACCCCGAAATAGTAAAGGGCCAGATAGAAGCTGTGATGGACGACATCCACCCAGATGCCATCAAAGTAGGTATGGTGAACGATTGTGCCACCATCCAAGCAATCGCAGAAACCCTGAAAAGATACCAAGGGGAATACCAGCATCTCATCATTGACCCCGTGATGGTTTCCACCAGTGGTTGCAGACTCATGCAGGAGGACGCTCTCAGCATTTTCATACAGGAGTTATTACCACTAGCTACCCTGCTAACACCTAACATCCCGGAAGCAGAGATACTGGCAGGTATGAAGATACAGAATAAGGAAGATATTCAGAACGCAGCTTTAGCCATCAGTAAGTTAGGCTGTAAATATGTACTCATCAAAGGCGGCCATTTCCAGGGAGCAGAAAAGATTGATTACCTCTTCGAAGACGGAAAACCTATTACCAGTTATCGAGGCATTAGCGTAAACACCCGTAATACCCATGGTACAGGTTGTACCCTATCCTCAGCCATCACTTCTTATCTGGCAAGAGAAATGGATATGAATACAGCTATTACCATGGCAAAGACCTATCTTTCAGGCGCAATTCTGGCAGGAAAAGATGTTCAGATAGGAAAAGGTCATGGTCCGGTGAATCATTTCTATGAACCCAAGGCACTGTTTATCAAATAACAGCCAACACCTTTATATAAACAAATAAAGTCACAACGAATATGAAATGGATAGTAATCACTCTGCCCGATTTTATAGAGAATGAATCAACCTATATCAACCAACTCTTTAAAGCAGGTATAGACCTGCTACATCTGCGCAAACCAGAATCAAATATAGAGGAATGTAAGCGACTGATACAGGAAATCGACAAGAAATGGCATAAAAAGATCGTAGTACACGATCACTTCGAACTTTGTCAGGAATTTCATCTTCATGGTATTCATCTTAACAGAAGAAACCACGAGATTCCAGAAGGCTTTCAAGGAAGCATCTCACAATCCTGCCATAGTTTTAAGGAAGTAGAACAAGCTCTCCAGACTATATCACCCAAGAACAAAGACGAAAAGAGCGCGATTCTCAAGCCTGCCTGCCATTATGTTTTCCTCAGTCCAATCTTTGATAGTATTTCAAAGAAAGGCTACAAACATTCCTTCTCTAACAAAGACTTAGAGGAAGCAGGCATCAATGGAATCATCAATGAGCGAGTAGTTGCATTAGGAGGTGTCACCCCTGAATATATTCCACAATTGAGAGCATGGAACTTTGGCGGAGCTGCATTCTTAGGTGACATCTGGAACAGAAGAACAGATGCAAAATGGACGGAATATCTTGCCGTAATTAAGCAGAAACTTACACCTGGGAATGCCCAGAATACGCTTAACAGTTCAAACATTTGGTAGAGGGAAATACACTACTTTCTAATAAGACAGGCCGAATCTCAACAATAAAAATAAAAAAATGCTTTTTTATTTTGTATTGTCTTCGATTTGCACTACCTTTGCACCCATGATATATCCAGATAATTTTGAAAATAAGATAGGATTCAATGAAATCCGCAAGATGCTGCGCGAAAGATGCCTCTCTCCACTCGGAAAGGAACAGGTAGACAAGATGGCATTCAGCAGCGATGCAGAACAAGTTAACGAATGGCTCATGCAGGTGCGTGAGTTCCGCAGACTGATGGAGGAAGTAGAAGACTTTCCCCTACAATATTTCTATGACGTAAGGGAGAGCATCCTCCGTATCCGTGTAGAAAACAGTCACCTGGAGGAGGACGAGCTGTTTGACTTGAGACGTTCACTATCTACCATAGCAGATATGGTGAAAATATTGAATCACAGCGATGACGATGACGAGCCGGAAGACGGATGGAAAAGAGAGAAAAAGTATCCCTACCCAGCCCTACATCGCCTTTCACAGGATGTAGTTACTTTTCCACAACTGATTCAGCGCATCGACCAGATACTTGACAAATTCGGCAAGATAAGAGATAATGCAACCCCTGAACTTCTTCAGATTCGCAGAGAACTGGCAAAGACAGAGGGCAGCATCTCACGTACCTTATATAGTATATTGCGCTCGGCACAAAGTGAAGGCATCGTAGAAAAAGATGTAACCCCTACCCTGCGTGACGGCAGACTGGTTATTCCCGTCATCCCTACTCTGAAGCGTAAAATCAAAGGTATCGTACACGATGAGAGTGCCACAGGTAAAACTGTCTTTATAGAACCTACCGAGGTGGTAGAGGCAAACAACCGTGTACGTGAACTGGAGGGTGAAGAGAGAAAGGAAATCATTCGCATCCTCACCGACTTTACCAACAAGGTACGCCCATACTCCAAGGAAATTCTGGACAGTTACCGTTTCCTTGCCATCATTGACCTGATACAAGCCAAGCAAAAACTGGCTGATATCTTCAAAGCCATAGAACCCGAGGTAGAAGACCACCCACACATAGACTGGACCCGTGCGATACACCCATTATTGCAGCTATCTCTACAGAAAAAAAACGAGAAAGTAGTTCCGTTGGATATCATGCTTACACAGGACAAACGCATTCTTATCATCTCCGGTCCAAATGCAGGCGGTAAATCTGTCTGTCTGAAAACCGTCGGATTATTACAGTACATGCTGCAATGCGGTTTGAGCATCCCTGTAAGTGAGCGTTCAAAGACAGGTGTTTTCCAAAACATCATGATTGATATCGGTGACGAACAGAGTCTGGAGAACGACTTGAGTACCTACTCATCTCATCTTCTGAACATGAAGAATATGATGAAGGCAGCCAATGGCGAGACCATCATTCTGATAGATGAGTTTGGTACAGGTACAGAGCCAGGCATAGGTGGTGCTATCGCCGAAGCTGTACTCGACAAGTTCTGCAAGCAGCAAGCTTATGGTGTGATTACCACCCACTATCAGAACCTGAAGCATTTTGCCGACAGCCATGAAGGAGTAGTTAACGGCGCCATGCTCTACGACCGCCATGAGATGAAAGCCCTCTTCCAATTAGCTATCGGCAGACCAGGTTCTTCTTTCGCTATCGAAATTGCAAGAAAGATAGGATTACCCGAAGAAGTAATCAAGGAAGCATCAGATATCGTTGGTTCTGAATACATTCAAAGCGACAAGTATCTGCAGGATATAGTTCGTGACAAGCGATATTGGGAAAACAAACGCCAGAATATCCATCAGCGTGAAAAAGACATGGAGAAAACAATCTCCAAGTACGAAAACGACATAGAGGATATTGAGCGAAGCAGAAAGGCAATTCTCAAAAAGGCAAAAGAAGAAGCTGCAGAACTTCTGAAAGAAAGTAACAAGAGAATCGAAAACGCCATCCGGGAAATCAAAGAAAGCCAGGCTGAAAAAGAAGAAACCCGCCGTATCCGTCAGGAACTTGATGCCTTCAAGCAAGAGGTTCAAGAAATTGATTCTAAGGAGGCCGATGACAAAATTGCCCGCAAGATAGCTCAGATCCAACAACGCAAAGAACGCCATGCCAAGCGCCAGGCTGAAAAGAAAGAGAATCAGGAGAAGGCTGCAGCTGCACTGAGGAATGCCCAGAACAAAACTCAAGCAGATAGTAAACGTGATATTCAGATTGGCGATACGGTGCGCATCAAGGGACTGACTACTGTCGGAAAGATAGAAAACATTACTGGAGATACAGCAACTGCCGTATTTGGAGGAATGAGAACCAAGATGCGCCTGAACCGTCTGGAGCATGCCACAACTCCTGTTGAAAATGCAGACAAGACAGAAGAGCGCAAGGAAAATCTGGTTTCATACGGTATCAGTAAGGAAACCAGAAAGACCATAGACTCACATAAATCCAACTTCCACCAGGATCTGGACGTTCGCGGAATGCGAGGCGATGAAGCACTTAATGCGGTACAATACTTCATCGATGATGCTATCCTGGTAGGAATGCCAAGAGTCAGAATCCTTCACGGAAAGGGAAATGGCATCCTAAGACAGCTCATTCGCCAATATCTGAGTAGTGTGCCTAATGTGACCCATTATGCAGATGAACACGTACAATTTGGCGGATCAGGCATTACGGTAGTTGATTTTTAGCAAACAAACGTTAAACAACTGAAGTTTTTCGGCAAAACATTTGGCGGGTTCAAAGAAAAACCGTACCTTTGCACCCGCTTAAAAATTGAGACGGACAAGTCTCATACGACCAGCTCCCTCGGAATCCCCCAGGATGGGAACATAGCAAGGGTACTTGGTTGTAGCGGTGCGATATGAATCGCTTGTCCACCCGCCTCTTTAGCTCAGTTGGCCAGAGCACGTGATTTGTAATCTCGGGGTCGTTGGTTCGAATCCGACAAGAGGCTCAAAAAGGAATCTTCTTTTAGAAGATTCCTTTTTTGTTTACATACCCTTTTACTCATTATATTTCACAACATTACAGCTGAAACCTCAATTTTACGAGGTTCTATCTTTAATTATATATAAATATTATCACCCTTTACACCTTATATAATAAAAAAGTTGTATTTTTGCAAATTGATATGTTACATCCGTAGAAATACAATAAAAACAATGAATACAGAAAATAACGAGAATCAGGAAGAAAAGAAGACAAGCCAGCAAATGCATAAGGTTAAAACGATTATCATCGACACAGGCAAGATAAGACAGACCAAAGCATTCGCCCGGCAAGACGGCGCCATCCTCGGAGTTGTCTGGATTGTCAGTTTCGTATGTACCATGCTGGCAGTAGACCCGCAATATCAGATGCTGGGATTCATTTCCAACATTCTCATCATAGCAACCCCATTTGTTGTGGCCAAGCGACTGAAGGCATTCCGTGACTATGCAAGAGACGGACATATCTCTTTCCGTCATGCATTCTACTATTGCATCCAGACATTCTTCAATGCAACCCTTCTGCTTACCCTTGTGCAATATTTTTGGTTCCGTTTTATGGATACGGGTCTATTCATGAACCAACTGCAAACCAACTATCAGATTGTAGCACAAGCGTATCAGTTAACTGCAGAGGAATCTAAAACCCTTCTTGACGCCGTCAGTATGATGAAACCGATAGCCTGGGCTTCCATGTTTATGATTACCGACCTGGTAGCAGGTGCTGTACTCAGTCCGATTATTGCTGCTGTAATGGCAAAGAAGGATAAACAACAGCATACAAAATAACAATAAATAAGAAACAAACAGATAAATACAAGATAATGGATATTTCAGTAATAATTCCTCTTTTCAATGAGGAAGAGTCGTTACCAGAGCTCTTCGCCTGGATAAAGCGAGTAATGGACTCAAACGATTTTACTTATGAAGTCATCTTTGTGAACGACGGTTCTACCGACCGTTCATGGAACGTTATAGAAGAACTTGCTGAGAAGAATGAGCAAGTAAAGGGTATCAAATTCCGCAGAAACTACGGAAAGAGCCCAGCACTCTTCTGTGGTTTCAAAGAAGCGCAGGGCGATGTTGTCATCACCATGGATGCCGATCTGCAGGATTCTCCAGACGAGATTCCGGGGCTCTACCAGATGATTAAGAAAGAGGGATACGACCTCGTGTCAGGTTACAAGCAGAACCGTAAAGAAGGAGATCCTCTGAGCAAGACCATCCCTACCAAACTCTTCAATGCTACTGCACGCAAAGTAAGTGGCATACACAATCTGCACGACTTCAACTGCGGTCTGAAAGCTTATCGCCTCGACGTAGTTAAGAATATCGAGGTATATGGTGAGATGCACCGTTACATCCCATATCTAGCCAAGAATGCAGGTTTTGCCAAGATAGGCGAAAAACCTGTTCATCATCAGGCAAGAAAGTTCGGCAAATCAAAGTTTATGGGATGGAACCGCTTTGTAAATGGTTATCTTGACCTGATGACTCTCTGGTTCCTGAGCAATTTTGGCAAAAAGCCAATGCACGTATTCGGCTTCCTGGGCAGCGTCGTATTCTTCATAGCCTTCCTATCGCTCATCGGCTTAGGCATAGACAAGGCCATCGACCTGCACAACGGCATCTACGGACATCTCATTACCGATTCACCTTACTTCTTCATTGCTCTTGTAGCGATGGTTTTGGGTAGCCAGCTGTTCCTTGCCGGATTCCTGGGCGACCTTATCAGCCGCCAGAACCCAAACCGTAACGATTATCAAATAGAAAAAGAAATAAGATGCGGAAAATAATACCTTTCGTCGTTTTCATGGTTCTGGCCATGATGGGATGTACATCTCTCGACTGCCCACTCAACAATACCGTATATACCAAATACAAGTTGATGGGCGACAACAAGACGCTAAAAGACACGCTAACGATTTCTACGAAAAAGATAGAAGGAACAGATAGTGTGCTGATCAATAAGGATGTAAACGTAGACAGTTTCAGTCTGCCTATGAGTTACAGCCTGGATGAAGACGTATTGTTTTTCGAGATACATACCCTATCGAAGCAAGTATTCAAGGACACCGTGACTGTATCAAAGGAAAACCGCTCTCATTTTGAGTCGGTAGACTGCAGTCCATCGTTCTTCCATACGATAACCGATGTTAAGACTACTCACAATTATATTGACTCAATAGTCATCAATCAAAAAGAGGTAAATTATGATGCATCCAAAGCACATTTCTACATATATTTTGGCAGCCGCAACTAGTATGCTATCCCTATTTGCTGTTCTCCCCTGTCAGGCCCAAAGCAAGAAGAAGATCATAGAGCAGCAGCCAGATACCATACCTTTTTTTAGAGGTATGGCTGTGGGAGTTGACCTGATAGGTCCCGTACAGTTGATGGTTAGCGACTATGGGCAGTACGAAGCATCTCTCCGTATCAATCTGAAAGACAAGTATTATCCTGTTTTCGAATTGGGTTATGGAAAGGCAGATGCCAGCGATGAGGCAACAAAAATCACCTACAAGACCAGCGCTCCCTATTTCAGATTAGGTGTAGACTGGAATCTTCTGAAGAACAAACACGACGACTACCGTCTGTTTGGCGGTTTCCGTTATGCCTGCACCTATTATGAATATGACCTGAGCGCCCCACCCGTTACAGACCCAGTATGGGGCGGCGAAACGCCCTATGGAGGTAACGGCATTTCCTGCAACTATCATTGGCTGGAAGGCGTAATAGGTATTGATGCCAAAATCTGGGGTCCCGTCCGTATGGGTTGGAGTTTCAGATACAAACGCCGCCTCTTCAAGAACGATGGAGAATTAGGCAACACCTGGTATGTGCCAGGCTACGGTAAGCAGGGAGGTTCACGCCTTGGCGGAACATTCAATGTAACCCTAGAGATTTAAAGACTTCATAATGTGTAAAGAATGAAAAAAAAGAAACTTATCTGGCAAATTCCATTTCTGTTGATACTTATCGTTGGTACCATCGTTATCATACGTCAGCAGCATAATACGCCCTATCAGAAAGATACCGGTTTTATCTTTGGCACCATCTATCACATTACCTATCAGAGTGATACCAACTACCAGCAAGAGATAGAAACAGAACTCAAGAAGGTAGACCAATCCTTGTCTCCTTTCAATAAGACCTCTGTCATCACACAGGTAAATCAAGGTAAAGATATTGAGGTAGACGAAATGTTTACCGAAGTATTCCGCATGGCAGAAAGCATCTCAAAAGAAACCAATGGAGCCTTTGATATCACGGTTGCCCCAATGGTAAACCTCTGGGGCTTTGGATTCAAGCAGGGGGTACCTCCTACGAAAGCCAAGATAGACAGTATCAAAACGCTGGTTGGTTATGAGAAAGTAGCCTTGGAAAAGGGACGCATCATCAAGCAAAATCCAAAGATCATGCTTGACTGTTCTGCTATCGCCAAAGGATATGGCAGCGACATTGTTGCCAGATTCCTGAAAAAGAAAGGTATCAGCAACTTTATGGTTGAGATTGGTGGAGAAATCGTAGTAAACGGTGTTAGCGAGAAACAAGTGCCTTGGCATATTGGTATCAACAAGCCAACTGACGATTCTACCAATACGAGTCAGGAAATTCAGGATGTACTTGATATTACCGACATAGCCATGGCTACGAGTGGTAACTACAGAAACTTCTATTATAAAAACGGCAAGAAGTATGCACATACCATAGACCCCAAAACAGGCTATCCTGTACAGCATAACATCTTATCTGCAACGGTTTTAGCCAAGAACTGTGCTACAGCCGATGCCTATGCTACCTCGTTTATGGTAATGGGAATGGAGGGCGCAAAACAGATTCTGAAAAAGCATCCGGACCTCTGTGCATATCTCATCTATGCTGACGAGAAAGGACAAAACAAGATATGGTATTCACCGTCTCTCAAAAACAAGATATTAAATAAATAAACTTACATGTCAACCAATAGACTATACGACAGTTTATTATCACTCCCATTATTCCTGGGAATGACTCGCTATGACTTCCAAAATGTAGCAGGTAAAACCCGTTTTGACTTTCAAAAACTGGAAACGGGTGAAACTATAGTTGAAGAAGGCACCAGTTGTACACGTCTATATTATTTAATCAGTGGAGATATTAAGGTGATAACCCAGGCAGATGACTACGGCTATCAGGTAGAAGAAGACATTTCGGCACCGGAATCATTCCAGCTGGAACGACTTTTCGGTCTTACCCAGCGTTTCACCCACACTTATGTGGCAAAGAACAACTGCAGCATCATGTCAGTCAGCAAGCAAGAGATCATGAAGTTATCCGATGAATATGAAATATTCCGCATCAATCTTCTGAACTTGGTCTGCACCCAATCCCAAAAGAACAACCGCAGACTGTTCAGAGTTCCTGCCAAGACACTGAGCGAGCGTCTGATCCGTTTCTTCGAGAGCCACAGCGTCCGCCCGGCAGGCGAGAAAATCTTTCATATCAAGATGACCCGTTTAGCAGAAGAGATGAATGTAAAGCGCATCTATGTATCCAAGGCCCTCAACGAACTACAGGCAGAAGGACTTATCCAGCTAGAACGAGGCAGAATCTATATCCCTGCACTGGAAAATCTCATCAAACGCTAAAGACTGAACTTTCGCATGTGGTTTAAGTACGGGCTGAAGGCCCAAAAGCTCCTAGCCCAGGGCATCGCCCTGGGTATAATAGCAGTCAGCAAGGCGCCCTGTAAGGGCAAAAGCTTTGTTAACTGCCCGGTATTTAAAGCTTTTGCCCTTACAGGGCGACAAGTTTGCGTCCATAATACCCCAGGGCGCTGCCCTGGGCTAGGAGCTTCTGCCCTTTCAGGGTGTGTGGAGCCAACTTGCGAAACTTGAGTAAAGAAAGTATAACGACCGATAAATATAAGTTAAAAACGTTTATTATCAAGGCAATAAAGCATTTTTTTGCTAACTTTGCAGCTAAAAAGTAACAATATGCAAGACAATACAATACAAAATAGAACCAACCCATTCTTCGTGCCTTACAATACACCGCACGATACAGTACCATTCGAACGAATCCGTCTCGAAGATTATGAACCAGCATTCATGGAGGGAATCCGCCGTGATGACGAGGCTACAGACAAGATTGTAAACGATCCGGCAGAACCGACCTTTGAGAATACCATTGCAAGAGTTGATACCGATAAGGGCGAACACTATTACGACCTCTTGAGCCGTGTATCTAACGTTTTCTCTTGCATGATGAGTGCTGAAACCTGCGATGAGATGGAAGAGATTGCACAGAAGATGAGTCCGATTCTCACCAAGCACGCAAATGACATCACGCTGAACAAGAAACTCTTCGAGCGCATCAAGTTCGTTCACGATCATCCAAACAGAGAACTGACTCCTGAAGAGAAGATGCTTCTGGACACAAGCTATGACGGATTCGTACGCAGCGGTGCACTCTTAGATGAAGAAGGCAAAGAGAAACTTCGCAAACTTACAGAAGAAGCCAGTATGCTCACTCTGCAGTTCTCACAGAATCTCTTAAAAGAAAACAAGGCATTTACGCTCCATATCACAGACGAAGCACAACTCGACGGACTTCCAGAAACAGCAAAAGCTGCCGCCGCACATACCGCCAAAGAACAGGAAAAAGAAGGCTGGATCTTTACACTCGATTATCCAAGTTATTCTCCTTTCATGACCTACTCTACCCAGCGTGAGCTCCGCAAACGGATGTATATGGCACGCAATACGGTATGTACCCATGATAACGAGCAGAACAATCTGGAAATCTGCAAACGACTGGTAAACCTGCGCAGAGAACTCGCCCAGTTGCTCGGTTTCGAAACCTATGCCGACTATGTTCTTCGCCACCGTATGGCAAGCAATACAGAACATGTATATAAACTTCTCAACGACCTGATAGAGGCTTATAAGCCAACGGCAGAAAAGGAAGTGAAAGAAGTGGAAGCCCTAGCCAAGAAGCTGGAGGGTAAAGATTTCGAAATGAAACCATGGGATTTCGGCTTCTATTCTCATAAACTCCAGATGGAGAAATATAATCTCGATGCAGAAATGCTTCGCCCTTATTTCCAGCTGGACAAAGTGATAGACGGTGTGTTTGGCCTCGCCAACAAACTGTATGGCATCACCTTTAAGGAGAACAAAGAGATACCGGTATACCATCCAGACGTCAAGGCATACGAGGTGTTTGATAAAGACGGAAGCTATCTGGCTGTATTCTATGCCGACTTCTTCCCTCGCAAGGGCAAGCAAGGAGGTGCCTGGATGACAGAATTCCAGGGACAGTGGATAGACCATAAGGGCAAAAACATACGTCCTCACGTAAGTGTGGTAATGAACTTTACCAAGCCAACAGAGGAAAAGCCTGCTCTCTTGACATTAGGAGAAGTAGAAACCTTCCTCCATGAGTTTGGTCACAGTCTTCACGGCATGTTTGCCAATACCCGCTTCGAGAGTCTTTCGGGAACCAACGTATGGTGGGACTTCGTAGAATTGCCATCACAGTTTATGGAGAATTATGCAATAGAGAAAGATTTTCTCCGTACATTTGCCTTACACTATCAGACAGGTGAACCATTGCCAGATGAACTCATAGAGCGCATCGTGAAGAGTCGCAACTTCATGACAGCCTACGGTTGCTTGCGCCAGGTAAGTTTCGGATTGCTTGACATGGCATACTACACCCAAAAGAAAGAATTTACTGCCGACATCATGCCTTATGAAAGGGAAGCCTGGAAAAAGGCGATGATATTGCCACAGTTGCAGGAAACCTGTATGACCGTACAGTTCTCCCACATCATGGCAGGAGGTTATGCCGCAGGATATTATAGCTACAAATGGGCAGAAGTATTGGATGCTGATGCTTTCAGTGTATTCAAGAAGAATGGAATCTTCGACCAGAAGACTGCTCAAAGTTTCCGTGACAACGTACTCTCTAAGGGTGGAACAGAGCATCCTATGGTTCTCTACAAACGGTTCCGTGGACAAGAGCCAACCATCGATGCACTGCTGGAACGTAACGAAATCAAGGTACAAAATAAAGGATAAGAGGATGGCAAACGAACTTTCCAAACAAGCCAAGCTCGACCTTCGCTATTTGCGAATGGCACGTATATGGGCAGAAAACAGCTATTGCAAACGCCGACAGGTAGGTGCACTGGTTGTAAAAGATAAAATGATTATCAGTGATGGCTACAATGGTACACCGAGCGGATTTGAAAATGTCTGTGAGGATAACAACGTGACCAAGCCATACGTTCTCCATGCGGAGGCTAATGCTATTACGAAACTGGCCCGCAGCAGCAATAACAGTGAGGGAAGTACGCTTTACGTCACCGCCTCTCCATGTATAGAATGTGCCAAACTGATTATACAGTCGGGCATCAAACGTGTTGTATATGCAGAGAAATACCGTCTGGACGATGGTATCAAACTGATGCAACGAGCAGGAATCAAGGTAGAATACCTCAATCCTGATGAAAAGACATCTTCTGTAGAAGATTAGAGATAAGATAGATAAAACGTTAGTAAAAAGAGAATTGTTATGAACATGAGTAAGAATAAGACCAACCGCTTTATGCCATTCATCATGGCATTCTGTGTTGTGATAGGTATTATCATCGGAACATTCTTTTCCAACCATTTCTCTGGAAATCGCCTCAACGTTATCAATAGTGGAAGCAACCGTCTGAACAACCTGCTCCATCTTATTGATGACCAATATGTAGATGCCGTGAACATCGACTCGCTGGTAGATAAGGCAATTCCACAGATTTTAGCAGAACTGGATCCACATTCCGTATATATCAGTGCTAAAGACGCTGCTCAGGCCACCGATGATCTGAAAGGCTCGTTCTCGGGTGTAGGCGTAGAGTTTGTCATCCGCCAAGATACGATACATATACAGAATGTGATACAGAATGGTCCTGCCGAGAAAGCCGGACTTTTGGCAGGAGATAAGATTGTAGCCGTAGACGGCAAACCTTTTGTTGGCAAGATTGTAACCAATCAGGAGGCTATGCATCGCCTGAAGGGTCCAAAGGATACCAAGGTGAAAATCGGAGTTATCCGATATGGAAGCAAGAAGGTTCAGACCTTTACCGTAACCCGAGGTGAAATACCGACAAAGAGTGTTACGGCAGCCTACATGCTAAACGACAAAACTGGCTATATCCGTATCAAGAACTTTGGCGAGAACACCTATCCGGAAATGCTGATTGCTCTGGCAAAACTCTCACAGCAGGGATTCACCAACCTCTGTATTGACCTTCGGGATAACTCAGGTGGTTACCTGACGGCTGCAGTAAACATGGCAAACGAATTCTTGCCAGACAAGAAGCTCATCGTTTACACACAGGGACGCAAATCGCCTAGACATAACTATATGAGTGACGGTAAGGGTGCCTACCAGAAGATTCCGATGGTAGTTCTCATCAATGAAGGTTCTGCATCATCTGCAGAAATCTTTGCGGGTGCCATGCAGGATAATGACCGTGCTACCATCATCGGACGACGCTCGTTTGGTAAGGGACTGGTTCAGCAACAGATAGAATTCCCTGACCACAGCCTCATCCGTCTGACCATTGCGCGCTACTATACTCCTTCAGGAAGATGCATCCAGAAGCCATATACGCTGGGCGATGACAAGGATTATGAGCAAGACTTGCTTGACAGATACCAGCACGGAGAGTTCTTCTCACAGGATAGCATCAAGCATACAGGACCAGCTTATCATACAGGTAACGGCCGTATTGTCTATGGTGGAGGTGGTATCACCCCAGACATCTTTGTTCCTGAAGATACGCTCGGCATGACATCCTATTTCAAGGAGGCTAGTCTGAGTGGTCTCATCTTGCAGTTTGCCTTCACTTATACAGACGATAACCGTCCGAAGTTGAACAACTTCAAGGAGATGATGGAACTTGCCGATTATCTTGACAGTCAGGACATGGTTGAAAAGTTTGCCAGCTATGCTGATAAACGTGGTTTGAAACGTAGAAATCTTTTAATCAAGAAATCACACAAACTATTAGACCGTGTCATCGACAGCCGTATCATCTACAATATGTTGGACGAGCAGGCATGGACCCAGTACATCAATCTTGATGATCCAGTCATCAAAAAGACGCTGGAGGTATTTGAGAACCATGCAGCATTTCCAAAGAAACCAGAGCCAGCCAAAAAAGGCGCTGCGAAGAAAGAAAAGATAGCTATGGCGAATACGCCCTACAACTATTCTTCCTTACACCATAATAATTGTATGATAGCAAATGCTTAAGGCATGGACAAGAAAGAATTAAGAAAAATCATAAAAGACAGAAAGCGACAGTATTCCTCAAGACAACTTGAGGAACTGTCGCTTTCTGTATTATCCCGTTTAGATTCTAACCCGCATCTTCAGAATGCCCAAACCATACTGATGTACTATTCGCTTCCTGATGAAGTGGACACCCATCATTATATAGACCAGCTTGTTTCCAGAGGAAAACGGGTGATACTACCCGTTGTGCTGGACGATACGAATATGGAACTGAGAGAATATACCGGAGTTCAAGACCTGAAGGAAGGAGCCTATCATATACTTGAACCGAAAGGCAAGATTTATCCGGAAGAGAAATTTCCTGAGATAGAACTTGCCGTAATCCCAGGTATGAGTTTCGATATGAAAGGCAACCGGTTAGGAAGAGGAAAAGGCTATTACGACAGATTTCTTGCCCAGATTCCACATGCATACAAAATAGGAATCTGTTTCGACTTCCAGAAAATCAAAGAGGAAGGACTCCTTCCTGTTACCCCTACAGATATATGCATGGACGAAATCATATAGCATATAGAGCGGGGAATATTAATAAAAGCGTATATCCGCAATAACCTGTGCACCAACCTGTTCATTCAAACGGCGAACAAGAGTAGCACGGCTCATCGTGAGGTCAGCCCTCAATGCAGCATTCTCTATCTTTACATAGAGAGTCTGGTTCTTGATAAACTTCTCACCACAATATGCAGCAATATTTTCCCCTACAACAGAATCCCAACTCATTATCAGGCGTTTCTGCTGTAAAGGAGTCTCCAACCCTTCCTTTCTCAGAAATTCGGGCAAGAGTTCTGCTATTGACTTAACTTTTCTTCTAAACATATTCTTACTTAATTATTTCCCCATTCTCTACATAGAATATCGTATGATCTCCCTGCATGTTCTGGAGAATCTTATCCAAATGATCACGGTTCGTATCCGTAATAAAAATCTGTCCGAAATGGTCACCGGCAACCAGTTTCACAATAGCCTCAACCCGCTGTGCATCCAACTTATCGAAAATATCATCTAAGAGGAGCAAAGGAAGCGTATTGGAACTCGTGCGCTGCAGGAAAGTAAATTGAGCCAGTTTCAGGGCAATCACGAAAGTTTTGTTCTGCCCCTGACTTCCCTCTCTCTTCATCGGATAATCACCCAGCAAAAACTCCAGATCATCACGGTGAACACCATGCAGAGAATACCCTACAGCACGATCCTTAAACCGGTCGCGCTGGATAACATCCAGCAAAGGACCTCTCTGGCAATGAGAAACATAGTGAAGACGGACCTGTTCCTTATCACCCGAAATCTGCTGATAAATCTGCTGAAACAGCGGAACCAGTTCGTCAACGAAAGCCTGCCGTTTCTGGTACAGCAATTCACCATTACTCGCCATCTGCTGTTCCCAAAGTTCCAGCAGCGTAATATCAGGCTCCTCCTCCATTTTCAGCAAAGCATTTCTCTGTTGCAAAGCCTTATTATAGTTGGACAAAGCCTCTATATAAGAGTAATCATACTGAGAGATGACCACATCCATCAGTTTTCTGCGCTCTTCACTTCCCCCTTCTATCAGAGAAACATCAGATGGAGAAACCAGAATCAGAGGGATAAGCCCAATATGTTGCGAAAGACGCTTATACTCCTTCTTGTTTCTCTTGAAATGCTTCTTGGTACCCCGTTTCATGCCACAGTAAACATTCTCTATCTCCCCCTTATCATTATCATAATTTCCCTCCAGCATAAAGAAAGGCTCATCATGAGTAATAATCTGGGAATCGATAGAATTATAGGCACTCCTACAGAAAGAGAGATAGTAGATGGCATCAAGGAAATTAGTCTTTCCCATGCCATTATGTCCTATCAGACAATTGATTTTGGGCGACAACTCCAGATTGGCGCTCTTTATATTTTTAAAGTTAATAATGGAAATATTCTTTAAAATCATAGTCTCTTTTCTGCTTTTATAGTGCAAAGTTAGCAGAAAAAGAGGAAAAAACAAAAAAAATAGGCTAGAAATTTCAATAATTGAATAAAATTGAGTAAATTTGCAGAAGTTTAGCGGCATTCCACAATTTGAAAGCTAACTTTCTATTGAACAGATTGCCACAAAACCAGAAACGAAAAAGTATAGAATAATAAAAAAGCAAAATAAAAATGGCAAACAACAACGTACAGGCTCAGGAAACAGAGAGCCTAAACATTCGTGAGGCCTTCTTCTTGAAGTACAAGAAGGCAATTATCATTGCAGTAGTAGCTATCATTGTTATCATTGCAGGTGTATTCGGTTATGTATCTCAGATCTCAGGTCCTCGTGAGGACAAGGCTAGCACTATGCTTGCTAAGGGTCAGACCTACTTTGCTAACCAAATGTATGAGCAGGCATTGAAGGGTGATGGCGCTGGCTATGTAGGTTTTACTAAGATTGCTGACGAATACAGCAGCACAGATGCAGGTAACCTGGCAAACCTCTATGCAGGTCTTTGCTATGCAAACCTCGGCAAATGGGCAGAAGCTCAGAAGAGTCTGGAAGCTTTCTCTTCAGAAGACGACCAGATGATCAGTCCTGCTGCTGAAGCTGCTTTAGGTGATGCTTATGCGCATCTCAACCAGCTCGACAAGGCTGTAGATGCTTTCAAGAAGGCTGCTTCTATGGCTGACAGCAAGGCCGAAGATGGTACAAACAACAGTCTTTCTCCTACATTCATTATCAAGGCTGGCGAGATTCTCGAAAGCCAGGGTAAGAAAGATGAAGCTTTGAAGCTTTATCAGGATGCTAAGAAGAAGTATGTTAACGCTATGCTCGTACAGAGTGGCGAAATCGACAAGTACATCGAGCGCGCTTCTAACTAATCTGTACTGATAACAATTCGAAATCAATATGGCAACAGCACTTCATAATTTATCTGAATACGACTTTACTAAAATACCAGACGCCAGCAACATGTGCTTTGGTATCGTTGTAGCAGAATGGAATCCTGAGATAACGGGCGCTTTGCTCGACGGAGCAGTAAAAACACTCGAAAAACATGGAGCTCTCACTGAGAATATCCATGTAAAAACTGTTCCAGGCAGCTTTGAGCTTATCTATGGAGCCCATCAAATGGTTTTGAATGGCGGCTATGATGCAGTCATCATTTTAGGTAGTGTGATACGTGGTGAAACTCCTCACTTCGATTACATCTGCGAGGGTGTTACCTACGGAATTGCCCGTCTGAATGCTACTCAGGAAATTCCTGTTATCTATGGTCTCTTGACTACCAACGATCTGCAGCAGGCTAAGGATCGTAGCGGCGGCAAGTTGGGTAACAAGGGTGATGAGTGTGCTATAGATGCTATCAAGATGGCTAAGTTCTAGTCTTCACAACGAGAGTTGATAAACTGAATGTTATATATATAATAAGGTATAAGCATATGAAACTCTACCAGCTATTGCAGTCGTTTGAATTTGAAGAGATTTTTCCAACAGTCAATGTGATGTTTCCAAATGCACAGTTGCATCGCGATATTTTTGAAAAAGCATTCGATATGCTTTGCAATATCCAACCCATCACATCCAAAAAGGTTATCAAGTTTGAACTGATGGAAGATCCTAACTCAAATGATATGTTTGTTGGAGCAAATGATAGCTGTTTCCAGTCCACATGGGATGTATGCCTGGGAAAGGAAATCAAAAAAGGCAAAGGCGCTGATCTCAATGATGTAGAACTGGCAGCCAACTGCTTACTCAATGTTCTTTTCATCGGACGTCATCCTCAAGGATTTGACAAGGACTATAAAAAGTTATTGAAATAAACTATCTTTAAAAGGTAAAAGGGTAAAAAGGTAAAAAAGGCCTACCCCCCTTCGCGCACCCGTCCCCAGCGATTCCATCGCTGGTCCCCTAAAAAAAAGGTAAAAAGAGCACCCTAGCTTAACATTCCGCTAGGCTCTTTTTACCTTTTCAACATTCTCTTTATGCCCCCGGCTCGCCCAGATATTCGAAGATGGTGGATACCTGGCGGGGAGGGAAATACTGGCTACGCTTCTGGTAGCCTAAACGTTGCAGCTCGTTCCAGAGGGGCTCACAACGCTTAATCCATACCATGATATGACGGCGCGCTGTTGCCCCGTCGGTTGTGTCGGGAAAGTAGAGCAGACCCAGCTCGGTCTTGCTGTACATACGTTGGGGATAATTCATAAGCTTTATATTTTTTACAATCCTTCTACACCATGATCCTTAAAGAAACCTACCATGGCTGTGGTCATATAGCCACCCGTGTTCATCTTTTTGTTCGAACGCCTGCAGTTGGCTATGTAATAATCCTTTCGCTGGAAGAAGTCTTCCAGGTCGCCAATCATATCTAACCTGAGATAGCCGCTCAACTGCTCAGCCTTCTTCTCGCTCACATCATAATTGCATTGCAGCCGGAGTTTCAGTTTGCTCCGCTGCCCTCTCAGTTCGCTGCTCACTTCTCCACCCTCTGCAGTTTCGCCTGAAGTGCGACGGTCGTGCAGGGTAAAGGTGATGTGTTCGGGCAGGTGATGCTTCTCTTTTTCACCCTCCTCCAGAAAGAAAGGCTTATAGGTAAGATACTGGTCTATGACGTGGTTCCGGTAAAGGCGCTTGAGGTCTTTGCAGGCGAAAGTCAGACATCTGCTGTCCAGTGCCGACCAGGTCTTGTAATAATCTTCCCTGCCATGCATCAGTTGCTGGATATGCGCCGTTTTGCTGATGGTGAATCCCTTTACCGCCCAGCAGTTCATGATGAGATACAACTTGATGCTCGATGCGCTGCGGCATTGGTTGATGGCATTGAGGTCGATATAGCTAACTCCCTTGTCGTAATTGTAGAAAAACCGTATCACGTTGTTGTCGAAGCGGAAATTTACCATCCAGTTCTTGTGCCGGTCTTGGTATATCTCACTCTTGAACAGGCATGAAAATTTCCGGTAGTATGTCTGGTCGCCCTGCTTGAACGGTAGCTGGATAGGGTGCGATTCTATACGCTTGATGGCATCGCGCAATTGCGGATAATGGTGAGCACCATAAGGAAACTCCGACAGTTTCATGATGACATCGGTGTGGCCTGCTGCTCTCTGTTCTGCGGTGAAGCCATTAAAAGTCTGTGAAGTTAATCGATAAGGGATTACATAGCCCAAGATTGCTTTCTGGGCATGCTTGATAATCTGTAGAACGATTTTGAGTTCTACCACAGAATAGTTCTGGTAAGACAATCCCTGTACGCCAAGGATGGCTATCAGTTGTTTCTCTTGTTGATTTGTCTGAGGGAAGGACTGCTGCCCGCCCGGAGGCTGTTGATTTACTTGTTCCATTTCCGTTTACTTTTAAGATCATTAGAGGCCTACCGATTGGGGCAAGTCTTGGTTATAGTTTATTGAAAACCGGCATGGAATTGGAGTAAGATTGAACAAAACAAGATAAATGTACAATCACAAAGGAAAGTTTTCCACCATCGTTCTTGCTTCCAAGAGTAATCTTACTTCGCATCCATGCCGATAAATCATTATCAAATTTATCAGGCATAGAATGCCCTGTAAGGATTACCTTTTGGTCACTCACTTTTCAGGGTGGAAAGTCCTACTCAATGAGCTATGTTCTAATCCTTAACCGAAAGCATTTCCCGGTGTCCTTCATCGGGAGGAGAATCGCATTCTCCGCGCTTTCATGTTGCAAAAGTAATATTAATTTCAGACTTATGCAAATTTTTGAAGAGAAAAAATGCATTTTAATGGCTGATTTGTTGAAAAAAAAATCTTTTTCCTCACGTATTACGTATAATGTAAAAAATGTAAACGTATATATATAATATACTTGGTATAATGTAGGGAAGAAAAACCAGTACCTAACTACCTGATATTCAGTATTTTGTATTTTGAAGATTCTCTCTGGTAGTCATTCAGGCATATTAGAAGACACAAGATTGGCTCTGATGGTACCTATTATTGAATCTGGTAGTCATTAAAAAAGGGTAATTCTCTCTGGTAGTCATTGCCCACCCAAATGAGGTGAAAAAATGATGTTCTTCCGTTTACCACCTGAAGCGATTGCGTCGGGTTAAGGATATGGCTGCACTGGGTTACGCAGACGTCTGGACAAGGTTAAGGATTCGACTGCATCGGGTTAAGGATTCGACAACGTAGGCT
>ERZ860023.43-NODE-43-length-74438-cov-2.583615_pt1 | contig 74438 bp, 70 predicted proteins | sample MGYA00509983_ERZ860023 | MGnify/ENA primary metagenome ERZ860023 (study PRJEB30046, sample SAMN00715180) | human gut metagenome | study: EMG produced TPA metagenomics assembly of the A metagenome-wide association study of gut microbiota in type 2...
ATCCAAACAGGGCTTACTGAAAATGAAAGCCCTTGCCGATGCGGGATTCCCCCAGGCCGTGATCCCGCCGCACGAGCGTCCGTTTATTCCGGTGCTGCGTCAGTTGGGATTCAGCGGTAGCGATGAGCAGGTACTGGAAAAAGTTGCACGCCAGGCACCGCACTGGCTTTCCAGCGTCAGCTCCGCTTCGCCAATGTGGGTAGCCAATGCGGCAACGATCGCGCCATCTGCCGATACGCTGGATGGCAAAGTGCATCTCACCGTTGCCAACTTGAACAATAAATTTCACCGTTCGCTGGAAGCGCCCGTCACTGAATCGCTGTTAAAAGCTATTTTTAACGACGAAGAGAAATTTAGCGTCCATTCGGCGTTGCCGCAGGTAGCGTTGCTCGGTGATGAGGGGGCGGCAAACCACAATCGTCTCGGCGGTCATTACGGTGAGCCGGGTATGCAACTTTTTGTCTACGGGCGAGAAGAAGGCAATGATACCCGGCCTTCCCGTTATCCGGCGCGACAGACTCGCGAAGCCAGCGAGGCGGTGGCAAGGCTGAATCAGGTGAATCCCCAACAGGTGATTTTCGCCCAGCAAAACCCGGACGTTATCGACCAGGGCGTTTTTCATAATGACGTGATTGCCGTGAGTAACCGCCAGGTGCTGTTTTGCCACCAACAGGCGTTCGCTCGCCAGTCACAGTTACTGGCAAACCTGCGTGCGCGGGTCAATGGTTTTATGGCGATAGAAGTTCCGGCAACTCAGGTTTCCGTGTCGGATGCGGTGTCTACATATCTGTTCAACAGCCAACTGCTGAGCCGCGATGATGGTTCCATGGTGTTGGTGCTGCCACAGGAGTGTCGGGAACACGCCGGAGTATGGTGTTATCTCAATGAACTCCTTGCCGCTGACAACCCGATCAGCGAACTAAAAGTCTTTGATTTACGTGAAAGCATGGCGAATGGCGGCGGCCCGGCGTGCCTGCGGTTGCGGGTGGTATTGACACAAGAAGAACGCCGGGCGGTGAATCCGGCGGTGATGATGAACGATACCTTGTTTAATGCGCTCAATGACTGGGTGGATCGTTACTACCGCGATCGTCTTACTGCTGCCGATCTGGCCGACCCGCAATTGCTGCGCGAAGGGCGGGAAGCACTGGATGTATTGAGCCAATTACTGAATCTCGGTTCGGTTTATCCGTTCCAGCGCGAGGGAGGGGGCAATGGATAATTTCCTTGCTCTGACCTTAACGGGTAAAAAACCGGTTATCACCGAGCGAGAAATCAACGGCGTTCGCTGGCGCTGGCTGGGCGATGGTGTGCTGGAACTGACGCCATTAACGCCACCGCAAGGCGCACTGGTGATTTCTGCGGGGATCCACGGTAATGAGACGGCACCTGTGGAGATGCTGGACGCGTTGCTTGGCGCGATATCTCACGGCGAGATCCCGTTACGTTGGCGGTTGCTGGTGATCCTCGGGAATCCTCCTGCGCTGAAGCAAGGGAAACGTTATTGCCATAGCGATATGAACCGAATGTTTGGCGGTCGTTGGCAGCTATTTGCTGAAAGCGGAGAAACCTGTCGGGCGCGCGAACTGGAACAGTGCCTGGAAGATTTTTATGACCAGGGTAAAGAATCTGTGCGCTGGCACCTTGATCTACATACCGCAATTCGTGGCTCCTTGCATCCGCAGTTCGGTGTATTACCGCAACGCGACATTCCCTGGGACGAGAAATTTCTGACGTGGCTGGGTGCGGCGGGGCTGGAGGCACTGGTGTTCCATCAGGAGCCTGGTGGTACGTTTACCCATTTCAGCGCCAGACATTTTGGCGCGCTGGCCTGTACGCTGGAACTCGGCAAAGCGTTGCCCTTTGGACAAAACGATCTTCGCCAGTTTGCAGTAACTGCCAGCGCAATTGCTGCGCTGCTATCTGGTGAGAGTGTTGGTATCGTGAGAACGCCGCCGCTCCGTTATCGGGTGGTTTCGCAAATTACTCGCCACTCGCCGTCCTTCGAAATGCATATGGCAAGTGACACGCTGAATTTTATGCCGTTTAAGAAAGGAACGTTGCTGGCGCAGGACGGTGAGGAACGTTTTACCGTAACCCATGATGTAGAGTATGTGTTATTCCCTAATCCGTTGGTAGCGTTGGGATTACGCGCGGGATTAATGCTCGAAAAAATAAGCTAATACTTACCCGCAGAAATCATTCTGCGGGTATTAAGTTACTTTCTTATAAATTAATACAGATTAATCCTGGTTATTTGCTTTATTTATCACCAGTCATCCGGTATAGTTCTTCATAATCTCTGCAAAATCATGGTGTTGTAATATTCTCTCATCACTCTCCATCACATTTTCTTTTTTTCTCCATAATTGGCGCAAAAGTGTTTTTTACACTTTCATTGTTTTACCGTTGCTCTGATTAATTGACGCTAAAGTCAGTAAAGTTAATCTCGTCAACACGGCACGCTACTTAAGAAAGCCGTAATAAATAACTGAAAGGAAGGATATAGAATATGCGTAAATTAACTGCACTGTTTGTTGCCTCTACCCTGGCTCTTGGCGCGGCTAACCTGGCCCATGCCGCAGACACCACTACCGCAGCACCGGCTGACGCGAAGCCGATGATGCACCATAAAGGCAAGTTCGGTCCGCATCAGGACATGATGTTCAAAGACCTGAACCTGACCGACGCGCAAAAACAGCAGATCCGCGAAATCATGAAAGGCCAGCGTGACCAGATGAAACGTCCGCCGCTGGAAGAACGCCGCGCAATGCATGACATCATTGCCAGCGATACCTTCGATAAAGCAAAAGCTGAAGCGCAGATCGCAAAAATGGAAGAACAGCGCAAAGCTAACATGCTGGCGCACATGGAAACCCAGAACAAAATTTACAACATCCTGACGCCGGAACAGAAAAAGCAATTTAATGCTAATTTTGAGAAGCGTCTGACAGAACGTCCAGCGGCAAAAGGTAAAATGCCTGCAACTGCTGAATAATCTTTCAGCCAAAAAACTTAAGACCGCCGGTCTTGTCCACTACCTTGCAGTAATGCGGTGGACAGGATCGGCGGTTTTCTTTTCTCTTCTCAAACAGTTGTAAAAAAAGCCTGATCGCCACTAACGTAAATCACCCGAGTTGCCGATAACCATCCACGGTTACCTGAACGATAACAATGAAAAGAACGGGCCGGGAGCGAGTATGGAATACTTTGATATGCGTAAAATGTCGGTGAATCTGTGGCGAAACGCTGCCGGTGAAACGCGCGAAATTTGCACGTTCCCACCGGCAAAACGTGATTTTTACTGGCGTGCCAGCATTGCATCCATCGCGGCGAATGGGGAGTTTTCTTTGTTTACAGGCATGGAAAGGATAGTGACGTTGCTTGAAGGCGGCGAGATGTTTCTTGAAAGCACAGACCGCTTTAACCATACTTTAAAACCGTTACAACCTTTTGCCTTTGCGGCGGACCAGGTGGTAAAAGCGAAACTGACGGAAGGGCAGATGTCGATGGATTTCAACATCATGACACGCCTGGATGTCTGTAAGGCGAAAGTCAGAATTGCCGAACGTACGTTTACTACCTTTGGCTCACGCGGCGGGGTGGTGTTTGTGATTAACGGGGCGTGGCAACTGGGCGACAAACTGCTCACTACCGACCAGGGCGCGTGCTGGTTCGATGGCAGGCACACCCTGCGGCTTTTACAACCGCAGGGTAAACTGTTGTTCAGTGAAATCAACTGGCTCGCTGGTCATTCGCCGGATCAAGTTCAGTAATTTCATAGTTACCGGAAAGCAGCGGCTTACAAAGAATTTTATAACCGTCGTGATCAAACCCGGCGGGTGTCCGAATTAACGTTGTCGCTTCTTCCAGCGAATTAACCGCCCCCAGCCACAGCCAGTTTTGAATAATATGATATTGAGTCATTTCCGGGTGCTGTTCTTTCAGCGCCACCGCCCCTTGCCAAGGCCAACACACCACCCGCAAACGCTCCAGAGACTGGCGCAAGCGTAGCGCATGTTCCTCATGGCTCTCTTTACCGCAGCATGCTCCGGCGCAACGTTTTAGCGCTGAACGAAAACATGCACGACCGCGACTTAACGGTTCCAGTCCCAACAGGCCATAACAAAGTTTTTGTTCATCAGCGATACTCTGCAATGCTTGCAAAGCTGCGCGCCTATTGGCAAACAGGCCAAACAGGTTGGGGGCTCGTGAAAAATCCACCTCTTTGGCATACACCACATCGACGCGCTTTTCATTTAATTGCAGGGCACAGAGCTGGCGATTGCGGCGCAACCGTTTATTAAACAGCGGCTGTTGTTCTTTGATTAATCGCGCTTCAAGGAGCAGAGCGCCGATTTCGCCTGCGGTGCAGATCCAGCTAATTCGCCGGGATTGCCGTAGCATGGCGGCTTCATCCGGGGTGCGTAAATGAGAAAGCACCCGACTGCGGATATTAACGCTTTTGCCGATATAGAGCGGCATGGTGTCACTTTCGCCATGAAACAGATACACCCCTGGTCGGGTGGGTAAGTCATTAAGGAATGAACGTAAATGTTCGGGATATTCATAAATTGCCGCAGCTTCAAATTCGAGCCGCGGAGAAGTTAAACGCCGTACCACTGTTGACTCCGAATGCTGGTTATCTATCCAGTGTAACAGGCGGGAAGCGATTAAAAAAGAGGCGGGTCGATGACAAAGGTTACACCGTCTGACGTGCTACGCCTGTCAGGCCTATTCGACTCCTGCAATGTATTGAATTTGCATAGTTTTGTAGGTCGAATAAGGCGTTCACGCCGCATCCGGCGTGAACAAATTACTCTTTTTCGCACAATCCAATAGGTGCAAATTATTACTTTTTCCAGAAATCATCGAAAACGGTAATTGGCGGACGGCGTTTATGTTCGGTTTTCAGATACCAGTTCTCTATTGTTCTGGCGACCTGTTCAGGTACGTTTTTCCCTTCCAGATAGTCGTCGATATTGTCATAGGTCACGCCGAGTGCCACTTCATCTGGCAGAGAAGGGCGATCATCTTCCAGATCGGCCGTTGGCGCTTTCTTATAAAGGTGTTCCGGGCAACCTAATGCCGCCAGTAACTGTTTACCCTGACGTTTGTTGAGACGATACAGCGGATTAATGTCTGTACCGCCGTCACCATATTTAGTGAAGAATCCGGTAATGGCTTCTGCTGCATGATCGGTGCCCACCACGACACCCTGGTCATACCCGCAATGCTATATTGTGCTTTCATCCGCTCACGCGCTTTTTCATTGCCACGGACAAAATCGCTCAGTTCAATGCCTGCTTCCCGCAATGACTGTTCGCTGGCCAATACCGCGCCCTTGATATTAACGGTTAATACGCGATCCGGTTGAATAAAGGCAATGGCATCCTGGCAATCTTGTTCGTCAGCCTGAACACCATAGGGCAGGCGTACGGCAATAAATTGCAGTGATTCGTTGCCAGTTTCCTGGCGCAGCTCATTAATCGCCATCTGGCACAGCTTTCGGCAAGCGTGGAGTCCTGACCGCCGCTGATCCCGAGCACCAGTGATTTAATGAACGGATAAGTTTGCAGGTAGCTTTTCAGAAAATCGATACTACGACGAATTTCCTCTTCAGCATTAATCTGCGGTTTTGCGCCCAGCGCCTTTATTATTTGTTGTTGCAATGTCATTGAACCCCTCCAGACAGAAAAGACAAAACTTTCTTAAAGCTAACCCGTTGCCACTGAAACGACAAGCGACAGCGGGCTGAATGGTGGTTAAAACGTCATACAGGAATCCTCTGAAAGCGGAGCCGTTTCGTTCACGGGCTTGAAAAAGCGCCCAATGTATTCCAGGCTTATCTAACACGCTGATAAACAAGAGGACGGAATATGAACAAGAATATGGCAGGAATTCTGAGTGCAGCGGCGGTATTAACCATGCTGGCGGGTTGTACGGCTTATGATCGTACCAAAGACCAGTTTGTACAGCCTGTGGTGAAAGACGTCAAAAAAGGCATGAGCCGGGCGCAGGTTGCACAAATTGCGGGTAAACCTTCGTCTGAAGTGAGCATGATCCATGCTCGCGGTACTTGCCAGACCTACATCCTGGGTCAACGTGATGGTAAAGCAGAAACCTACTTTGTCGCGTTAGATGATACCGGACATGTCATCAACTCCGGTTATCAGACCTGTGCTGAATACGACACTGATCCACAGGCTGCGAAGTAATCAATTCGTCTGAAAGCTTGAGTAACAACGGAAACCGGCCATTGCGCCGGTTTTTTTTGGCCTGAGTTCTTAATTATCTTCGCGAATTATTTGCCCGAAATGTGAAGAGGGTCATAACCACAGGTCAAGGAGAAACAATTTATAAGGTCAAAGAAATACTATTGCTCAGGTCTATACCGTATACTCCTTTCAGCCACAAAAAAAGTCATGTTGGTTTCGCAAGTTACCCAGAGCATGGAAGCAGGTTAAGGCTTGCGGAGTGTCTGGCTGACAGATAATCGTCGATGAGGGCAGTTTTATGGAAAAGAAACACATTTATCTGTTTTGTTCTGCGGGCATGTCTACCTCTTTACTGGTATCAAAAATGCGCGCACAGGCAGAAAAATATGAAGTTCCGGTCATTATTGAAGCATTTCCGGAAACACTGGCTGGTGAAAAAGGTCAGAATGCCGATGTCGTGTTATTAGGGCCGCAGATTGCTTATATGTTGCCCGAAATCCAGCGTTTGTTACCCAACAAACCGGTTGAAGTAATTGACTCGCTGCTTTATGGCAAAGTCGATGGTTTAGGCGTGCTTAAGGCTGCGGTTGCAACGATTAAAAAAGCCGCAGCAAATTAATTTATTTTAAATTTTCCCGTCAAAGAGTTATTTCATAAATCAATACCGCAATATTTAAATTGCGGTTTTTAAGGGTATTTTTCTATGAGTAATGTTATTGCATCGCTTGAAAAGGTACTCCTCCCTTTTGCAGTTAAAATAGGAAAGCAGCCACACGTTAATGCAATCAAAAATGGCTTTATTCGCTTAATGCCGTTAACCCTTGCGGGGGCCATGTTTGTATTAATTAACAACGTTTTTCTAAGCTTTGGGGAGGGGTCGTTTTTTTATTCCTTAGGTATTCGCCTCGACGCCTCAACCATTGAAACACTTAATGGCCTGAAAGGTATTGGCGGCAACGTATATAACGGAACATTAGGGATAATGTCTTTAATGGCACCGTTCTTTATTGGCATGGCGCTGGCAGAAGAGCGTAAAGTCGATGCGCTGGCGGCGGGGTTGTTATCCGTTGCAGCATTTATGACCGTCACCCCATATAGTGTCGGTGAGGCCTATGCGGTTGGCGCAAACTGGTTAGGTGGGGCGAATATCATCTCCGGGATTATTATTGGCCTGGTGGTGGCAGAAATGTTTACCTTTATTGTCCGCCGCAATTGGGTCATTAAACTGCCCGACAGCGTACCTGCTTCAGTATCGCGTTCCTTCTCGGCATTAATTCCCGGCTTTATTATTCTTTCCGTGATGGGGATTATTGCCTGGGCGTTGAATACCTGGGGCACCAACTTCCATCAGATCATTATGGATACCATCTCAACCCCACTGGCATCGTTGGGTAGCGTGGTGGGCTGGGCCTATGTGATCTTTGTTCCACTGCTCTGGTTCTTCGGTATTCATGGCGCGCTGGCGCTGACCGCACTGGACAACGGCATTATGACGCCGTGGGCGCTGGAAAATATCGCGACCTATCAGCAATATGGTTCCGTCGAAGCGGCGCTGGCAGCCGGTAAGACCTTCCATATCTGGGCCAAGCCGATGCTGGACTCCTTTATTTTCCTTGGGGGCAGTGGTGCGACTTTAGGCCTGATCCTGGCTATCTTTATCGCCTCTCGCCGTGCTGATTATCGTCAGGTGGCAAAACTGGCGCTGCCGTCCGGCATCTTCCAGATTAACGAACCGATTCTGTTTGGTCTGCCAATTATCATGAACCCGGTGATGTTTATCCCGTTTGTACTGGTACAACCGATTCTGGCGGCAATCACCCTCGCAGCGTACTACATGGGCATCATTCCTCCGGTGACCAATATTGCACCGTGGACCATGCCAACCGGTCTGGGAGCCTTCTTTAACACCAACGGTAGCGTCGCCGCATTGCTGGTCGCACTCTTCAACCTTGGCATCGCAACGTTAATTTATCTGCCCTTTGTTGTGGTGGCTAACAAAGCACAAAATGCGATTGATAAAGAAGAGAGCGAAGAAGATATCGCTAACGCCCTGAAATTTTAATCGATGCCGGTACGGGTAATCGTGCCGGTAAGCAGAGAGAGGAACGATGTATGATGGATCTCGACAACATTCCCGATACGCAAACGGAAGCTGAAGAGCTGGAAGAAGTGGTGATGGGGCTTATCATCAACTCCGGACAAGCGCGCAGCCTGGCGTATGCGGCACTGAAACAGGCGAAGCAGGGCGATTTTGCCGCAGCAAAAGCCATGATGGATCAGTCACGGCTGGCATTGAATGAAGCGCATCTGGTACAGACGAAACTGATTGAAGGCGATGCGGGCGAAGGTAAGATGAAAGTGAGTCTGGTGCTGGTCCACGCTCAGGATCATTTAATGACGTCCATGCTTGCGCGTGAACTGATTACTGAATTAATTGAGCTTCATGAAAAACTGAAGGCATAAGGAGTCGATGATGCAGCCAGTGATTAACGCGCCGGAAATTGCCACTGCCCGAGAACAGCAGTTGTTTAATGGCAAAAACTTCCATGTGTTTATCTATAACAAAACTGAGAGTATCAGCGGACTGCATCAGCACGACTATTATAAATTTACTCTGGTATTAACCGGGCGTTATTTCCAGGAGATTAACGGTAAGCGCGTGTTACTGGAACGGGGTGATTTTGTTTTTATTCCGTTAGGTTCGCACCATCAAAGTTTCTATGAGTTTGGTGCCACGCGTATATTGAACGTTGGGATCAGTAAACGCTTTTTTGAGCAGCATTACCTGCCGTTGTTGCCTTATTGCTTTGTAGCTTCGCAGGTATACCGGACCAACAACGCTTTTCTCACCTATGTGGAAACAGTGATTTCTTCATTGAATTTCCGCGAAACAGGGCTGGAAGAGTTTGTTGAGATGGTTACTTTTTATGTCATTAACCGTTTACGTCATTACCGCGAAGAACAGGTGATTGATGATGTACCGCAGTGGCTGAAAAGTACGGTAGAAAAGATGCATGATAAAGAGCAGTTTAGTGAATCGGCGCTGGAGAATATGGTGACGTTGTCAGCCAAATCACAGGAATATTTGACGCGGGCGACTCAACGATATTATGGCAAAACGCCAATGCAGATTATTAATGAAATCCGTATTAATTTTGCCAAAAAACAACTGGAAATGACCAACTATTCAGTGACGGATATTGCGTTTGAGGCCGGTTATAGTAGCCCAAGTTTGTTTATTAAAACGTTTAAGAAATTAACGTCCTTTACGCCTAAGAGCTATCGTAAGAAATTGACTGAATTTAATCAGTAAGTCGTTATACCTGACAATTCACATATCTGTCCTGTTGCTGGATTATTTATGTCCGGGGGGCAGATATGCCAGATATCAGTATTCTGTACTGAAGGGAGAAATTATGAGCCAGAAATTAAAAGTCGTCACTATTGGTGGCGGGAGCAGCTATACCCCGGAGTTACTGGAAGGATTTATTAAGCGATACCACGAATTGCCGGTCAGCGAATTATGGCTGGTGGATGTCGAAGGTGGTAAAGCTAAACTGGATATTATTTTCGATCTCTGCCAACGGATGATTGATAACGCTGGCGTCCCGATGAAGCTTTATAAAACGCTGGATCGCCGCGAAGCATTGAAAGATGCTGATTTCGTTACTACCCAACTGCGCGTTGGCCAATTACCGGCGCGTGAACTGGATGAACGTATTCCATTAAGTCATGGTTATCTTGGTCAGGAAACCAACGGCGCGGGCGGTTTGTTTAAAGGTCTGCGTACCATTCCGGTGATTTTTGACATCGTAAAAGATGTCGAAGAACTTTGTCCGAATGCATGGGTGATTAACTTCACTAACCCGGCGGGAATGGTCACTGAAGCCGTTTATCGTCATACTGGATTTAAACGCTTTATCGGCGTGTGTAATATTCCGATCGGCATGAAGATGTTTATTCGCGATGTTCTGATGCTGAAAGACAGCGATGATTTATCTATCGATCTGTTCGGCCTCAACCATATGGTGTTCATTAAGGATGTGCTGGTAAATGGCAAGTCGCGCTTTGCCGAATTGCTTGATGGTGTGGCGTCAGGGCAGTTAAAAGCATCTGGCGTTAAAAATATTTTCGATCTGCCATTTAGCGAAGGCTTAATTCGTTCTCTGAATCTGTTGCCGTGTTCTTATTTGCTTTATTACTTCAAGCAAAAAGAGATGCTGGCTATTGAAATGGGCGAATACTACAAAGGCGGCGCACGAGCGCAGGTAGTACAGAAAGTCGAGAAACAACTTTTTGAGTTGTATAAAAATCCGGAGTTGAAAGTTAAGCCGAAAGAACTGGAACAGCGCGGTGGGGCTTATTACTCTGATGCAGCGTGCGAAGTGATCAACGCTATCTACAACGACAAGCAAGCTGAACATTACGTTAATATCCCGCATCATGGGCATATTGATAATATTCCGGCAGACTGGGCGGTAGAAATGACCTGTAAGCTGGGGCGCGATGGCGCGACGCCACATCCGCGCATTACGCATTTCGATGATAAAGTGATGGGGCTGATTCACACCATTAAAGGCTTCGAGATTGCTGCCAGCAACGCCGCACTTAGCGGAGAATTTAACGATGTGTTACTGGCGCTAAACCTTAGTCCGTTGGTGCATTCCGATCGCGATGCTGAGCTGCTGGCACGCGAGATGATTCTGGCGCACGAGAAATGGCTGCCAAATTTTGCCGACTGCATCGCAGAGCTTAAAAAAGCACATTAACCGAGGCTGATTATGGAACGCTTACTGATTGTTAATGCCGATGATTTTGGCTTAAGCAAAGGTCAGAACTACGGCATTATCGAGGCCTGTCGCAATGGGATTGTCACATCGACGACGGCGCTGGTGAATGGGCAGGCTATTGACCATGCGGTGCAGTTGAGTCGTGATGAACCGAGTCTGGCCATAGGGATGCACTTTGTCCTTACTATGGGCAAGCCACTGACAGCTATGCCGGGGTTAACCCGCGATGGTGTGCTGGGAAAATGGATCTGGCAGTTGGCAGAAGAAGATGCTTTACCGCTGGAAGAAATTACTCAGGAGCTTGCCAGTCAGTATTTGCGTTTCATTGAGCTATTTGGACGCAAACCTACGCATCTTGATAGCCATCATCATGTGCATATGTTCCCGCAGATTTTCCCGATTGTTGCCAGGTTTGCGGCAGAGCAGGGCATTGCGTTGCGGGCGGATCGTCAGATGGCGTTTGATTTGCCGGTCAACCTGCGCACTACCCAGGGATTCAGCAGTGCATTCTACGGTGAAGAGATCAGTGAGTCGCTGTTCCTGCAAGTGCTGGATGACGCAAGCCATCGGGGTGATCGTTCGCTGGAGGTGATGTGTCATCCGGCGTTTATCGATAATACTATCCGTCAGAGTGCTTACTGTTTCCCACGCTTAACGGAGCTGGATGTGTTGACATCAGCGTCGTTGAAAGGTGCTATCGCTCAGCGTGGTTATCGGTTGGGGAGTTATCGGGATGTGTAAGTGAGGATGTTTGCCAGATGCGGCGTGAACCTTGCATCCGGCGATTAATTCCTACAAAGGCGGCGTAACTGCGCCGCTTGAGACTGCTGACAAACGCAAAACTGCCTGATGCGCTTCGCTTATCAGGCCTACGTGTTTCCTGCAATATATTGAATTTGCACAGTTTTGTAGGCCGGATAAGGCGTTCACGCCGCATCCGGCATAAACAAAGCGCACTATGTAAATCATTTGAGGCGGCGCAATTGCGCCGCCTCCCATCAGGCAGGAATTTTGTCAATCTTAGGAATGCGTGACCACACGCGGTGTGCTGCCATCAGCGTTAGCAGTTCATCCATAAAACTACCGTCAGCGCTGTCAGCTTCCACAATCCCTTCTTCACCCTGGTCAGCGACCTTGATTGTTGCTTTAAACTTGCGCGCGTCTCCCGCCAGCGCAATCGGTTTAAGGTGTTTGTAGGCTTCCATCAGGTAGTAGTTGGCATCGCCGTTGTCAGCGATATCCGCGATATTGCCGCAAGGGACAATGACCGCATCGACCGTCAGCGAAGGCGCACCGGCAAAGGTAGCGGCTATAGGCAACACCGTACCGTCATCCGCAGTCACTTCACCCATTCGGGAGTAGAGCAGTTTGGCATGAACGCCTTTGGCCTTCAGGGCCTTGAGAATGGCCAGAAGGTCTGCCGATCTCACTTCATCATTAAGTAAAATCGCTACCACGCGACCTTTCACATCACCGTCAGGAATGGCGTACAAACTTAAGGATGGATCCTTTTTCAGACCGTTGACGTCCGGAGGTGGGGTGATATTCAGCTGGTCGTCAGTCAGTTCGATACCGAGATTTTTCGCCACCGCCTGGGCCAGAGTGAGATCAATATGCGCCAGCTGGTCAACAACGCGCTCACGAATATACGGACGAACGACTTTGCTTAACTCAAAACTGAAACCATCGACAATATGGCGCTGCTCGAATGGCGTCTGACTTAGCCAGAACAGACGCGGATGGGAATAATATTCGCCAAACGATGGGCTGCGCTCGCGAACTTTATTGCCTTCCACGCGCTCCTGGTATGATTCAAAACCGCCGCGTTTCGGCCCCGGCGGTGTTTCGCGCGGCCAGTTATCGTTGATCGAGTTCGGTTCGTAATTCGCCGGGTTAGTGTCGATCCCCATACGATGCATGCCATCACGCTGGAAGTTGTGGTAAGGGCAGGTCGGGCGGTTAATCGGAATCTCATGGAAATTCGGCCCACCAAGACGACTGATTTGTGTATCGATATAGGAGAACAAACGTCCCTGCAACAGCGGATCGTTGGTGAAGTCCAGACCAGGAACAATATGACCTGGATGGAATGCTGCTTGTTCGTTTTCGGCAAAGAAGTTATCCGGGTTGCGATTGAGCACCATTTTGCCGACACGCTGAACGGGCACCAGTTCTTCCGGGATAAGTTTGGTTGGATCGAGAAGATCGAAGTCGAACTTGAATTCATCTTCTTCAGGAATCAACTGGAAGCCCAGTTCGTATTCCGGAAAATCGCCTGCTTCAATGGCTTCCCACAACTCGCGGCGGTGGAAGTCCGGGTCACGTCCGGTGAGTTTTTGTGCTTCATCCCAAACGAGTGAGGCTTTACCTGCCAGTGGTTTCCAGTGGAAACGTACAAACGTTGCCTTCCCTTCGGCATTAATCAGGCGGAAGGTGTGAATACCGAAGCCTTCCATGGTGCGGTAACTGCGGGGGATGCCGCGATCCGACATCGCCCACATCACGTTGTGCAGAGTTTCAGGTTGCAGAGAAACATAATCCCAGAAAGTATCGTGGGCGCTTTGCCCTTGTGGAATTGCCCAGTGCGGTTCTGGTTTTACCGCATGAACAAAATCGGGAAATTTATGCGCATCCTGGATAAAGAAGATTGGCGTGTTATTGCCAACGAGGTCAAAAATACCCTCTTCAGTATAGAACTTGGTGGCAAAACCACGGATATCACGCACGGTATCGGCAGAGCCAGCACCACCCTGAACGGTAGAGAACCTAACAAATACTGGGGTGATTTTGTTCGGATCTGAGAGGAAATCCGCTTTGGTGATATCGCTTAAGCTTTTATATGGCTGGAAATAACCGTGAGCTGCTGATCCACGTGCATGAACAATACGTTCCGGGATGCGCTCATGGTCAAAGTGGGTGATTTTCTCGCGCAGAATAAAATCTTCCAGCAGCGTTGGACCACGGCTACCGGCACGCAGTGAGTTTTGATCGTCGGCGATGCGCACGCCCTGATTAGTGGTCAGCGCATAATTTTCACTGCCTTTGCGTACGTCTTCCAGAGAATTAAGTTTTTCGTTACGCGTATCAGGGGCTTTCAGGCTCCCTGGGGCGGTAGGTTGTGCACCTGGCGGTGTTGGTTCAGCCGCTGGACGATGAGAGCCGTCCTCAGGTGCCAGTGAGTCCATCCCCGGTTTCGCTTCGCTGGAATCGTGTAGTGGTGACTGGTGCTGATGTGGGTTCTTTTCGTTTGTTGCGACATTGAACTCGTCTCCTTAATTTATTACTGAAAGGGCCGCTGTTTTGGTCAAAAAACTCTCTAACTATAGACCACCAGCCAGATCCCGCTTCGGAGACTATTCTGGAAACGGTGTTATGAAATACACGCAAAGCGGGACGTACAGGGGCTAAATCGGCTAAACTACAGTTTTTCTGATTTTTAATATGCGTTTAGTGAAGCCAGTAATGAAGAAACCGCTCCGCCAGCAAAACCGCCAGATTATTAGCTATGTCCCACGCACGGAACCCGCGCCGCCAGAACATGCGATAAAGATGGATTCGTTTCGTGATGTCTGGATGCTGCGTGGCAAATATGTTGCGTTTGTACTGATGGGAGAGTCATTTCTGCGCTCACCGGCGTTTACTGTGCCTGAATCTGCCCAACGTTGGGCAAATCAGATCCGCCAGGAAGGGGAAGTGACTGAGTAAGGATTACATACCTCCCGGTTTTGCCGGGAGTTACATGACCTGAAATTCTGTATTTCGTTGCTACATTCATTCAAACCACCTGTAACAAAAAGCTGCCTTTGACGATCTATTGCTATAAATAAGTGATCTTTTTTCTTTAATTGTTTATTTATTTTAAATGGTTAAGTTTTGCTAATCATGATGAGCTATTTTTGATAGTTCATCCTGTGGCGTCGCTCTTAAACTTATATTGTAAATGACTTAGATTTAAATGAGATAATAATTTTGTTAACAATATGAGGTGGGAGATGTTTTCTACAAACTTAATACAGAGTAATTATGGTGATTTAAATATTAAAAGTCTGGCTTTTGACTCTTTTAAAGAAAGGCTTGAGTCTACTATGGCGGCACTCACTTTCTTTATATCAACGGGTCAATGTGACTGCGATGAAATAGCAGAATCAAATTTTAATTATATGATTGCCTATATGTCTAACATTAACTATGATGCCTCAAAGCCAGGAGCGCCAGCACTTAGTTTTGATACATATCTGCAGGACAATGTTAAATATAAAGTAATAATTAATAATCTTTATGGTAGTGAAATTCGGATAAGAGGTATAAATAAAGATTTTATTGGAATGGATGTCACTTCTGTGTTTCGCCCAGAAAAAATGACGAATTTGATCAATATAAAAAACAGGTTGGTTATTCATTATTTAAGGACTATATACTATGAACAAAATTATATACATCCTGTCGGGAGCATTTTTGCTGCGATTCAAAAAAATGAGAGTCTCCTAAAGTTTCCTTCGATAATATCAATGCTTAATATCAATCTTCTTTTTAATCCACTAAATCTTCCGGGAATGGGAAGTGGTATACTTGAAGATATTATGAGTATTCCAGATAGTTCACTTAGAAAACGTCTCGGGTATGAGGTTTTAAGCTTCTCGCTACAGGCACATTCATTGAGCCAGGAATGTATTGATAAGTTGGACATTTTTTTCGCTGACGATCTGTTTAAATATGAGTCAGTATGCATCGCCGCGATGGAACATTTAAAAAGTAAGGCAACGGCCCCTATACAAAACGGACCGTTGCCAGCATAAGAATTAATGGTGTGCCAGTTCGGCGTCGTCTTCGCTATCCAGAATGGCTTTATCGGTTTGCTTCAGCCACTGGCTGGTCAGCGTGCCAGCTGTCATCGAGCCACTAACGTTTAGCGCCGTACGGCCCATGTCGATAAGCGGTTCAACGGAGATTAACAGCGCCACCAGGGTTACTGGCAGGCCCATCGCAGGCAGCACAATCAGTGCGGCGAAAGTTGCACCACCACCGACACCGGCAACGCCTGCGGAGCTAACGGTAACAATACCGACCAGCGTCGCAATCCACATCGGGTCCAGCGGGTTAATGCCAACCGTAGGCGCAACCATCACCGCCAGCATTGCCGGATACAAACCGGCGCAGCCGTTCTGACCAATGGTCGCACCGAAAGAGGCGGCGAAACTGGCGATGGATTCAGGAACGCCCAGACGACGCGTTTGTGCTTCCACATTCAGTGGGATAGACGCAGCACTGGAACGGCTGGTAAAGGCAAACGTCAGCACAGGCCATACCTTACGGAAGTACTTCAGCGGACTCACGCCATTAATGCCCAGCAGAATGCCATGCACTGCAAACATAATCAGCAGACCGAGGTAGGACGCGACAACGAAACTTCCCAGTTTGATGATGTCTTGCAGGTTAGAACCTGCAACCACTTTGGTCATTAGTGCCAGAACGCCGTAAGGGGTCAACTGCATGACCAGGCGAACCAGTTTCATCACCCAGCTTTGCAGGGTATCGATAGCGGTTAAGACGCGTTCACCTTTCGGCGCATCATCCTTCAGCAGTTTCAGCGCAGCTACACCGAGGAATGCGGCAAAAATTACCACGCTGATAATTGACGTCGGATTGGCTCCGGTCAGATCGGCAAACGGGTTTTTCGGGATAAAGGACAAGACCAGCTGCGGAACGCTCAGGTCAGAGACTTTACCAACATAGTTACTTTCAATGGCGTTAGACGTGCAGTTTCTGCACCACCCTGAACCAGACCTTCAGCCGTCAAACCAAACAGGTTGGTGACCAGCACACCGACCAGCGCCGCAATCAGCGTGGTAAACAAAAGCGTACCGATGGTCAGAAAACTGATTTTGCCTAACTGAGATGCGTTATGCAGACGGGCAACCGCGCTCAGAATAGAGGCGAAGACTAACGGCATAACGATCATTTGCAGCAGTTGAACATAGCCGTTACCAACGATGTTAAACCACTGTACAGAATCTTTAAGTACCTGGCTGTCAGAACCATAAATGGTATGCAGGGCAAGGCCAAAAACCACACCCATCACCAGACCCACCAGCACTTTTTTCGCCAGACTCCACTGTTTATGGCGGGTCTGAGCCAGCGCAAACAGCAGTACAACGAACACCACGATGTTCGCAATTAATGGAAAGTTCATCCCCGTTCTCCTGATCTTATTATTTCTATCACTGCGTAGCAGTCATAGTGTTGGCGCAAGATTAACAGAACTGTGAGCTGGCTCTTATATTCAAATGGAATTGCTTATTACAGAAAGGTGATTTTTGCCTTTTTAGTATTCAACCTGATGCTTAATAAGCCGATGAAACTGGATCTGCAAGGTATTAATCATTTGCGATGACCAACGAACAGCGCTGTTTTCGGGTAATGAATGGGGCATCCATACCGACCAGACAAATAATGCCATGCAGATAAAACGTTCCAGTTGGTTGCCCTTTTGGGGAACCAGGATAGGTAAGCGGAAACGCCAGCGGCATGGCCAGAGCAGGGGAACACCGGCGGGTGTCAGCATATCGGCAAGTATGTGGCTTAAATAACCCAGCACCATTCCTTGTAGCGCATCAGCCGGAATGAACCAGCTTTCAGGAACCTTAAGATAAAAGGTTGCCAGCAGCGCAAATACCGCCAGCAGACTGTGGGTAAAACCACGATGCCCAAAAGCGCGGGCGATCGGTTTTGATATCCATTTTAATCGCTGCCCAAGAAACGACTTTGGGTGATCGATGTCCGGTAACAAACACGTCAGGATTGCGGAAGGGACAATATGCCACCAGTCACCCTGTGCCAGCACGGGCGTCAGCTCGGCATTTTTGGCAAATACCGCACAAGCAATAGAAAAGAGAAGGTGACCTTCCGCCGTCATGATAAAACTCACTAAACTGTCGATACGTACAGTATAGGATTTTTATACAGTGCACGGAAGTGGTGACGGTGTAACTCTTTCTCTTAAATTGACGATTAATCCGTCAGTTGAATGCAAATTCAGATAAAGAACCAGGGGCAGCGAGATCACTGCCCCTGGTCATTAACCGAGAAGGTCTTTTGCGGTGAGTTCTGTCAGCGATGAGAGTTTGACGTCTGCTAATACAAAACGTGGATCATTTTGCGCTTCTGGCGCAGGAACGACGATGGAACGCATGCGGGCTGCTTTAGAGGCGATCATGCCATTTACCGAGTCTTCCAGCGCTACGCAGGTCAGTGGGTCAACGCCCAGTTTTGCTGCGCAGTCGAGATATACTTGCGGATGCGGCTTGCTGTAAGGCAGTTTTTCAGCCGAGGCGAGGGCATCGAAACTGTCGCGTAAGTCAAACATGGTCAACACTTTTTCCAGCATATGTAGTGGTGACGCGGAGGCCAGCCCCACCAATAAACCTTGTTCTTTGCATAACGCAACGGCTTCGCGCACGCCTGGTAATAATGGACGTGTCTCTTCAACCAGTGAAATGGCACGGGCAATAACCCGTTCTACTACTTCCTGACGGCTTGGCCCATTCCACGGTTGCCGGGCGTACCAAAGATCGACCACCATATCGATGCGTAAACCTAAGGTGTCCGGCAGCTCGTTACGACGGGAGATATCCACCCCCAGGCTTGCCATCACATCCAGTTCGGCTCGATCCCATAAAGGTTCTGAGTCGATAAGTAATCCATCCATATCAAAAATTGCAGCAAGAATCTGACGCGGGGTTGACATTACAACCTCTCCTTTAGAGCATTATGTGTAAGGTATTAAGCCGTGCTTATGATTAAGCGCCTATCATATCGCCTTTAAAGAATGGGCGAAAACAGATATCTACAGGTAAACTAAGTGAAACGACGCGTCTTAATCAAGGAGAACTCATGACGTATCAACAAGCTGGACGCATTGCTGTTTTGAAAAGGATTTTGGGTTGGGTGATTTTTATACCTGCATTGATCTCTACATTGATTTCTTTGCTGAAATTTATGAATACCCGACAGGAAAACCAGGAAGGCATTAATGCGGTCATGCTCGACTTTACTCATGTCATGATCGATATGATGCAGGCGAATACGCCTTTTTTGAATCTATTCTGGTATAACTCCCCGACGCCCAATTTTAATGGTGGCGTGAACGTTATGTTCTGGGTGATTTTCATCCTGATTTTTGTCGGACTGGCGTTGCAGGATTCCGGTGCCCGGATGAGTCGCCAGGCGCGCTTCTTGCGGGAAGGTGTTGAAGATCAACTCATTCTGGAAAAAGCCAAAGGGGAAGAGGGGCTAACGCGTGAACAAATTGAGTCCCGTATTGTTGTTCCGCACCATACTATTTTCCTGCAGTTTTTCTCACTGTATATCCTGCCGGTTATTTGTATTGCTGCAGGTTATGTATTCTTTTCTCTGCTTGGGTTTATTTAATCAAAAGGCCGCACGGAGCGGCCATTATCCTCAACCCATATCATGCTGCTAATAATCTATCCAATGACTGCTGAGCAATAACCAAATGCTGACCGCCAAATAATCTTGCACGATTTAACAGCGTGTAGAGTTGGTAAACCGGTTGACGTTCAAGGAAATCGGCAGGTAGCGGGGATACTGACTGATAGCCGTCATAGATTTGTGGCGGCTGTTCAGTATGCAGCGGTAACATCGCCAGGTCGCACTCTCGGTCACCCCAGTAGCAGGCAGGGTCGAAAATGTACGGGCCATCCGGACCCAGCGCACAGTTGCTGGACCATAAATCGCCGTGCAACAGAGAAGGCTGCGGTTGATGCGAGGCCAGACGCTGCTGAATATGCTCGACGATGGCGTCGATATTGCCGAAAGCGATCCCTTTCTCTGCTGCCAGTTCCAACTGCCAGCCAATCCGTTGTTCAGCAAAAAACGTTGACCAGCGACGTTGCCAGGTGTTGGGCTGTGGAGTTGTGGAGAGCGAGTTATCAAAATCGAGGCCAAATTGTGGTTGGTCACTCCATTGATGTAAACGCGCAATTTGCTGACCAAGAATAAATGCGCTATGCGCATCCAGCGGACGAGGTGGGAGATAATCCATCACCAGAAAACTGTAGTCACGGTCAGCGCCTACTGCCCAAACCTTAGGCACGGTGACGGTTTTACTACGCGACAGTAACTCCAGTTGGTCGGCTTCGGCGGTAAAACCGGGAAGCAGTTCCCTTTCATCACATTTGACGAAAAAGTCATGTCCTGCATAGCGCAAATGCCATGCGGCATGGACTTCTCCGCCAGGCAGTTCATTACGCAGTTCGATTTCGCCTTCGCCTAACTGCTCGCTCAAAAGACGACTGATTGCCTGCCACATGATGTCTCTCCCATGTTGTCTGCCAGACCATAAGGTTAGCGCAAGAATGCGGTGTAAAAACACGAGCTAACGCACACCACAGACTGATTATTGCCCAAAAACCATTTATTTTCTGTTGCTATTCCATTCCTCCCAGGTCGTGATGGTGATTTCAGGATCTTTGCCGGTTGCACTTTGGGTAAGCCCCGAAACCAGTTCTCTAATTTCTTCTTCACTTTGGGTACTGATAAGTCCAAAAGTGTTAGTCCCCAGCTCATGGATATTTCCCTCATCATCCGTCATGGTGAGCAAAAAACCGTCGCGAGTCAGGTAATTATTCAACTCGTTAATTTCAGTCAATGTATCCTCATGCAACATGACGGTTATGACATAACGGACAAGATCGCCACTGGCCATAGTTCACCCCTTTGTTATCACATGACTTTTGAGCATAGTCGGAGAAACGCGTTGCCGACAGGTTGGTGGTGATTCCCCCAATGCTGGGGGAATGTTTTTGTTAGCGGGAAAGGTAAGCGTAAATTTTTTGCGTATCGTCATGGGAGCACAGACGTGTTCCCTGATTGAGTGTGGCTGCACTCCCCGCAGCTACGCCAAAACGAACCATCTCTTCAAGAGAGGCATTTTCTGCCAGTTTCAGTGTCATCGCGCCGACCATGCTGTCACCAGCGCCAACGGTACTCTGGCTTTTCACCGGTGGTGGCACCACCTGAATACAGTTTTCACTATCAACACCCAGCGCTCCTTGTGGACCCAGGGAAACGACAACCCGTTTGGCCTTGCCGCTATTAACGATTTCCTGCGCGGCTTTGCGGACATCGTCCGGCTGGGTGAGTTCGCGATTCACCAGCGCACTGAGTTCTTTTTGGTTAGGCTTAACCAACTCGATGTTACCAATTGCCAGTGCTGCACTTAACGCTTCGCCAGAACTGTCGACGATGCAGCGGATCCCTTGTTTTTGCGCAGCGGAAATCAGTTGGGTTAATTTTTCCAGCTTCACACCTGGCGGCAGGCTTCCGCTTATGACCAGGATGGCCCCGGATTCAATTTCCAGAACTTGCTCTTCAAGCTGGCGAAACTCATCTTCATTTAATGCCGCGCCTGGCATAACAAAACGATACTGCTCACCGCTTGCTTCCACATGTACGTGTAAATTCTGCCGGGTCCAGTCTTTGGCTTCTACAGTAGCGACGGGGACATTTTCATCCGCCAACAGTGAAACCAGGTGTTCGCCGGTCGCGCCACCCGCCGGGAAGATCGCTGTGGCACTGCCTCCAAGATGGGCAATGGCGCGGGCGACGTTGATGCCGCCGCCCCCGGGTTCGAACACCGGTGCGGTACAGCGCAGTTTTCCTTCGGGATAAATTTGCGGGGTAATTGTTGCGCTATCGAGAGAGGGCGCAAGTGTCAACGTATAGATACGTACCATCATTTCCTCCTATAGGCTGATTTCAGTCTGGCACCGAATCAGCGGAAAGTGAAGAAATTAACAATATGATTTATTGGAGCTTTATTTAAAATTTTGCAGATAAATATATATAAATAAAAATCTGTTTTCGCCACATGCTTATTCAAAAAATGAAATAAGAATACATTGCTAAGTTATTCGCGCCTTTTTATAATTCGTTACCTTTCCAGGGACGCTAATCTTTGATCCTTAAGAAAGTTTCCGGGACCGCGATGGTCTCTTTTTTTGTTGTACGGACTCTTGATAAATGAAGCTTTTGAAGACAGTTCCTGCCATCGTTATGTTGGCGGGGGGCATGTTTGCGTCACTGAATGCAGCTGCCGATGATTCCGTTTTTACTGTCATGGATGATCCTGCCAGCGCTAAAAAACCTTTCGAAGGTAATCTGAACGCAGGATATCTTGCACAATCAGGCAATACGAAAAGCTCCTCACTTACGGCTGACACCACCATGACCTGGTATGGACACACCACTGCCTGGTCGCTGTGGGGGAACGCCAGTAATACTTCTTCTAATGATGAGCGTTCTTCAGAAAAATATGCGGCGGGCGGGCGTAGCCGTTTTAATTTAACTGATTATGACTATTTATTTGGTCAGGCAAGCTGGCTGACAGACCGTTATAACGGCTATCGAGAGCGCGATGTGTTGACCGCGGGTTATGGTCGTCAGTTTTTGAATGGCCCGGTACACAGTTTCCGCTTTGAATTCGGTCCAGGTGTGCGTTACGACAAATATACCGACAATGCCAGTGAAACCCAGCCGCTGGGCTATGCCTCCGGGGCTTATGCATGGCAGTTGACTGACAACGCTAAATTTACGCAGGGTGTTTCGGTCTTTGGCGCGGAAGACACAACGCTGAACTCCGAAAGCGCATTAAATGTTGCTATTAATGAACATTTTGGACTGAAGGTGGCTTACAACGTCACATGGAACTCTGAACCTCCAGAGTCTGCACCGGAACATACCGACCGTCGGACAACCTTATCGCTGGGCTACAGCATGTAAAATTATCTGCCGGACCGTGTTATGCGGTCTGGCTGTCTTCGTTTGTCACTGCTCAGCCCCAAATCATTGCTGCCCAACGTAGCAACAACATAGCGCCACAGATTGCCAGTAGCACCACCACCATCTTCCAGTGTTTTTTATCAAAGCGTTTAGTCGGCATACCAGTGTCCTGCATATCTCTTGTGCGTGATAACGGAGTGTAACAAAAGGGACAGGCATCAAGGGATTTTTTGTTATTACAGCCGTCGGGTGGCGTTGTGCACATGGTCACTGTTTCTGCGTTTTATGAAAAAAATAAAATTATGTATCGATATATATCGTAAATAGCTGGTTATAAATACGTCTTTATTTCATCAGCACTAAAACTCAGGCTTTGGCTGATTGCATTAATAGCAGCATAATATGTTTCTACAGTTTTATAATGCTTATGATGAATGGCTATATGAACAGCTGACATGTTGTCATGATTTTTAGCGGCCAATAGTGTAAATAACTGATGTTGACTAAAAGAATGTTTTTTTGCAAAAGCACCCAGCGTCGATATATAAGATAACACGACGTCTTCATTACCCTTGCTCATGGCGATGTATAATGCAGGGGTTCCCTGTGCTGTAGCTCCTTTTAATAAATCCATGATGTTAGCTTTGCTCAACTTGTATTTAAAGGCGATGCCATTAATTTTAGAGAGGAACCGTGTGACACACAAAGGGTGATTATTTTCCATTGCGGCGTATAATCCTGGCTCACCATCATGTATTTTCATGGCTAAAATACTCATCACCAGTTTTTTGTTTAAAAGCTCTTGTGCTATTGGAGTGGTTAATGCATTCAGAAAGATATCGATTATTTCATCGAATCCATACAACATGGAGATATAAAGTCCAGGTGTTTCGTTAGCACTTTTAGTTTGCAGTAATTTAACCAGATTATCTTCATGAATGATGTGATTATCTACCAGTGACTGAATTTCTTGCATAAATATTTTCACGTTGTCAGTATGTCCGTTCATCATAGCCAAAAATAAAGCAGGTGTACCAACGCTATTCTGCGCAGTTATTATTTCAATGATTTCTTTTTCAGGGAGTATGGGCAACTGTTTGAATAATGTAATAAGCTGTTGAGTCTGGCCTGTAGCCATTATTAACAACATTGCCGATGGATGTATAGGGGCAAATGGCATTCGTGATGCAATACCCGCGAAAATAGCCCCTGGAACTCCCACAGGTAATAGGGGCAGAATAGCAATTGCACAGTTGCGAACATATCTATCAGCCCAGGTCTGAGCATCGGGACCTGAACTGATGAACTTATCAAGCGAAAGAAAGCCCCGTGCTGTCCTGTGGGTGTCTCTGACGGCAACGTTGGTATCGTTCGGGTCGTAAACGGACACAACATAATTTAATTGTCCATACACTGACTGCTTTATTCGTAGCCTTACTGACAAAGTATGATTGTCTATATATAAAATCGCGGACATATGACTGACATTGTTTGCCATCATTCGACAAAAGAAAATATCTAAAGCGAAGCCAAAATCCTTACTCGCGATAACGCGACTCCCTGCAGGAGGATGGCGAAGTAATGCTCTGAACTCCGCGTCCCGGACTAAGGGGACATGCTGCTGTATGGATTCAACGGAGGAGTAATGTTTAATCAGGTTGACTTTGCCTTTTCCATTTCTCAATGAATCAAGGGCGTATTGCAATGACAGATGGCGACAAAAAATAGCGTCAGAAGGAGATTGCAAAAAACATGCACTACCATTGAGATTTACTGTTGGGTGTATAGTTTTTTTCTCTATGGATTTTTTTAGACAGTTTCATACAATGGTTACGATCTTCAGCAGTTAACTGTTCCTGTTCAATATAATCCAGTATGCTTCGCAAATGGTTAGCTTTAATAGGCGTGGTTTCCAGTAATAAGGAAATGATTTCTTTTTTATAGTGTAATGTAATGAGTATATTTTCTGCATGGATGGGTGAAGTGGCAAAGTTAATGGTAAAAAGGGCAGTGGAATAACAATTTTGTGATATTTTTCGACAGTTTGCGGTAAATTCCTGAGTAACACAGTATGACAGCATCGAACTTAAGTCAGAGGTATCAAGTAGGGTGATGAGCTGGCGCGCAAATTGATTAATAGGCTCTGATGAAGGTGTTGGTATGTCGCTATCGATGTGCAATCTATGAGGAGACTTATAATGAGTTCTGATAATGATATCGTTTTGACTCATAATCTGTTCGCCTTATATATATCTGGAGGTTTTGAGGATGATGATTAATTATTATCGCCAGAACGAAATGTGCACGAAAAATTGTTATAAGGATTGTGTCACTTTTATCATTGTGATATGACCACTTCGTCATTAATCTCATGAGCGTTTAAAATACTACCGCCAAATCACGCAACGAACTTTGCTGGATTCAGTTTATGCTGCTGTAAATCCGCTCGCAGTAAACCTTTCAGACGCACCGTGATGTTATCAGTTGTTCTTTAAGCGTTTTGCTGGTGTACTCACTACAAACGAATTGCGAATCGAATCAATGTGAAACGGAAAGGTACAATCTCCCTTTTTTTAGTGTTAACATCGCTCAACCGGGTGGAAGGTGAGAGGTTAATGTCTTTCATTTGTGTACCTGATTGCGAACCAATTTAGCATTTGTTGGCTAGATGGTTTCGCAATGAACTGTTAATAAACAAATTTTTCTTTGTATGTGATCTTTCGTGTGGGTCACCACTGCAAATAAGGATATAAAATGCCTGTTATAACTCTTCCTGATGGCAGCCAACGCCATTACGATCACGCTGTAAGCCCCATGGATGTTGCGCTGGACATTGGTCCAGGTCTGGCGAAAGCCTGTATCGCAGGGCGCGTTAATGGCGAACTGGTTGATGCTTGCGATCTGATTGAAAACGACGCACAACTGTCGATCATTACCGCCAAAGACGAAGAAGGTCTGGAGATCATTCGTCACTCCTGTGCGCACCTGTTAGGGCACGCGATTAAACAACTTTGGCCGCATACCAAAATGGCAATCGGCCCGGTTATTGACAACGGTTTTTATTACGACGTTGATCTTGACCGCACGTTAACCCAGGAAGATGTCGAAGCACTCGAGAAGCGGATGCATGAGCTTGCTGAGAAAAACTACGACGTCATTAAGAAGAAAGTCAGCTGGCACGAAGCGCGTGAAACTTTCGCCAACCGTGGGGAGAGCTACAAAGTCTCCATTCTTGACGAAAACATCGCCCATGATGACAAGCCAGGTCTGTACTTCCATGAAGAATATGTCGATATGTGCCGCGGTCCGCACGTACCGAACATGCGTTTCTGCCATCATTTCAAACTAATGAAAACGGCAGGGGCTTACTGGCGTGGCGACAGCAACAACAAAATGTTGCAACGTATTTACGGTACGGCGTGGGCAGACAAAAAAGCACTTAACGCTTACCTGCAGCGCCTGGAAGAAGCCGCGAAACGCGACCACCGTAAAATCGGTAAACAGCTCGACCTGTACCATATGCAGGAAGAAGCGCCGGGTATGGTATTCTGGCACAACGACGGCTGGACCATCTTCCGTGAACTGGAAGTGTTTGTTCGTTCTAAACTGAAAGAGTACCAGTATCAGGAAGTTAAAGGTCCGTTCATGATGGACCGTGTCCTGTGGGAAAAAACCGGTCACTGGGACAACTACAAAGATGCAATGTTCACCACGTCTTCTGAGAACCGTGAATACTGCATTAAGCCGATGAACTGCCCGGGTCACGTACAAATTTTCAACCAGGGGCTGAAGTCTTATCGCGATCTGCCGCTGCGTATGGCCGAGTTTGGTAGCTGCCACCGTAACGAGCCGTCAGGTTCGCTGCATGGCCTGATGCGCGTGCGTGGATTTACCCAGGATGACGCGCATATCTTCTGTACTGAAGAACAAATTCGCGATGAAGTTAACGGATGTATCCGTTTAGTCTATGATATGTACAGCACTTTTGGCTTCGAGAAGATCGTCGTCAAACTCTCCACTCGTCCTGAAAAACGTATTGGCAGCGACGAAATGTGGGATCGTGCTGAGGCGGACCTGGCGGTTGCGCTGGAAGAAAACAACATCCCGTTTGAATATCAACTGGGTGAAGGCGCTTTCTACGGTCCGAAAATTGAATTTACCCTGTATGACTGCCTCGATCGTGCATGGCAGTGCGGTACAGTACAGCTGGACTTCTCTTTGCCGTCTCGTCTGAGCGCTTCTTATGTAGGCGAAGACAATGAACGTAAAGTACCGGTAATGATTCACCGCGCAATTCTGGGGTCGATGGAACGTTTCATCGGTATCCTGACCGAAGAGTTCGCTGGTTTCTTCCCGACCTGGCTTGCGCCGGTTCAGGTTGTTATCATGAATATTACCGATTCACAGTCTGAATACGTTAACGAATTGACGCAAAAACTATCAAATGCGGGCATTCGTGTTAAAGCAGACTTGAGAAATGAGAAGATTGGCTTTAAAATCCGCGAGCACACTTTGCGTCGCGTCCCATATATGCTGGTCTGTGGTGATAAAGAGGTGGAATCAGGCAAAGTTGCCGTTCGCACCCGCCGTGGTAAAGACCTGGGAAGCATGGACGTAAATGAAGTGATCGAGAAGCTGCAACAAGAGATTCGCAGCCGCAGTCTTAAACAATTGGAGGAATAAGGTATTAAAGGCGGAAAACGAGTTCAAACGGCGCGCCCTAACCGTATCAATGGCGAAATTCGCGCCCAGGAAGTTCGCTTAACAGGTCTGGAAGGCGAGCAGCTTGGTATTGTGAGTCTGAGAGAAGCTCTGGAGAAAGCAGAAGAAGCCGGAGTAGACTTAGTCGAGATCAGCCCTAACGCCGAGCCGCCGGTTTGTCGTATAATGGATTACGGCAAATTCCTCTATGAAAAGAGCAAGTCTTCTAAGGAACAGAAGAAAAAGCAAAAAGTTATCCAGGTTAAGGAAATTAAATTCCGTCCTGGTACAGATGAAGGCGACTATCAGGTAAAACTCCGCAGCCTGATTCGCTTTCTCGAAGAGGGTGATAAAGCCAAAATCACGCTGCGTTTCCGCGGTCGTGAGATGGCGCACCAGCAAATCGGTATGGAAGTGCTTAATCGCGTGAAAGACGATTTGCAAGAACTGGCAGTGGTCGAATCCTTCCCAACGAAGATCGAAGGCCGCCAGATGATCATGGTGCTCGCTCCTAAGAAGAAACAGTAAGGCCTTCAAGTAGCACTGTCTGTGGAGCCTTCGGGCTTCACAGGCTTTGTTCGCCTTTGTTTCGTTTATTAACAATGCGAAGTGGAAGTTATTAAAATGCCAAAAATTAAGACCGTACGCGGTGCTGCTAAGCGCTTCAAAAAAACCGGTAAAGGTGGTTTTAAGCACAAGCACGCTAACCTGCGTCACATTCTGACCAAAAAAGCGACCAAACGTAAACGTCACCTGCGTCCGAAAGCCATGGTTTCCAAAGGCGATCTGGGCCTGGTAATCGCGTGCCTGCCGTACGCATAAGCCGTTAACGTTTTTAACTTTTTAATTAGAATATAGATACAGGAGAGCACATATGGCTCGCGTAAAACGTGGTGTTATTGCACGTGCACGTCACAAGAAAATTTTGAAACAAGCTAAAGGCTACTACGGTGCGCGTTCTCGCGTATACCGCGTTGCCTTCCAGGCTGTTATCAAAGCTGGTCAGTATGCTTACCGTGACCGTCGTCAACGTAAGCGTCAGTTCCGTCAACTGTGGATTGCGCGTATCAACGCAGCAGCACGTCAGAACGGTATTTCTTACAGCAAATTCATCAATGGCCTGAAAAAAGCCTCTGTTGAAATCGACCGTAAGATCCTGGCTGATATCGCAGTATTCGACAAAGTAGCGTTCACCGCTCTGGTTGAAAAAGCGAAAGCAGCTCTGGCATAAGCCAGTTGAAAGAGGGAGCTAGTCTCCCTCTTTTCGTTTCAACGCCATCAAAACATTGACTTTTATCGCCGTAGCCTTTTCAATAAAGGTCTTTTGAAGAGTACCAAAAGGTAACGCAAGCAATGAATGCTGCTATTTTCCGCTTCTTTTTTTACTTTAGCACCTGAATCCAGGAGGCTAGCGCGTGAGAAGAGAAACGGAAAACAGCGCCTGAAAGCCTCCCAGTGGAGGCTTTTTTTGTATGCGCGTTTTGAAAAATAAAAAGCCTGTCTCATCAGGTGTAATTGTCGCAGCCAGACTGGACACGGCCAGCGCGGAGAAACCGGAGCGTATTTAAGTACGTGAGAATTTCGAGCACAGCCCGGGACCAAAATGGCAAGTAAAATAGCCTGATGGGATAGGCTCTAAGTCCAACGAACCAGTGTCACCACTGACACAATGAGGAAAACCATGTCACATCTCGCAGAACTGGTTGCCAGTGCGAAGGCGGCCATTAGCCAGGCGTCAGATGTTGCCGCGTTAGATAATGTGCGCGTCGAATATTTGGGTAAAAAAGGGCACTTAACCCTTCAGATGACGACCCTGCGTGAGCTGCCGCCAGAAGAGCGTCCGTGCGGTTATCAACGAAGCGAAAGAGCAGGTTCAGCAGGCGCTGAATGCGCGTAAAGCGGAACTGGAAAGCGCTGCACTGAATGCGCGTCTGGCGGCGGAAACGATTGATGTCTCTCTGCCAGGTCGTCGCATTGAAAACGGCGGTCTGCATCCGGTTACCCGTACCATCGACCGTATCGAAAGTTTCTTCGGTGAGCTTGGCTTTACCGTGGCAACCGGGCCGGAAATCGAAGACGATTATCATAACTTCATGCTCTGAACATTCCTGGTCACCACCCGGCGCGCGCTGACCACGACACTTTCTGGTTTGACACTACCCGCCTGCTGCGTACCCAGACCTCTGGCGTACAGATCCGCACCATGAAAGCCCAGCAGCCACCGATTCGTATCATCGCGCCTGGCCGTGTTTATCGTAACGACTACGACCAGACTCACACGCCGATGTTCCATCAGATGGAAGGTCTGATTGTTGATACCAACATCAGCTTTACCAACCTGAAAGGCACGCTGCACGACTTCCTGCGTAACTTCTTTGAGGAAGATTTGCAGATTCGCTTCCGTCCTTCCTACTTCCCGTTTACCGAACCTTCTGCAGAAGTGGACGTCATGGGTAAAAACGGTAAATGGCTGGAAGTGCTGGGCTGCGGGATGGTGCATCCGAACGTGTTGCGTAACGTTGGCATCGACCCGGAAGTTTACTCTGGTTTCGCCTTCGGGATGGGGATGGAGCGTCTGACTATGTTGCGTTACGGCGTCACCGACCTGCGTTCATTCTTCGAAAACGATCTGCGTTTCCTCAAACAGTTTAAATAAGGCAGGAATAGATTATGAAATTCAGTGAACTGTGGTTACGCGAATGGGTGAACCCGGCGATTGATAGCGATGCGCTGGCAAATCAAATCACTATGGCGGGCCTGGAAGTTGACGGTGTAGAACCGGTTGCCGGCAGCTTCCACGGCGTGGTCGTTGGTGAAGTGGTTGAGTGTGCGCAGCATCCGAACGCTGACAAACTGCGTGTGACAAAAGTGAATGTCGGCGGCGATCGCCTGCTGGACATCGTCTGCGGTGCGCCAAACTGCCGTCAGGGCCTGCGTGTGGCGGTAGCGACCATTGGTGCTGTTCTGCCGGGTGATTTCAAAATTAAAGCGGCGAAACTGCGTGGCGAACCGTCTGAAGGGATGCTGTGCTCCTTCTCTGAACTGGGCATTTCTGACGATCACAGCGGCATTATCGAACTGCCTGCGGATGCGCCGATTGGCACCGATATCCGTGAATACCTGAAACTTGATGACAACACCATCGAAATCAGCGTGACGCCAAACCGTGCCGACTGCTTAGGCATCATTGGTGTTGCGCGTGACGTTGCCGTGCTGAACCAGCTGCCGCTGGTTCAACCGGAAATCGTTCCGGTTGGTGCGACCATCGACGACACGCTGCCGATTACAGTCGAAGCGCCGGAAGCCTGCCCGCGTTATCTTGGCCGTGTGGTAAAAGGCATTAACGTTAAAGCGCCAACTCCGCTGTGGATGAAAGAAAAACTGCGTCGTTGCGGGATCCGTTCTATCGATGCAGTTGTTGACGTCACCAACTATGTGCTGCTCGAACTGGGCCAGCCGATGCACGCTTTCGATAAAGATCGCATTGAAGGCGGCATTGTGGTGCGGATGGCGAAAGAGGGCGAAACGCTGGTGCTGCTCGACGGTACTGAAGCGAAGCTGAATGCTGACACTCTGGTCATCGCCGACCACAACAAGGCGCTGGCGATGGGCGGCATCTTCGGTGGCGAACACTCTGGCGTGAATGACGAAACACAAAACGTGCTGCTGGAATGCGCGTTCTTTAGCCCGCTGTCTATCACCGGTCGTGCTCGTCGTCATGGCCTGCATACCGATGCGTCTCACCGTTATGAGCGTGGCGTTGATCCGGCACTGCAGCACAAAGCGATGGAACGTGCGACCCGTCTGCTGATCGACATCTGCGGTGGTGAGGCTGGCCCGGTAATTGATATCACCAACGAAGCAACGCTGCCGAAGCGTGCAACCATCACTCTACGTCGTAGCAAACTGGATCGCCTGATCGGCCATCATATTGCGGATGAGCAGGTAACTGACATTCTGCGTCGTCTCGGCTGCGAAGTGACCGAAGGCAAAGACGAATGGCAGGCAGTTGCGCCGAGCTGGCGTTTCGATATGGAGATTGAAGAAGATCTGGTTGAAGAAGTCGCGCGTGCATACGGCTACAACAACATCCCGGATGAGCCGGTACAGGCAAGCCTGATTATGGGTACTCACCGTGAAGCTGACCTGTCGCTCAAGCGCGTGAAAACGCTGCTCAACGACAAAGGCTATCAGGAAGTGATCACCTACAGCTTCGTTGATCCGAAAGTGCAGCAGATGATCCATCCAGGCGTTGAAGCCTTACTGCTGCCAAGCCCGATCTCTGTTGAAATGTCAGCAATGCGTCTTTCTCTGTGGACCGGCCTGCTGGCAACCGTGGTGTACAACCAGAACCGTCAGCAGAACCGTGTGCGCATTTTCGAAAGCGGTCTGCGTTTCGTACCAGATACTCAGGCACCGTTGGGCATTCGTCAGGATCTGATGTTAGCCGGTGTGATTTGCGGTAACCGTTACGAAGAGCACTGGAACCTGGCAAAAGAGACCGTTGATTTCTATGATTTGAAAGGCGATCTTGAATCCGTTCTCGACCTGACCGGTAAACTGAATGAGGTTGAGTTCCGTGCAGAAGCGAATCCGGCACTGCATCCGGGGCAATCCGCAGCGATTTATCTGAAAGGTGAACGTATTGGTTTTGTTGGGGTTGTTCATCCTGAACTGGAACGTAAACTGGATCTTAACGGTCGCACTCTGGTGTTCGAACTGGAGTGGAACAAGCTCGCAGACCGCGTGGTGCCTCAGGCGCGCGAGATTTCTCGCTTCCCGGCGAACCGTCGTGACATCGCGGTGGTGGTCGCAGAAAACGTTCCCGCAGCGGATATTTTATCCGAATGTAAGAAAGTTGGCGTAAATCAGGTAGTTGGCGTAAACTTATTTGACGTGTACCGCGGTAAGGGTGTTGCGGAGGGGTATAAGAGCCTCGCCATAAGCCTGATCCTGCAAGATACCAGCCGTACACTCGAAGAAGAGGAGATTGCCGCTACCGTCGCCAAATGTGTAGAGGCATTAAAAGAGCGATTCCAGGCATCATTGAGGGATTGAACCTATGGCGCTTACAAAAGCTGAAATGTCAGAATATCTGTTTGATAAGCTTGGGCTTAGCAAGCGGGATGCCAAAGAACTGGTTGAACTGTTTTTCGAAGAGATCCGTCGCGCTCTGGAAAACGGCGAACAGGTGAAACTCTCTGGTTTTGGTAACTTCGATCTGCGTGATAAGAATCAACGCCCGGGACGTAACCCGAAAACGGGCGAGGATATTCCCATTACAGCACGGCGCGTGGTGACCTTCAGACCCGGGCAGAAGTTAAAAAGCCGGGTCGAAAACGCTTCGCCCAAAGACGAGTAATCTGATCTAACTAAAAAGGCCGCTCTGCGGCCTTTTTTCTTTTCACTGTCGAAGAGTCACCGTAAAATCAACGCCATGACACTTCAGCAGAACGGATACCATGCTGACACTTGCCCGCCAACAACAGCGACAAAATATTCGCTGGTTATTATGCCTGTCAGTTTTGATGCTGCTGGCGCTTCTCTTAAGCCTTTGCGCCGGTGAACAATGGATCTCGCCAGGTGACTGGTTTACTCCTCGTGGCGAACTGTTCGTCTGGCAAATTCGCCTGCCACGTACGCTGGCTGTATTGCTGGTTGGTGCGGCGCTGGCTATATCCGGCGCTGTAATGCAGGCGTTGTTTGAAAATCCTCTGGCAGAACCTGGACTACTTGGCGTCTCTAACGGCGCAGGCGTGGGGCTTATCGCCGCGGTATTGCTTGGGCAAGGGCAACTCCCCAACTGGGCGCTAGGGCTGTGTGCGATTGCTGGCGCGCTTATCATCACTTTAATACTCTTACGTTTCGCCCGTCGTCATCTTTCGACCAGTCGGTTATTGCTGGCTGGCGTTGCATTAGGGATTATCTGTAGCGCACTAATGACGTGGGCTATCTACTTTTCCACCTCTGTTGATTTACGTCAGCTGATGTACTGGATGATGGGCGGTTTTGGCGGCGTAGACTGGCGGCAAAGCTGGCTGATGCTGGCATTGATCCCCGTGTTGTTGTGGATCTGTTGTCAGTCCAGGCCGATGAATATGTTAGCACTTGGCGAGATCTCGGCGCGGCAACTGGGTTTACCCCTGTGGTTCTGGCGCAATGTGCTGGTGGCAGCGACCGGCTGGATGGTTGGCGTCAGTGTGGCGCTGGCGGGTGCTATCGGCTTTATTGGTCTGGTGATCCCACATATTCTCCGGCTGTGTGGTTTAACCGATCATCGCGTATTACTTCCCGGCTGCGCGCTGGCAGGGGCGAGCGCATTGCTGCTGGCCGATATTGTAGCGCGCCTGGCATTAGCTGCCGCAGAGCTGCCTATTGGCGTGGTCACCGCAACGTTGGGTGCGCCGGTGTTTATCTGGTTATTGTTAAAAGCAAGACGTTAGCCGCAAAAAGACGGTCTATGATTAAAAGCTAAGATTTTTACTGACCACACCCAGGAGAAACGATGCAAGATTCCATTCTGACGACCGTAGTGAAAGATATCGACGGTGAAGTGACCACGCTGGAGAAGTACGCCGGTAATGTGCTGTTGATTGTCAATGTCGCCTCAAAGTGTGGCTTAACGCCGCAATATGAGCAGTTGGAGAATATTCAGAAAGCCTGGGCCGATCGAGGTTTTGTGGTGCTGGGATTCCCGTGCAACCAGTTTCTGGAACAAGAACCGGGCAGCGATGAAGAGATTAAAACTTACTGTACCACCACATGGGGGGTGACGTTCCCGATGTTCAGTAAGATTGAAGTTAATGGCGAAGGACGCCATCCGCTGTATCAAAAATTGATTGCCGCAGCGCCGACCGCAGTCGCGCCGGAAGAGAGCGGATTCTATGCCCGTATGGTCAGCAAAGGCCGTGCACCGCTGTACCCGGATGATATTTTATGGAATTTTGAAAAATTCCTGGTTGGCAGGGACGGAAAAGTCATCCAGCGTTTTTCCCCGGATATGACGCCGGAAGATCCCATTGTGATGGAAAGCATTAAACTGGCGTTGGCAAAATAATGTCTATTGTGATGCAGTTACAGGATGTTGCGGAATCTACCCGCCTGGGGCCGCTTTCAGGCGAGGTTCGGGCTGGGGAAATCCTGCACCTGGTGGGGCCGAATGGCGCGGGTAAGAGTACCTTACTGGCGCGAATGGCCGGAATGACCAGCGGTAAGGGAAGCATTCAGTTCGCGGGGCAACCACTGGAAGCATGGTCCGCAACAAAACTCGCGCTGCATCGCGCCTATCTTTCACAACAGCAGACGCCGCCGTTTGCAATGCCGGTCTGGCACTACCTGACACTGCATCAGCACGATAAAACGCGTACCGAACTACTGAATGATGTCGCAGGGGCGCTGGCTCTTGATGACAAACTCGGTCGTAGCACCAATCAACTTTCCGGCGGTGAATGGCAACGCGTACGTCTTGCTGCGGTGGTGTTGCAAATCACACCACAAGCCAATCCCGCAGGCCAATTGCTGCTTCTTGATGAGCCGATGAACAGTCTTGATGTTGCGCAACAAAGTGCGTTAGACAAAATTCTGAGCGCGCTGTGTCAGCAAGGACTGGCGATTGTGATGAGCAGTCACGATCTCAACCACACGTTGCGTCATGCGCATCGGGCGTGGTTGCTAAAAGGTGGAAAAATGCTGGCCAGTGGACGCAGAGAAGAGGTGCTCACGCCGCCAAATCTGGCGCAGGCCTATGGGATGAATTTTCGCCGTCTGGATATCGAAGGTCACAGAATGCTGATTTCGACCATCTGATTTCATTAGTATCTTGAAAATCGGGTAATTACGACGCTAAATTAATGCAAGAATAAAAAACAGAGGAACCGTACGGAATGCGTTTCTGCCTTATTTTGATCACAGCACTGTTTCTGGCCGGGTGTAGCCACCATAAAGCACCGCCGCCAAATGCCAGACTTTCTGATTCGATTACCGTTATTGCCGGTTTGAACGACCAGCTACAAAGCTGGCATGGCACGCCGTATCGTTATGGTGGCATGACGCGGCGCGGTGTGGACTGTTCGGGATTTGTGGTTGTGACGATGCGCGATCGTTTCGATTTGCAGCTGCCCCGTGAAACCAAACAACAAGCCTCTATTGGCACGCAAATTGATAAAGACGAGTTGCTGCCAGGTGACCTGGTCTTTTTCAAAACGGGGTCCGGACAAAATGGTTTGCATGTAGGTATTTACGATACCAACAACCAATTTATCCACGCCTCTACCAGCAAGGGAGTGATGCGTTCCTCACTTGATAATGTCTATTGGCAGAAAAATTTCTGGCAGGCGAGACGAATCTAGTATGTCGAAAAATGGACGGCGATGATACATCGCCGTCCATTTACTCCTGAATACAGTAGTATTTTGCAGACAAAAATTCCGTAAATGGATTATTCGTTTATAATCAGGATAATCTAAAAAAAGGACCCCTGAAAAAGTGGTTAACATGGAACAAATGAAAGTTACTCCTTCTGTAATTGTTATGTCTTATGGCCTCATCCCTTTTAGCCGGATACTGAAAAACATCCTTCGAGAGGGACGGTTACCATGAAGATTTTTTTGGAGAATCTTTATCATTCTGATTGCTATTTCCTGCCGATAAGAGATAACCAGCAAGTCCTTGTCGGCGTTGAGTTAATTACCCATTTCTCCAGTGAAGATGGCACGGTGCGTATCCCGACGAGTCGGGTTATAGCGCAACTTACCGAGGAGCAACATTGGCAATTATTTTCAGAGCAGTTGGAATTACTAAAATCATGCCAACATTTTTTTATTCAACATAAACTCTTTGCCTGGCTTAATTTAACGCCACAAGTGGCTACATTATTATTAGAGAGGGATAATTACGCAGGCGAACTATTAAAATATCCGTTTATTGAACTGTTGATTAATGAGAATTACCCGCATCTCAATGAAGGAAAAGATAATCGCGGTCTTTTATCCTTATCGCAAGTGTATCCCCTTGTGTTAGGTAATTTGGGAGCAGGCAATAGCACAATGAAAGCGGTTTTTGATGGTCTTTTCACCCGCGTCATGCTGGATAAAAGTTTTATTCAGCAACAAATCACGCACCGCTCCTTCGAACCGTTTATTCGTGCGATCCAGGCGCAAATTTCCCCTTGTTGCAATTGCATCATTGCGGGAGGCATTGATACGGCAGAAATATTGGCACAGATTACCCCCTTCGATTTCCATGCTCTCCAGGGATGCCTGTGGCCTGCCGTTCCCATAAATCAGATAACGACGTTGGTTCAGCGATAACCCTTCTGTTTGCTGGTGTTTAAGACGAGAGTAACCGTCTACACTATCAAACAGGAGGATCTATGACCCTGTCTTTTGTTACCCGCTGGCGCGATGAATTGCCAGAAACCTATACAGCACTTTCCCCTACGCCTTTAAATAATGCCCGGCTGATTTGGCATAATACCGAACTGGCTAACACGCTGAGTATTCCATCGTCGCTGTTTAAAAATGGCGCAGGTGTCTGGGGCGGCGAAGCCCTACTGCCTGGTATGTCACCACTGGCGCAGGTTTACAGTGGTCATCAGTTCGGCGTCTGGGCGGGCCAACTGGGTGATGGGCGCGGCATTTTACTCGGCGAACAACTGCTTGCTGATGGCACTACAATGGACTGGCATCTGAAAGGTGCTGGCCTGACGCCTTATTCGCGAATGGGTGATGGACGGGCGGTTTTACGTTCGACGATACGAGAAAGTCTCGCCAGTGAGGCGATGCATTATCTGGGCATTCCGACGACCCGCGCGTTAAGTATCGTCACCAGCGATTCGCCAGTGTATCGGGAAACGGCGGAGCCAGGCGCGATGCTGATGCGTGTGGCACCAAGTCATCTGCGCTTTGGTCATTTCGAACATTTTTACTACCGCCGCGAGTCGGAAAAGGTTCGTCAGTTAGCTGACTTTGCTATTCGTCATTACTGGTCACATCTTGAAGATGATGAGGACAAATACCGTCTCTGGTTTAGCGATGTTGTCGCACGTACCGCGTCGTTAATTGCCCAATGGCAGACGGTCGGCTTTGCACATGGGGTGATGAATACCGACAACATGTCGCTGCTGGGACTGACGCTTGATTATGGGCCGTTTGGTTTTCTTGATGATTACGAACCCGGTTTTATTTGTAATCACTCGGATCATCAAGGGCGTTATAGCTTTGATAATCAACCTGCTGTCGCGTTGTGGAATTTACAGCGTCTGGCGCAGACATTGTCACCATTTGTTGCCGTAGATGCCCTGAATGAGGCCCTGGACAGCTATCAGCAGGTTTTGTTGACGCATTATGGACAACGGATGCGGCAGAAACTGGGCTTCATGACGGAGCAAAAAGAGGATAACGCGCTACTGAATGAATTATTCAGTCTGATGGCGCGAGAGCGCAGCGATTATACCCGCACATTCCGCATGCTGAGTCTGACCGAGCAGCACAGCGCGGCGTCACCGCTACGTGATGAGTTTATTGATCGTGCGGCATTTGATGACTGGTTTGCCCGTTATCGGGGGCGTTTGCAACAAGACGAGGTTAGCGATAGTGAGCGTCAGCAACTGATGCAAAGCGTTAACCCAGCTCTGGTATTGCGCAACTGGTTGGCGCAACGGGCGATTGAAGCGGCAGAAAAGGGTGATATGATGGAATTGCACCGCCTGCATGAGGCGTTGCGAAATCCTTTCAGCGACAGAGATGATGACTATGTCAGTCGTCCACCTGACTGGGGTAAACGGCTGGAAGTCAGCTGCTCGAGTTAAAGGCTACTTAGTTAACAGCAGCTTGCCAGCCTGAGTTTTACGGAGCAGATATTCTTGCCCGTCATGATCGATAATCAGTTTGCCATCCGGACCTAACAGTGTCTGGCTGGTAATTCGCCGGATGGGCTGCGGGGAAGCGGTCTTGTGATTGGCATCCGTTTCAGGCGTGAGTTTTCTGCTATCCGTATAACGCATAAAAATTAATAATAATTGATATAACAATGATTCTTATTATCAATATTATGGCAGGCCAGAGCAAGCAGTAATGTGTTGAGAAGACAACAAGTTGCGCAGAAATGCCCATCCCATCAGGAATGGGCACGCATTCAGAAGCGGGTATCTACCGCAGAGGCGAGTTTTTCGACCAGGCGTTCGGTATCTTCCCAGCCCAGACACGGGTCGGTAATGGATTGACCGTAAGTGAGCGGCTGACCGCCGACGATTTTTTGCGTTCCTTCGCGCAGGAAACTTTCCGCCATAATTCCAGCAATCGCCGTAGAGCCATTGCGGATTTGCTGACAAATATCCTCACAAACTTCTAACTGGCGACGGTGCTGCTTCTGGCAGTTACCGTGGCTGAAATCCACCACCAGATGTTCAGGTAAATCAAACTCGTGCAGCGTATCGCAGGCTGCGGCGATATCATCGGCATGATAATTCGGTTTTTTGCCGCCACGCATAATAATGTGGCCATACGGGTTGCCGCTTGTCTGATAGATGGTCATCTGACCATTTTTGTCTGGCGAGAGGAACATATGGCTGGCGCGGGCTGCGCGGATAGCATCCACGGCAATCCGCGTGTTGCCATCGGTACCATTTTTAAAACCTACCGGACAGGAGAGTGCTGAAGCCATTTCGCGGTGGATCTGACTTTCGGTAGTACGAGCGCCAATCGCGCCCCAACTGATTAAATCAGCAATAAACTGACCGGTCACCATATCGAGGAACTCAGTCGCGGTAGGGACACCCAGCTCATTTACCTGTAAAAGTAATTTGCGCGCCAGCTCCAGACCGTGATTTACCCGATAGCTGCCGTTTAAATCTGGATCGGAGATTAGCCCTTTCCAGCCGACAACAGTTCGTGGTTTTTCAAAATAGGTGCGCATTACGATTTCCAGCCGTGACTGGTACTGGTTGCGCAGCGACTGCAGACGGGTGGCGTACTCCATTGCAGCGGTGAGATCGTGGATCGAGCAGGGGCCAATAATGACCAACAGTCGCTTATCTTCACCATTCAGTATTTTTTCAATTCTGCGGCGGGAGTCGGTGACATGGGTGGCGACGCCAGGCGTTACGGGATACCGTAGCGCGAGTTCGGCGGGCGTTACCAGGCTCTCAATACGCGCAGTACGGAGTTCGTCAGTTCTGTTCATTACAAGTCTCAGAAATTTGTTGCTTCTACGGCAGGACTACCGGGAAGTGATGCGCATCACGATAAACCAATCGCAGCTGATTTCAAGTGCGAGGTGTGTCACACCTCGCCGGGTGGTTAGCATGATAACAAAAAAATAAGCTAATGCACTAGTTCTCTAGTACATTCGGCGGCTAAGCCCCATGATATCGAGGATCTTGGTGGCAATCTCTTCTACCGAATAATTGGTACTGTTAATCCACGGGATCTGATTTTTACGGTACAACGCTTCTACTTCCGCGACTTCCATCCTGCACTGACGAAGCGAGGCATAGCGGCTGTTCTCCCGACGTTCCTCGCGAATCGCCGCCAGACGTTCCGGGTCGATAGTCAGGCCGAACAATTTATGCTGAAGCGGTTTGAGCGACGCGGGTAGCACCAGATTATCCATATCGTCGGCAATAAAGGGGTAGTTTGCCGCGCGGATACCAAATTGCATTGCCAGATACAGACTGGTGGGGGTTTTACCACAGCGAGAAACACCGAGCAGGATCACCTGAGCCTGATCCAGATTGCGCAACGAAATGCCGTCATCGTGGGCGAGGGTGTAATCAATCGCCGCAATGCGCGCATCATATTTATTGAGATTATTAGGGTTAAGGCCATGGGTACGATGAGCAATCGGCGTTGGATCCAGTTTCATCTCTTGTTGTAGCGGGGCAACCAGCGCCTGAACGATATCCTGGCAAAACCCTTCACTTTGCAAGATGATGGCGCGAATCTCCGGCAACACGATGGAGTAGAAGACCAGCGGGCGCACACCTGTCTGGTGATAAATTGCGTCAATCTGATCCTTCACTGCCCGTGCACGGCTCTCATTTTCGACAAACGGCAGCGTGATGCTGCTGATAGTGACGGGAAATTGTGACATTACTGCGTGTCCTAATACCTCCGCAGTTATTGCCGTACCATCAGAAATATAAAAAACGTGGCGATCAACAGCATTATCCATTTTGTTCTTCCCGTGATGCAGACATAATTCTATGAAAGCATAAATTAAAAACGCACAGAAGCGTAGAACGTTATGTCTGGTTTATAAAATGAACCTTCAATTTTATTTTTTATGAAAACAGCATTTCATTTTTATGGTTTCGTTTATACCGATGGTTTATGTGGAAATTGTCGAAGAGAGCAGATTTGCGCAACGCTGGGATCAGTCTTAAAAAGTAAAAAAATATATTTGCTTGAACGATTCACCGTTTTTTTCATCCGGTTAAATATGCAAAGATAAATGCGCAGAAATGTGTTTCTCAAACCGTTCATTTATCACAAAAGGATTGTTCGATGTCCAACAATGGCTCGTCACCGCTGGTGCTTTGGTATAACCAACTCGGCATGAATGATGTAGACAGGGTTGGGGGCAAAAATGCCTCCCTGGGTGAAATGATTACTAACCTTTCCGGAATGGGTGTTTCCGTTCCGAATGGTTTCGCCACAACCGCCGACGCGTTTAACCAGTTTCTGGACCAAAGCGGCGTAAACCAGCGCATTTATGAACTGCTGGATAAAACGGATATTGACGATGTTACCCAGCTTGCGAAAGCGGGCGCGCAAATCCGCCAGTGGATTATCGACACTCCCTTCCAGCCTGAGCTGGAAAACGCCATCCGCGAAGCCTATGCTCAGCTTTCCGCCGATGACGAAAACGCCTCTTTTGCGGTGCGCTCCTCCGCCACCGCAGAAGATATGCCGGACGCTTCCTTTGCCGGTCAGCAGGAAACCTTCCTCAACGTTCAGGGTTTTGACGCCGTTCTCGTGGCAGTGAAACATGTATTTGCTTCTCTGTTTAACGATCGCGCCATCTCTTATCGTGTGCACCAGGGTTACGATCACCGTGGCGTGGCGCTCTCTGCCGGTGTTCAGCGGATGGTGCGCTCCGACCTCGCATCTTCTGGCGTGATGTTCTCCATTGATACCGAATCCGGCTTTGACCAGGTGGTGTTTATCACTTCCGCATGGGGCCTTGGGGAAATGGTCGTGCAGGGTGCGGTTAACCCGGATGAGTTTTACGTCCATAAACCGACACTGGAGGCGAATCGCCCGGCTATCGTGCGCCGCACCATGGGGTCGAAAAAAATCCGCATGGTTTACGCGCCGACCCAGGAGCACGGCAAGCAGGTTAAAATCGAAGACGTACCGCAGGAACAGCGTGACATCTTCTCGCTGACCAACGAAGAAGTGCAGGAACTGGCAAAACAGGCCGTACAAATTGAGAAACACTACGGTCGCCCGATGGATATTGAGTGGGCGAAAGATGGCCACACTGGCAAACTGTTCATTGTGCAGGCGCGTCCGGAAACCGTGCGCTCACGCGGTCAGGTCATGGAGCGTTATACGCTGCATTCACAGGGTAAGATTATCGCCGAAGGCCGTGCTATCGGTCATCGCATCGGCGCGGGTCCGGTGAAAGTCATCCATGACATCAGCGAAATGAACCGCATCGAACCTGGCGACGTGCTGGTTACTGACATGACCGACCCGGACTGGGAACCGATCATGAAGAAAGCATCTGCCATCGTCACCAACCGTGGCGGTCGTACCTGTCACGCGGCGATCATCGCTCGTGAACTGGGCATTCCGGCGGTAGTGGGCTGTGGTGATGCAACAGAACGGATGAAAGACGGTGAGAACGTCACTGTTTCTTGTGCCGAAGGTGATACCGGTTACGTCTATGCGGAGTTGCTGGAATTTAGCGTGAAAAGCTCCAGCGTAGAAACGATGCCGGATCTGCCGTTGAAAGTGATGATGAACGTCGGTAATCCGGACCGAGCTTTCGACTTCGCCTGCCTGCCGAACGAAGGCGTGGGCCTTGCGCGTCTGGAATTTATCATCAACCGTATGATTGGCGTCCACCCACGCGCACTGCTTGAGTTTGACGATCAGGAACCGCAGTTGCAAAACGAAATCCGCGAGATGATGAAAGGTTTTGATTCTCCGCGTGAATTTTACGTTGGTCGTCTGACTGAAGGGATCGCGACGCTGGGTGCCGCGTTTTATCCGAAGCGCGTCATTGTCCGTCTCTCTGATTTTAAATCGAACGAATATGCCAACCTGGTCGGTGGTGAGCGTTACGAGCCAGATGAAGAGAACCCGATGCTCGGCTTCCGTGGCGCGGGACGCTATATTTCCGACAGCTTCCGCGACTGTTTCGCGCTGGAGTGCGAAGCAGTGAAACGTGTGCGCAACGACATGGGGCTGACCAACGTTGAGATCATGATCCCGTTCGTGCGTACCGTAGATCAGGCGAAAGCGGTGGTTGAGGAACTGGCGCGTCAGGGGCTGAAACGTGGTGAGAACGGGCTGAAAATCATCATGATGTGTGAAATCCCGTCCAACGCCTTGCTGGCCGAGCAGTTCCTCGAATATTTCGACGGCTTCTCAATTGGCTCAAACGATATGACGCAGCTGGCGCTCGGTCTGGACCGTGACTCCGGCGTGGTGTCTGAATTGTTCGATGAGCGCAACGATGCGGTGAAAGCATTGCTGTCGATGGCTATCCGTGCCGCGAAGAAACAGGGCAAATATGTCGGGATTTGCGGTCAGGGTCCGTCCGACCACGAAGATTTTGCCGCATGGTTGATGGAAGAGGGGATCGATAGCCTGTCTCTGAACCCGGACACCGTGGTGCAAACCTGGTTAAGCCTGGCTGAACTGAAGAAATAAAATAAATCCCCGGCGGCGTTCAGTCGCCGGGGTTATGTGATCCCCGAAGATGAAACTTATTCAATCTCTTCACAGACATCCTGCGTTAATCGCCGCATAATATCTTTTCTTAACAAAAACTTTTGTATTTTACCTGAGGCAGTGCGCGGTAGTTTTTCGATTACCACGATATGTTCAGGATATTTATATTTTGCGACCCGTTTACGGCTAAAAAAAGCCACCACCTCTTCCAGCGATAATGAATGATGCGGCGCTTTCAGCACGACATAAGCGCATGATCGTTCACCTAAACGTTCATCGGGCATTGCAACCACACAGGCATCGTGAATTTTAGGATGCTGCAATAAAATATCTTCCACTTCACGGCTGCTAATATTTTCGCCGCCGCGGACAATAATATCTTTTTTGCGTCCGGTAATTTTTATATAGCCATCCTCATCCATACGGCAGAGATCGCCGCTGTAATACCAGCCTTCTTCATCCAGGGCACGGGCGGTTAATTCAGGTTCATCAAAATACCCCATAAACACATTGGGGCCACGCGAGGCTTCTTCACCTTCGCAACCTGGCGGTAAGGTCTTGCGTGCGTCATCGACCACTTTAATCTCTACACCTGCGGCAGCGTAACCATCGGTGTGCATAAAGCGCGACAAAGGATCATCGAGATTCACCACCGCATGCGGCGAACTTTCTGTGGAACCATAAACACTTAATAATTTAATGCCGCGCTGCTGGCATTCACGCGCCACTTTTTTGGGGATTGTGGTACCGCCGCAAAGAAAGAAGCGCAGCGCTGAAAGGTCTGCGGGTTGTTTCTCTAGTAAATTCAAAAGATCATAGACAAACGGCGTTGCGCCGAGCATACAGGTGCAACGCTGCTGCTCAAGCAGCGCGAGACACGCATCAGGAGTGAAAATATCTAACAACACGCTGCGAGCGCCAATTAAGAATGGTGCCGTTACGCCATGCAGAAAGCCCGTTGCGTGACCAAGTGGCGCAGGCATCATAAAGACATCCTGCCAGGTCAGATTCAGCCGCGCGCAATAAGCCCGCTCACTGGCGAGAATATTGTTATGCGTTAGCATCACGCCCTTTGGCAGACCCTCGGTTCCGGAGGTAAACAGCACCGCAGCTAATTCATCGCCGTGGGTCGTTATCGCCATGGTCAGTGGGGTATTGTCGGCGATAATCTGACTTAATGAGAGGGAAGAGGTGGCGGGAGCCAGTTTGTCCACGCCGACAATTTGTTGTAGTTGTGGAAGCTGATTTTGCAGCGGCAGGATTAAATCTACCGGACGCGTTTGTTTAAACAACGTCGGTGCAAAGAACATTTTTGCCTGACACTTATTGAGCACCCATACCAGTTCTGCTTCCCGCCAGGAAGGCAACAGCGGTACGGAAACCGCACCGATTTTCAGGCAGGCAAGATAGATAACGGTAAATTCACACCAGCCTGGCAGTTGAAATGCGATGCGATCGCCTGATTCAATACCCTTCGCTAACATCCAGTTTGCCAGACAGCTCGCGGCGTGATCGAGCGCGCTATAGGTGTACGATGCTCCATGATTATCGACCACGGCAATTTTGTCTGGCATCGCACGAGCGGTCTGCTGCCAGTAATCGGCCAGCGAAGCATCGCCCCATAGCCCTTGCTGACGATACGCCGCACGACGTTGTTCGTTAAACGTTAATGTCACTTTCATTTTGGACTCTCGAAACAGAACATCAGGCCCGAGATGCGGGCCTGTGGGATGCATGATTAGCCGTAGCGAAAATCAATACCGAAGGTGCCTGCGGGATATTGCCACTGTTCGAGAATAGTGTTACCGCACAGCACCCGACAGGTGCCGCACTCCAGACAACCGGCAGAATCAAAATGAATGTTGCCGGCGTCATCCTGCTTATAAAGTCCGGCAGGGCAGGCTTTCATTAATTTACGGAATTCATTGATATCGGGATTTTCCGCCAGAATGATATGCGGGTGGCCCTCATCAACATGGAATTTATTGACGCCTAATTTGATGTCGACGTTAACCGTAGCGTTCTGGCTCATAGCGCGGTTGCTCCCTTAATGCCATCTTTCAGCAAGTTGATCAGCCCAATTTTCTTCGCGTGTCCCATGATCATTTTGCGTACCGGTTGGTTAGGCTTACCGTCGATAGTGAACATCTCGTTCATGATGTCGGCGACCATGCGCGGATACTGACTAAACAGGCGCGGATTTTCCATCAGCGCCGGGATCTTGCGGAAATGCTGCATATCGCGCATAACACAACTTTGTTCCAGCTCACGTTTGTATTGCGCCAGACTGCTGGCGGAGAAATCCGCGCGTTCTTTGGCTGCAATCACTGTTGTGGCGGCAGCCTGAGCCGATGCAATGGCTAAATCCATGCCGCGGACCGTAAAACCCAAATTCAGGCAGAAGCCTGCGGCGTCACCAACGATCATCACGCCCTCGTTAACCAGTTGCGGCACCATTGCCAGACCGCCTTCCGGCACCATATGCGCGGAATATTCAAGCAGTTTGCCGCCGCTAATCAGCGGGCGAATGGCGGGGTGTTGTTTAAAATCTTCCAGCATTTGCGGCACGCTTTTTTGCGCATGGGCGATATCACCCAATCCACAAACCAGCCCCAAGGATATGGAATCCTTGTTGGTATAGAGAAATCCCCCGCCCATCAGGCCGTCAGAAGGGGAACCGGCAAACAGCCAGGCGGCACCTTCCTCGCCCGTAATATTAAAGCGATCGTTGATCTGTTCTGGTGTGAGGCCAATAACCTCTTTAACACCAACAGCGTAATGATGCGGATCGGAAGCGGGAACCATTCCCAGCGAGCGGCCAAGCATCGAGTTAACGCCATCAGCCAGAATCACCACATTCGCTTCGAGAATATCATCCCCAGCCTGCACGCCAGTGACCTTGTTTCCTTCACGAACCAGCGCGTCGACGCGAACGCCTGGGATAAACTGCGCGCCCGCCTGCTCGGCTTGTTCCATCAACCACGGGTCCAGACGATTACGCAATACGGTATAAGATGCGTGTTGCGGAACATCTGGCTGCTCGCGGTGAAAATCGAGGGTAACGGCGCTTTCTTCGGTTAAGAAGGAGATTTTCTCGCGTGTGACCTTGCGTTCTACCGGCGCTGATACTGCAAAGCCTGGAATGATTGCTTCAAGTGTGTGGGCATAAAGACGCCCGCCGGTCATGTTTTTACATCCGGCACTGTCGCCGCGTTCTATCACCAGGACATCCAGCCCGGCTCGTGCCATGACCAGTGCGGCAACGCTACCAGCAACGCCCGCACCGACCACAATGGCATCAAATTTGTCATCCGACATGCGTTATGCTCCCTTCCCGCTGCGTTTACAGCGGGAGATGTGGTTGAAAGGGGAATTAGCGGCTCAACTGGCTAATCAGGGCAGGGACGACTTTGTAGATATCGCCCACCAGACCGTAGTCGGCATAGTTGAAGATTGGCGCATTTTTATCTTTATTGATGGCGACAATCACTTTTGCGCCGTTGCCGCCAACCATATGCTGGATCTGCCCGGAGATCCCCAGCGTCAGGTAGAGATCGGATTTCAGCAACACGCCGGAGACACCGATATAACGTTCACGCTCCATCCAGTTCTCGCCTTCGGCAATTGGACGTGAACAGCCGACTTCAGCATTCAGCACCGCCGCCAGTTCGTGGACCATTTTCAGGTCATCCTGCGCCGCCAGTCCACGACCGACGCCAACCACACGTTTTGCTTTGCTCAGGTCCACGCTGCTTGCGGCTTTCGCACGGCGTTCGCGACAGAGAATTTCATGACGCGGAGCAACATAAGGTACCGTTTCTGTCGGGCACTGATGAGAGGTATCACTGGTGCACGGTTCCTGAACACCGGGTGCAAGGGTAATGATCGCCAGCGGGCTGTTGATCTTTTCCTGAGCGAACGCTAACCCGCCATACATCCGGTGTTCGGCGCAAATGTGACCATCGACAATATCCACCGCCGTGGCATCGTTCACCAGCGCCGCATTCAGTTGCACACTTAACCGTGCTGCCAGCGCTTTACCACGTTTCGTCGCGGCCAACAGCAACATAGCGGGGTGTTTATCTTTCAGCAGGGCAGCAATGCTTTCGGCGTAATTTTCAGTGCGTTGCAGCGCGTCGTTTTGCGCAAGAACATAAATACATTTTGGACCATAAGGCATAACTGCCTGCGCCTGGTCGGTATTTTGTACAATGGCATACACCTGTTGGCCCCATTGCTGAGCGCCGCCAAACAGTTCAGCATAACGTTCAGGATTATCGCTAAAGACCCAGACGCTGTTTAATTGACTCATCGTTTCTTCTCCGTAGGCTTCAGTTCAGGGCTTTCTTCAGATGTTCCGCCAGCTCGGCAATGGCCTCCGGCGAATCGTTATCGAGAATGATGTGCTTACGTTCTGTTTGCGGCGGTACGCGAATGCCGACCAGTTCAGCAAGTGGCGCGCTCTGGCTCCAGCCAATATCACTTGCCTGCCACTGATTTACCGGTTTTTTACCCGCGCCAAGAATGGCTTTCATCGAAGGAATGCGTGGCACGTTAATATCGGAGGTGACGCAGAGCACGGCTGGAACAGAGAGTTCAATAACTTCAACATCATCTTCAAGCGTGCGTTCAATCACCAGTGTATTGCCCTGACGCTGAATAGCACTCACTGCATTAATCACCGGAAGTTGCAGAATTTCTCCGACCAGCAAGCCAACCTGCTGGGCATAAAGGTCGCCGGAACCTTCACCAAAGATCAGTAAATCGAAGCCGATCTTTTCAATTGCTGCCGCCAGCGCTTTTGCGGTATCGAGAGGCAGTGCATGTTCAAGTTGCGCATCCTGCACCAAATACAGGCTGTGCGGCCCGCGGGATAGCACGTCTTTGCGCACTTTCGAGTTCTGCAACAATGAGCCGCCAACGGTCAGCGCGGCTATCTCATCGTCATCTGTTGCGAGCTGGCTTGCAGCTTCAATGGCATTGAGATCGAACTGGCTGATTTTGGCGTCGGCATTGTCGAAATTCAGGGTGTATTCTGGAGTGACAACAATGTCCTGTTCTTCAGGCACCAGCTTAAAGCAGGTTATTATTTTCATGATTTCTCCTGTGAGTCGCATACGGAACCATCTCCGATGGAAGGTAAAAATGGCCTGAAAATAGTGTGCGATAGCGGTGCGGGGTTTTCGACGGAGCAAGCTGTTTTCCTTGCCAACAATCTTGCAAAAAAAATGCGATCGCTAAAACAAAAGTGCAATTTGCGGCAATATAGTTATTCCATGACCGTACAATCTTGCATTCAGTGTAAATAATCTTGTTTAGCTCTCGCTAAACGCGGTTGTATAACCGCAATACACGCCGTATTTTATCCGGCATATATTGTTTTTGCTTGCTCATGGAATAGGGAGGTTGTCATGTATCAACGCTGTTTTGATAACGCCAGTGAAACGCTGTTTGTCGCCGGTAAAACGCCACGGCTTTCACGTTTTGCATTTAGCGATGATCCAAAATGGGAGTCTGGAATCACGTTCATGACAATGAAACCGAGCTGATTTACGTCAAGAAAGGGGTTGCAAGGTTTACCATCGATTCTTCGTTATATGTCGCACATGCGGATGACATTGTGGTGATAGAACGCGGCAGGCTGCATGCGGTGGCCTCTGACGTTAACGATCCGGCAACGACGTGTACCTGTGCGCTGTACGGCTTTCAGTTTCAGGGGGCTGAGGAAAATCAGCTACTGCAACCGCATTCTTGTCCGGTAATTGCCGCGGGGCAGGGAAAAGAAGTCATAAAAACCTTATTTAATGAGCTAAGTGTGATTTTGCCGCAAAGTAAAAATAGCCAAACATCTTCGTTATGGGATGCATTTGCCTATACGTTAGCCATTCTTTACTACGAAAATTTTAAAAATGCTTATCGTTCGGAGCAGGGGTATATTAAAAAAGATGTTCTGATAAAAGATATTCTTTTCTATCTGAATAATAATTATCGCGAAAAAATCACTTTAGAACAGTTATCGAAAAAATTTCGTGCCAGCGTCAGTTATATTTGCCATGAATTTACCAAAGAGTATCGTATTTCCCCTATTAACTATGTTATTCAACGGCGTATGACGGAAGCAAAATGGTCACTCACTAATACTGAATTATCACAGGCAGAGATCTCCTGGCGTGTGGGTTATGAAAATGTCGATCACTTTGCCAAACTGTTTTTGCGCCATGTCGGTTGTTCGCCCAGCGATTACCGTAGACAATTTAAAAACTGTTTTGCGGAACAAGAAATCCTATCTGAATTTCCTCAACCGGTAAGTCTTGTTGGATAAATCTGGCGGCGCAGTTTGTTAAGAAGCTGCGCCGCCTGCAGATTATTTGTTCTGATAGTCTTTCAGGATCTGCCGACCTGCTACGTAAATCATAATTTCGTCTGTACCGCCGCCGATACGTTCACAACGGACATCACGCCAGAAGCGGGAGACGCGCGCTTCATCGGTATAGCCCAGACCGCCCATGATTTGAATCGCATCATCAATGACTTCCATTGCGGTACGTGCGCAATACAGTTTTGCCAGCGCCGCGCTGGTGCGCAGTGACTGATGCTGATCGGCTTGCCATGCCACTTTCAGCACCATGTTGCGCATGTTGTCGATCTTAATCGCCATCAGCGCCAGTTTTTCCTGGATCATCTGGTTATGACCAATGGGCTTACCAAAAGCGATACATTGGTTGGCATAGCGGGCGGCATCTTCAAAGGCGCATTCGGCAAAGCCGGTGCTGCGCGCGGCGTTGATCAGGCGCTCCATCTCAAAGTTGTACATCACATTGAGGAAACCCATTCCTTCTTCGCCCACCATGTCGCTCTCTTCAACTTCCACATTGTCGAGATAGACTTCGCAGGTGCTGAGCATATGCCAGCCGATTTTATGCAGCGGGTTAATCTTAATGCCGGGCTTACTGGAGTCGACCCACCACAGGGTGAAGGCTTTTTTGGGATCTTTCGGTTGCGGATCGCGCGCCAGCACCAGCATATACGGGTACTCTTTCGCACCGGTAATAAAGGTTTTTTGTCCGTTGATGTAGACCTTGCCGTTTTTACGCGTGTAAGTGGTAGTGGCACTGTTGTTATCTGAGCCAGCACCTGGTTCCGTCAACGCCAGGGCATAGGCGGGATCACCCGTTTCCAGGGTGCTCTCTGCCGTTTTACGTAGCTGCTCTGCAGAACCGAAACGGCGCATACTGTGAATACATTGACCGTTGGTGATCAAAAATGCCGGAGCACCGCATTTTGACACTTCCATCAGCGCCAGCATCTGGGTGACGTAATCCGCAGGGATACCACCAAATTCTTCCGGCACGCCAAGCATGGAAATACCGTTATCCGCCAGTGCCCGCATAAATTCACGCGGGTATGTCCCGTTTTGATCGCAGGTGCGGAAATACTCTTCCGGAAAGTTAGTCGTAATCAGTTCGCGAATACTGGCCAGCAGCAGTTCTTGTTCTTCAGTTAAAGAAAAATCCATCGTGATACTCCTGTTAATGAGCCGCTTCAGGCAGGACAAAACCCATCGCCGCATCGATAAATAATCTTTCGTCCATCAGTTTGAGTTCTGGCGAAATCACTGGGGTGAAATCCATTTTGTCGAGAATATCTTTTTGTAAATCGACGCCAGGGGCGATTTCGATTAAATGCAGGCCGTCTTCTTTCAGCGTGAATACAGCACGTTCGGTGATGTAACGAACATCCAGTTCCCGTTCGAGCGCGATTTTTCCGCTAAAAGTAATTTCCGGTAGTTCCCGAATAAATTTATTTACCCGTCCTTCCTGGACGATATGCAATTTGCCATCGGCAATTTCTGTTTTTAAACTGCCCGCGGTTAACGTACCGCAAAAAATAATTTTCTTCGAGGTGGCACTGATATCAATAAATCCACCGGTACCCATGATTTTGCCATTGAATTTATGCACGCCGACGTTACCGTGCTGGTCGACTTCAGCAAAACTCAAATAACAAACATCCAGACCGCCACCGTGATAAAAATCAAACTGGGACGTCATATCCAGAATGGCACGGGTATTCACGTTCGCGCCAAAGGCGATCCCCTGTGAAGTAATTCCGCCAATCGGACCTGTTTCTACCGTCAGAATAAAGTCATCAGCACAACCTTCTTCTCGGGCGACCAGGCCAATGCCGTCAGCAATACCGACGCCGACATTCCCCACCGCGCCTTTACGCATTTCGAATAATGCGCGCCGCGCAACTAATTTACGTTGGTTTAGGGGCAGGCTAAGTTTGGTACTGTCATCAAGGGTGAAGTCACCAGAAATAAAGCGGTTAACCGGTGCACCGCCATACAGTTGGGTTTGATCCGGATCGACCACCACAATATCCACCAGATAACCCGGAATACGGACAGATTTAGGATGCAGCGTGGCTTTCTTAACCATTTTCTGCACCTGCATCATCACAATACCGCCGTTATTGTGCACCGCCTGGGCAATAACCAATGCGTCGAGATACATCACCTCATCTTCAAAAGTGGCGTAGCCTTCACTGTCGCAGGTGGTAGCGCGAATGAAGGCGATATCTGGCGCAATCGCTTTGTAATAGAGATATTCTTTGTTATCAAACTCGACCAGTTTAATCAGGTCTTCTTTAGTGACTTCATTCAGTTTGCCGCCTTGCTGGCGTGGATCGACAAATGTCCCGATGCCAATATCACTAATAATACCAGGCTGGTGGGCTGCGGCGGCGCGTAAGGTTTGTGTAAGTACACCTTGTGGATAGTTATAAGCAATAATTTTATTTTGTTCTGCGAGATCAGAAATACGCGGCGATTGTCCCCAGTGACCGCATAATGCCCATTTCACCAGACCTTCTTGCGCCAGCGGACTAATACCGCGGTCGGCGCGATCGCCAAGCCCTGTTGGACTAATAATCGATAAATTACGTGGCGTTTGAGTCTGTTTATATTTATCAGCAAGAGCAGTAATTAACGTGGTGGCTTCCAGAATACCGCCGCCAGCGCCTAACACACAAAGTGTTGCTTCGTCGGGAATATAATTCACCGCTTCCTGTGCCGACAGGACCGGCACTCGTCCATTAATACGAGGTGGTTTTACAGGTTTCATTGTTAATTCCTGATTCAGATGTGATTTTCCCTACGCCAGATGGAGAATTAGCGCACAGAGACTCACGAAATATTTTTATTAAATACGGTTAAAAATACTTTTTTTATTTCGGCGGGGGAGGATATTCCCGCCGAAATATTATTGCTTATGCCTGATGTAAAATAGTTAATACCGTGCGTAAATCATTTACCGAGATTTGCCCTGGCGCAGAGGCTTTTTTTACCGCACCAAAAGTTGCCGCCGACCCAAATACTTCACCAGCCAGACGAGAAATTACGCCAGTTTTTGCCATCGACATCGTGATGATTGGACGATCGGCATACTGCTCCTGCATCTCCAGGGTCGCGGCAAGCAACGTCAGCACATCGCTGGTACTTTGCGGCATCAGCGCAATCTTAGGAATATCGGCGTCGAAGGACTGCATTTTGCGCAGACGGGCAATGATTTCTTCGGCTTCCGGCGTTTTATGGAAGTCATGGTTGGACATGACAACTTTCACATCATGCGCGTGGGCGTAGGCGACGGTTTCTTTAACCTGATCATCGCCGGTAAATAACTCCAGATCGATCATATCAACCAGGCCGCTGTCGATGGCTGCACGATTGAGTGCAATATAAGCCTCGGTGGAAATCGCCTGCTCGCCGCCTTCTTTGGCACTGCGGAAGGTAAACAGCAGCGGTTTTTCTGGCATGGTTTCACGGAGAATTTTTGCTGCCGCCATGACAGACTCCACATTGGAGAGATCGGCATAGTGGTCCACACGCCATTCCAGAATATCAAAGTCCGCTTCACGATAGGCGAGAGCTTCGGATTTCACGCTGGCGATATCTTTCGCCATCAGCGAGACGATGATTTTAGGTGCGCCCGTACCAATGACGAGATCTTTTACAGTTACGGTTTTCATTTTTTACCCTTTCTGCACGCGGTCAGCCTGTCAGGCACCGAACCCCATGACCTGTTTAACATATTCCAGAGGGAAATCTTTGCCAGTCCATAACGTGAACTGTTCAGCCCCTTGCCACAACAACATGCCGTATCCATCAATCGTTTTGCAACCAGCTTGTTGCGCCTGCTGCAATAACTTCGTCATATGCGGGTTATACACGCATTCAGTGACCAGAAGTCCCGGATGTAACAGACTGATATCATTAACTAATGATTCATTCTCAAGGGGTTTCATACCCACTTTTGTGCCATTGGTTAAAATGTCGGCGGAAGCCAGGGCTTCAGCAAAGGCTTGCTGATCGGCGAGATCGGTAACCGTGACGACACAATCGGTGTTTTCGTTAACCCGCTGCGCGAAGGCGAGGGCTTTATCGAAGAACTCATCCCGACGGTTAAAGAGTTTAATTTCTTTTAAACCTTCAATTGCCCCCTGCGCGCCAATCGCCGTTGAGGCACCTCCGGCCCCTAACAGCACCATTGTTTTGCCTTTGATATCAAAACCGCTCTCTTTAATGGCGCGAATATGGCCCGTGCCGTCGGTGTTATAGCCGCGCAGGTAGCCATCATCATTAACGATGGTGTTGATGGCACCCACCAGTTTGGCTGCTGGCGTTAATTCATCAACATATTCACACGCCAGTTGTTTGTTCGGCATTGATACACCAGTTCCGCGCATTTTTAGAGCTTTTAATCCTTCAATTGCTCCGGGAAAGCTATCGTTATCCACTTCGAAGGCCATATAGGTAAATGGCAATCCCGCTTTTTCTAAGGCTTTATTCTGCATTTCAGGCGATAAACTGTGGCGGATAGGATAAGCCATCAACCCAATCAATTCGTATTTTGCGGTAACATCCATAATTAACTCCTTTAACCTCTATGCTTAATTGTGTTTAACTGGGTGCTAAATTTGCGCTCGCCAAACCGCACATCATTCTCAGGAATAATAAAAACGCGGTAATAGCGGATAAAAACAATAATTGCGGTAATCAGGGCCAGCAGCGCGAAAGTAAAATCGAGAACAATGATATATTGCAGGCCGATGTTCGACAGATAACCGGTAATCAGCGGAATAACAAAGTTAGCCAGTCCACCCATCATCATATAAATACTGGTGACTTTGGCTTTGCTTTTTGGGAAAAACTCTGACATGACCGAAACACCGAGCTGTAAAATGCCGCCAGCTGCTGAGAAACCGATAACAAAGGCGCCGGCATTACACACCAGTGGAGAAGGGTACAGGTAGATAATGGCTGCTGTTATTGTTGCCAGTGCAGAGTTAAATACATTAGCCCAGATGGGCCGGACCATTTTTTTCAGTAGTGCGGCAAAAATAAAGACACAGACCAACGAGCCCATACTGTAATAAGAGATGGTTTTTAATGCCTCAGCTTCTGACATACCAGCAAAAGCCATCGCATATTTGGGCATCCACACCACAATCACATAAAAAGTCGAGAATGCGGCTACACCGAACAGTACCGATGAAACACCTTCCAGCCAGACTAACGGTTTGCTGTTCATTTGCGGTAATTCATTAGCTACGCTGGCGTCCACCAACTGGCTGGGGAATTTGCTTTTCAATAGCATCAGCGTGATCAGTACAAACAGAATACCCGGAATAATCAGCCCATAGCCGTACCAGATGTTATTGAGCAACATATAGCTCACCAGCATTGGGTAGAACATTTGTCCGAATGACACCATCGCTTTAACCAGTATGACCGCCGAACCAGAGGCTTTCGGAAAGCATTCCATGAGCGCGGGGTAGCCACCCGTATCCAGCGCTGAGTTAGCGATACCTACGCACACTGCCAGACAGTAGGCGAGAGTTAAATTCGGGCAAGCGGGAATACCAAAGAAGAATAGCAGATACATTATTACTGCCATTAATATCACCGCCCGACGACCAAACTTATCGGAGATCACACCGAAGAATAAAATACTGATCAATCGCCCCAAACCAATACCGGAAATTAAGTAGGCAATGCCCGCGTTGTCAGTGGAAAACTTTTCCGCCAGAGATGACATGTTTTGGGCAAGCGTAATAACACTAATGCCGTGCAGGAAGTAGCTGAAGTAAATACAAAGAACAGCCAGGATAAATGGCGTGCTGAAAGCCTTATTTTGAGACATTTTCACAGCTCCTTGCTGAAAGATAATTTCGTTACCGTACGTATTGTTCTCCGACGGTTTACATAATTACTATACTGAAGATGATTTTCCCTGGGTACATGGCATAAAGTTTATGTTTCCAGGAATATTGCATGTCATAGTTTGTTTTTGATCGCGATTTTCCTTAGTTAGCGCAGAAAGAGTTATTTATCCGTAAGATCTTGCATGACCTGAAAAGAATATTGCATTACCCACCCGGAGCGACATTTTCCTTTAGCGAGTGATGCCGCGTTTTTTTGCGGCTGCGTAAGCCGATAAACAGTGCCAGTAAAAAACCGATGGCAGCGATGGCGGTATCGAACCACATAATATCGGCAATACTTCTTTGGGACAGATGAGCCGTAATCAACGGAATAGTAAAGGTCGCAATACTGCCCGCACTGTAATAGATCCCTGTAGCTTTACCTTTAGCGTAAGGGAAACGTTCAGCCATTAACGTCAGGCCAATTTGCACAACACCTCCAGCAGAGGTAAAACCAATGACAAAAGCAAATATTATCACCACATAAAATGTGGGATGCAGGCAGACGGTAAACAGAGCAATAAATGAGATAAAGGTGTACAGCATCAGTAATGTTGTTGGGCGAACGGTATTACGAATGAGTGGAGCGGTAATAAATACACAAAGCAGCGAACCCACGGTGTAGATACTGAGTAGTTTGATCGACATAGTGTATGACATGCCTGCAACAAATTGTCCGTACTGTGCCAGCCACTGGCTAACCAGATAAAACGTTGCCATTGAGATATAGCCATATAAGGTATAACTGGCTAAATCGATAATTGAACAGCGATGTTCCGTAGAGCTGGTGGTTTTCTTTATGACAGGTAAGCGACGACCCGGATGGGGTGGGAACGTACAACGGTATAAAAACAGAGCGTTAATAAACATAATGCCTGCAGCAATCATAAAGGACCAACCGAACCACAGTTCAGCCCACACTAACAGGCTAATGATTAGCGGTAATAAAAATTGTCCGCTGGAAACAAATGCTTTAATTAAAATATTGGCTGTCCCCGGTGAGCGTGGAAAAGCTTCCATCAAACTGGGATAAGTGCCTGCATCGAGAAAACTGTTTGCCATTCCCGCCAGAAAGCCAAAAACATAAGCGATAATGATGGTATTGGTCTGCAGGATGCCAAAAAAGAAGGCCATATAGCAGCACATCCCTAGCATGATAAAAGGGCGGCGACCAAAGCGATCGGATAATAATCCTGCAAAAAGCAAGACACTTAATCGACCAATGCCCAGCGATGAGATAACTATCGAGACGCCCGCGGCATTAGTCTGCCAAAGCGTCTCCAGCGAGGCCATATTCAGGCTCATCAAAATGACGCCCATACCATGCACCAGGTAATTAAAATACAACCCAAGTGCGGTAGGGTAATAGGGATTTTTCATAGGTTCTACTTAGCAAAGGTGCTTTAAAAAGTGTAGCGATGTTGTGTCAGTATCCATTTATTATTGTTGTAACAACGACAATTCCTTTCTGTGGAAAAATTAACAAAGCCGCTCCAGATCGTGTGCATATAATTCAGCGGCTACCGATTGATAGATCTTCCAGTCAATAAAATTGCCATCAGGGTAGACTCGTTGAAATGCGGTTAAGTCGGGGAAAAAACGCATGGTGTTGTTGCCGATGCGGTTATTTATTTTCTCTATGATGGCATGAAGATGTTTTTTTCTTTGCTGACGCATAGCCAACAGTTGCTCGACTACACGATCAGGAATGGCACACTTGCCATTTTCCCACTGACGCCAGCTTTCACTGTCACCGATCTGGGCAATCCAGGTCGCGCATTCATCAATAGTCATGGCAAAAATATGGCGGAGTGCCTGGAGTCATAAGCGTTCATCGTGTAATGGCTGCATGAAATAAACAATAAAATATAAATAACATTATCAGCCTGCTGACGGCTTGAAGAGAGTCACAGTATCTTGTGCAACATTATTGGAAAGAGTGAGGGGCGAGGTAGCGAAGTGGAAAAATGTTAAAAAAAAGCCCATCGTGGGAGATGGGCAAAGACTACACACAGCAATTCGTTGTTTCACTCAGGGGATTTCTATGCTTATAAATCAATATGTTGATTTATAACCGTGAGCTAATAGTAGGCATACGGACTTTTTGCGTCGATCAGATTCGTCTCATTAGTTTAAAAACTGTAAAGAATTTGCGACAGGTACTACCAGCTGAATGGCGGTAAGCAGGAAAATATGGGGAAGAGCAAGCAAATATCAATTAGCGGGGGTTAACAATCAGGCGGCAGAGCCGCCTGATGAGAAATTACTTATTCGGTTTCTCGATTTCGCCAAGTTCTTCGAGAATTTCTTCCGGTTGGTCCGTCGGCGGCGGGACTTCTTCCACCCACGCGGCAAACAGACGCCAGGAAACGGCTAACAGAACCGGACCAATAAACAGACCGATCATCCCGAAAGCAATCAAACCACCAATAACACCAGAGAGGATCAGGATCAGCGGTAAATCGGCACCCATGCGAATTAACATTGGGCGGATGACGTTATCCAGCGTGCCAACCACACCGCTCCACACTAACAATACCGTTCCCCAGGTGGTATCGCCAGTCCAGTAGAGCCAGATAATCGCCGGAATCAGTACCGGCAACGGGCCAAGCTGGACAAGGCAGGAGAGGATCATTAACACCGTTAGCAACGTTGCATAAGGTACGCCGGATACGGCGAGGCCGATACCGCCAAGCACTGCCTGTACTAACGCCGTCACCACCACACCCAGCGCCACCGCGCGGATAGCCTGTGCCGCCAGCAGCACGGCGGCATCTCCGCGAACGCCTGCCAGACGGGTTGCAAAATGGCGAATGCCTTGTGCCACCTGTTCACCGCGCCAGTACAGCAGGGCACTGAAGAGAAGCATCAGCGCACAATGCACCATAAAGCGCCCGATATGCGCCGCCTGCCCAACGAACCAGGTGGTGGTGGTGCCAATATAAGGGCGGACTTTCGCCATGATCGCCGTCCCCCCCATATCCAGCAAGTTGTGCCAGCCTGCATACAGCTTCGCGCCAATCACCGGAATGGTATTAAGCCACGCCAGATCGGGTAACGTCATGTCACCGCTGGAAATGGCTTTAATTAGCGGGCCGCTGCCGTCGACGATACTGTTAACCAGCAAAGCAATAGGGATGATAAACACCATCACTAATAACAGCGTCATCACCAGAACGGCGAGAGAGCGGCGGCCAAACATGATCTTTTGCAAACGTAACAATACCGGCCAGGTGGCGATAACCACCGTACCGGCCCATGCAAAGCCGAGAATAAAGGGTTGAACAATCCACAGACATGCCACAATCATGATGGCTAAAAACAGCACCGAAAGCAGAATTTGTGCGACATCCCTGGGCTGACGAACATTTACCATAACTACTTTTCACCTTTTTTGTGCGTCAAATCGTCGACGCGACGTGAACACGCGAAACTCACCTGCATAATGATGAGCAATTTCAGCGGTTTTTAACAGGCCGATTCTGCCCTTAATTCTGATGGGCGTGTTAGAAAAAAATGTGGTACAACAACTCAGGCAACACGCAAACGATTTACTCGTCGTATTTCAAGTTGCATGTGCTGCGGCTACGTTCGTTCACCCCAGTCACTTACTATTGTAAGCTCCTGGATTCACTCGCTTGCCGCCTTCCTGCAACACGAAATCCATAGAGTAAACAAACATCACCTTTCAGTGCGCTATTGCAGCAGCCTGAAAGAATAGTGTATCGACCTACATCACAGACCGCAGGAAAGGGTCAATATAATGATTCCACAGATTTCCCAGGCACCCGGCGTCGTTCAACTGGTGCTTAATTTTTTGCAAGAGCTGGAGCAACAAGGTTTTACCGGCGATACGGCGACAAGTTATGCCGATCGTCTGACAATGTCGACCGACAACAGTATTTACCAACTTCTCCCCGATGCGGTGGTATTTCCGCGTTCAACCGCAGATGTGGCGCTGATCGCCCGTCTTGCCGCGCAGGAACGCTATTCATCGCTGATCTTTACCCCCCGCGGCGGCGGCACCGGCACTAACGGTCAGGCGCTCAACCAGGGGATTATTGTTGATATGTCCCGCCATATGAACCGCATCATCGAAATTAACCCTGAAGAGGGCTGGGTGCGCGTTGAGGCCGGGGTGATAAAAGATCAACTCAATCAGTACCTGAAACCGTTCGGCTACTTTTTTGCGCCGGAACTTTCGACCAGCAACCGGGCAACGCTCGGTGGGATGATCAATACCGATGCATCCGGTCAGGGATCGCTGGTCTATGGCAAAACGTCAGATCACGTACTTGGCGTACGCGCGGTGTTGTTGGGGGGCGATATTCTCGATACGCAACCTTTACCCGTCGAATTGGCGGAAACGCTGGGTAAATCCAATACCACAATCGGGCGAATTTATAACACGGTTTATCAACGTTGCCGTCAGCAACGCCAGTTAATCATCGACAACTTCCCCAAACTTAACCGCTTTCTTACCGGTTACGATCTGCGTCATGTCTTTAACGATGAGATGACCGAGTTCGACCTGACGCGCATTCTGACGGGTTCAGAAGGGACGCTGGCCTTTATTACCGAAGCGCGGCTGGATATTACGCCCTTGCCTAAAGTGCGCCGTCTGGTGAACGTCAAATATGACTCTTTTGACTCCGCGCTGCGTAACGCGCCGTTTATGGTTGAGGCGCGGGCGCTTTCGGTAGAGACGGTGGACTCAAAAGTGCTGAATCTGGCGCGGGAAGATATTGTCTGGCATTCCGTCAGCGAGTTGATTACCGATGTGCCTGACAAAGAGATGCTCGGGCTGAACATTGTGGAGTTTGCTGGTGATGATGAGGCGCTGATTGACGAGCGAGTTAATGCTCTCTGTGTGCGGCTTGATGAGCTGATTGCCAGCCAACAGGCAGGTGTGATTGGCTGGCAGGTGTGCCGCGAGCTGGCGGGTGTTGAACGTATCTATGCGATGCGTAAAAAAGCCGTTGGTCTGCTTGGCAATGCCAAAGGTGCCGCTAAGCCAATTCCGTTTGCTGAGGATACCTGCGTACCGCCGGAACATCTGGCCGATTATATTGCTGAATTTCGCGCGCTGCTCGACAGCCACGGCTTAAGCTACGGTATGTTCGGTCACGTCGACGCAGGTGTCTTGCACGTCCGTCCAGCGCTGGATATGTGCGATCCTCAACAAGAGATTTTGATGAAGCAAATCTCTGATGACGTAGTGGCGCTGACTGCGAAATACGGTGGTTTGTTGTGGGGCGAGCACGGCAAAGGTTTTCGCGCTGAATACAGCCCGGCGTTTTTCGGTGAGGAACTTTTTGCAGAACTGCGCAAAGTGAAAGCGGCATTTGACCCGCATAACCGACTCAACCCAGGGAAGATTTGCCCGCCAGAAGGTCTCGATGCGCCGATGATGAAAGTGGACGCGGTGAAGCGCGGTACATTCGATCGGCAGATCCCCATTGCGGTACGCCAGCAGTGGCGCGGTGCGATGGAGTGTAACGGCAACGGTTTATGCTTCAACTTTGATGCCCGTAGTCCGATGTGTCCGTCGATGAAGATCACCCAGAACCGGATTCATTCACCGAAAGGGCGCGCAACGCTGGTGCGTGAATGGCTGCGTTTGTTGGCGGATCGCGGCGTTGATCCACTCAAACTGGAACAAGAACTGCCTGAATCCGGCGTCAGTTTGCGGACGTTAATTGCCCGCACGCGCAATAGCTGGCATGCGAATAAAGGCGAATATGACTTCTCACACGAAGTCAAAGAGGCGATGTCGGGCTGTCTGGCCTGTAAAGCGTGTTCGACCCAGTGCCCCATCAAAATTGATGTGCCGGAGTTTCGCTCTCGTTTTCTGCAGCTCTATCACACCCGTTATTTACGTCCGCTGCGCGACCACCTCGTCGCTACGGTCGAGAGCTACGCGCCGCTGATGGCACGTGCGCCGAAAACCTTTAACTTCTTCATTAACCAGCCGCTGGTGCGCAAACTCTCGGAAAAACATATCGGCATGGTTGATTTGCCACTGCTGTCGGTCCCCTCGCTACAACAACAAATGGTGGGGCATCGCTCGGCAAACATGACGCTGGAACAGCTTGAAGCTCTCAATGCAGAGCAGAAAGCGCGCACGGTGTTGGTGGTGCAGGACCCCTTTACCAGCTATTACGATGCGCAAGTGGTGGCGGATTTTGTCCGTCTGGTCGAAAAATTAGGTTTCCAGCCTGTGTTACTGCCATTTTCACCAAATGGCAAAGCCCAGCATATCAAAGGCTTTCTTAATCGTTTTGCGAAGACGGCGAAAAAGACGGCGGATTTCCTCAACCGTATGGCGAAGCTGGGTATGCCAATGGTAGGCGTCGATCCGGCGCTGGTACTTTGTTATCGCGATGAATATAAACTGGCACTGGGCGAGGAACGTGGCGAGTTTAACGTCTTACTGGCGAATGAATGGCTGGCAAGCGCACTTGAGTCACAGCCAGTGGCTACAGTCAGCGGTGAATCATGGTATTTCTTTGGTCACTGTACCGAAGTTACCGCCTTGCCGGGTGCGCCAGCACAATGGGCCGCGATATTTGCCCGTTTTGGCGCGAAACTGGAAAATGTCAGCGTGGGTTGCTGCGGCATGGCAGGGACTTACGGACATGAAGCGAAAAACCATGAAAATTCGCTCGGGATCTATGAGTTATCCTGGCATCAGGCTATGCAGCGACTGCCGCGTAACCGCTGTCTGGCGACCGGATATTCCTGCCGTAGCCAGGTAAAACGGGTTGAAGGCACGGGGGTACGCCATCCTGTGCAGGCTTTACTGGAGATTATTAAATGATATGGAAACGGAAAATCACCCTGGAAGCACTGAATGCTATGGGTGAAGGAAACATGGTGGGGTTCCTGGATATTCGCTTTGAACATATTGGTGATGACACCCTTGAAGCGACAATGCCAGTAGACTCGCGGACAAAGCAGCCTTTCGGGTTGCTGCATGGAGGAGCATCCGTGGTACTGGCCGAAAGTATCGGTTCCGTTGCCGGTTATTTATGTACCGAAGGTGAGCAAAAAGTGGTTGGTCTGGAAATCAATGCTAACCACGTCCGCTCGGCACGAGAAGGGCGGGTGCGCGGCGTATGCAAACCGTTGCATCTCGGTTCGCGTCACCAGGTCTGGCAGATTGAAATCTTCGATGAGAAAGGGCGTTTGTGCTGTTCGTCACGATTGACGACCGCCATTTTGTGACGTTGTCACCAGAAAAGTGTGACGCATATTGCCTTTGGTCATTATCTGCACAGTAAACGGTGGTATACTGTGCAGGTCTTGTCTAAAAGCGAGGATGCTATGTCTACTCAACTTGATCCCACCCAGCTGGCCATTGAATTTTTACGCCGTGACCAGAGCAATCTTTCACCTGCCCAATATCTCAAACGTCTGAAACAACTAGAACTTGAATTTGCTGACCTGCTTACTCTCTCTTCTGCTGAATTAAAAGAAGAAATCTACTTTGCCTGGCGTCTGGGCGTGCATTGATCCTGACTTAATGCCGCAAGTTCGCCAAATCGACCTGGATTAACCTCCGTCCAGGTTCGATGACCTTCTTAATACTGCTTATCTACCGCCTGATATTGTTCAAAAATAATACTAATCGCAGTTTGTGTTAAAACGGCGGGTTAGCTTTATGAGATTATTCTTATCGCCCCTTCAAGAGCTAAGCCACTGAGAGTGCCGGAGATAAGCGCCGGATGGGGTAGAAACCCTTAAGCCTGTGTCGCACAGACTTAAGGGTTTTCTTATTTCTGAACGCTGCACTTTTTTACCTATCTCTTAAATAGTCATTTTCAATACAACTTTTTCTTTTTCATCACAGCCTTAATGCTCCTTAGATAATAACCATTATCTAACAATGAGATACCTAATTCTTAGCGTGCCTGTTAACCCACACATCAGGGTCTATGCTTATTAAAAGCAGGCAAAAAGCATGTTTTACGGTAAAGCCCCTGCGTTTGCTGGGTTGAACTGATAATCATTATCACTAACATGCTGTTATACGCTGAAAGCGATGAAGTGAGGTAAATCGATGGACATGCATTCAGGAACCTTTAACCCACAAGATTTCGCCTGGCAAGGCTTAACGCTGACACCCGCAGCGGCGATACACATCCGTGAGCTGGTGGCAAAGCAGCCGGGTATGGTCGGCGTGCGCTTAGGCGTGAAGCAAACGGGCTGCGCGGGCTTTGGCTATGTGCTCGACAGTGTTAGCGAGCCGGACAAAGACGATCTGCTGTTTGAACACGACGGCGCGAAGCTGTTTGTCCCGCTGCAAGCGATGCCGTTTATTGATGGCACGGAAGTCGATTTCGTTCGTGAAGGACTTAATCAGATATTCAAATTTCACAACCCTAAAGCCCAGAATGAATGTGGCTGTGGCGAAAGCTTTGGGGTATAGGCGGTACTATGTCTCGTAATACTGAAGCAACTGACGATGTCAAAACCTGGACCGGCGGCCCGCTGAATTATAAAGAAGGATTCTTCACCCAGTTAGCCACCGATGAGCTGGCAAAGGGGATAAACGAAGAGGTGGTGCGCGCAATTTCGGCGAAGCGTAATGAGCCGGAGTGGATGCTGGAGTTTCGTCTAAACGCCTATCGCGCATGGCTGGAGATGGAAGAACCGCACTGGTTGAAAGCGCACTACGACAAGCTGAATTATCAGGATTACAGCTACTACTCAGCACCATCGTGCGGTAATTGTGACGACACTTGCGCGTCTGAACCTGGCGCGGTGCAGCAAACTGGCGCGAACGCCTTTTTAAGTAAAGAGGTGGAGGCGGCGTTTGAGCAGTTGGGCGTTCCCGTGCGGGAAGGCAAAGAGGTGGCGGTGGATGCCATTTTCGACTCAGTTTCGGTTGCCACTACTTATCGCGAAAAACTGGCGGAGCAGGGAATTATTTTCTGTTCCTTTGGTGAGGCGATCCACGATCACCCGGAACTGGTGCGTAAATATCTCGGCACCGTGGTGCCGGGGAATGACAACTTCTTTGCCGCGCTTAATGCGGCGGTAGCCTCTGACGGTACGTTTATTTATGTGCCTAAAGGCGTGCGCTGCCCGATGGAACTTTCCACCTATTTTCGCATTAACGCGGAAAAAACCGGGCAGTTTGAGCGCACCATTCTGGTGGCCGACGAAGACAGCTACGTCAGCTACATTGAAGGCTGTTCCGCTCCGGTGCGTGACAGCTATCAGTTACACGCGGCAGTGGTGGAAGTCATCATCCATAAAAACGCCGAGGTGAAATATTCCACGGTACAAAACTGGTTCCCTGGCGATAACAACACCGGCGGTATTCTCAACTTCGTCACCAAGCGTGCTTTGTGCGAAGGCGAAAACAGCAAAATGTCATGGACGCAATCAGAAACCGGGTCAGCGATTACGTGGAAATATCCCAGCTGCATTTTGCGCGGCGATAACTCCATTGGTGAGTTTTACTCAGTGGCGCTGACCAGCGGTCATCAGCAAGCGGATACCGGCACCAAGATGATCCACATCGGTAAAAACACCAAATCGACCATTATCTCGAAAGGGATCTCTGCCGGACATAGTCAGAACAGTTATCGCGGCTTAGTGAAAATCATGCCGACGGCAACCAATGCGCGCAATTTCACTCAGTGCGACTCAATGCTGATTGGCGCTAATTGTGGGGCGCATACCTTCCCGTATGTCGAATGTCGCAATAACAGTGCACAACTGGAGCACGAGGCAACGACATCACGTATTGGTGAAGATCAACTGTTTTACTGCCTGCAACGCGGGATCAGCGAAGAAGACGCCATCTCGATGATTGTTAACGGTTTCTGCAAAGACGTGTTCTCAGAACTGCCGCTGGAATTTGCCGTTGAAGCACAAAAACTCCTCGCCATCAGTCTTGAACACAGCGTCGGATAAGGAATAAACATGTTAAGTATTAAAGATTTACACGTCAGCGTGGAAGATAAAGCTATCCTGCGTGGATTAAGCCTCGACGTTCGTCCCGGCGAAGTTCACGCCATTATGGGGCCAAACGGTTCGGGCAAAAGTACCTTATCGGCAACGCTTGCCGGGCGCGAAGATTATGAAGTGACGGGCGGCACGGTTGAGTTCAAAGGCAAAGATTTGCTTGCACTGTCGCCGGAAGATCGTGCAGGCGAAGGCATCTTTATGGCCTTCCAGTATCCGGTTGAGATTCCAGGTGTCAGTAACCAGTTTTTCCTGCAAACGGCACTTAATGCGGTGCGCAGCTATCGCGGCCAGGAAACGCTCGACCGCTTTGATTTTCAGGATTTGATGGAAGAGAAAATCGCTCTCCTGAAGATGCCGGAAGATTTATTAACCCGTTCGGTAAACGTTGGTTTTTCCGGCGGCGAGAAAAAGCGCAACGATATTTTGCAAATGGCGGTGCTGGAACCGGAGTTATGCATTCTTGATGAGTCGGACTCCGGGCTGGATATTGACGCATTAAAAGTGGTTGCCGATGGCGTGAACTCGCTGCGTGACGGCAAGCGCTCATTCATCATTGTTACGCACTACCAACGCATTCTCGACTACATCAAGCCTGATTACGTCCATGTGCTATATCAGGGACGAATTGTGAAATCCGGCGATTTCACGTTGGTCAAACAACTGGAGGAGCAGGGTTATGGCTGGCTTACCGAACAGCAGTAACGCACTGCAACAGTGGCATCATTTGTTTGAAGCTGAAGGGGTGAAACGTTCCCCGCAAGCACAACAGCATTTACAACAATTGCTGCGTACCGGACTGCCGACACGTAAACATGAAAACTGGAAATATACGCCGCTGGAAGGGCTGACCAATAGCCAGTTTGTCAGCATTGCGGGGGAGATATCCCCACAGCAGCGGGATGCCTTAGCGTTAACGTTAGACGCCGTGCGGCTGGTGTTTGTCGATGGACGTTACGTGCCTGCGCTGAGCGATGCAACTGAAGGCAGCGGATATGAAGTGAGCATTAACGACGACCGTCAGGGGTTACCCGACGCTATTCAGGCGGAAGTGTTTCTGCATTTGACGGAAAGCCTGGCACAAAGCGTGACGCATATCGCCGTGAAGCGCGGTCAACGGCCGGCAAAGCCATTGCTGTTAATGCATATCACCCAGGGCGTGGCAGGTGAAGAGGTGAACACTGCCCATTACCGACATCATCTGGATCTGGCGGAAGGTGCCGAAGCAACGGTGATCGAACATTTTGTCAGCCTGAATGATGCTCGTCATTTTACCGGGGCACGGTTCACTATCAACGTCGCAGCGAACGCCCACTTGCAGCATATCAAGCTGGCGTTTGAAAACCCGCTCAGTCACCACTTTGCCCATAACGATTTGTTGCTGGCTGAGGATGCCACCGCATTTAGCCACAGTTTCCTGCTGGGTGGCGCAGTGTTACGACACAACACCAGTACGCAACTCAATGGCGAAAACAGCACGCTGCGGATCAATAGCCTGGCGATGCCGGTGAAAAACGAGGTGTGTGATACCCGTACCTGGCTGGAACACAATAAAGGTTTTTGTAACAGCCGACAGTTGCACAAAACTATCGTCAGCGACAAAGGCCGCGCGGTATTTAACGGTTTGATCAACGTCGCGCAGCACGCCATCAAAACGGATGGTCAGATGACCAACAATAATCTGCTGATGGGCAAACTGGCGGAAGTGGATACGAAACCGCAGCTGGAAATCTATGCAGATGATGTGAAATGCAGCCACGGCGCGACGGTGGGGCGTATTGATGATGAACAGATGTTCTATCTGCGCTCGCGCGGGATCAATCAGCAGGATGCCCAGCAGATGATCATTTACGCCTTTGCTGCCGAACTGACGGAAGCACTGCGTGATGAGGGGCTTAAACAGCAGGTGCTGGCCCGAATCGGTCAACGACTGCCAGGAGGTGTAAGATGACTTTTTCCGTCGACAAAGTGCGGGCCGACTTTCCGGTGCTTTCTCGTGAGGTGAACGGTTTGCCGCTGGCTTATCTCGACAGCGCCGCCAGTGCGCAGAAACCAAGCCAGGTGATTGACGCCGAGGCTGAGTTTTATCGTCACGGCTACGCGGCGGTGCATCGTGGTATTCATACCTTAAGCGCCCAGGCGACCGAGAAAATGGAGAACGTGCGCAAGCGGGCATCGCTGTTTATTAATGCCCGTTCGGCGGAAGAGCTGGTGTTCGTCCGCGGCACGACGGAAGGGATCAATCTGGTCGCCAATAGCTGGGGCAACAGCAATGTGCGGGCGGGCGATAACATCATCATCAGTCAAATGGAGCACCACGCTAACATTGTCCCCTGGCAGATGCTTTGTGCACGCGTTGGCGCAGAGCTGCGTGTGATCCCTCTCAATCCCGACGGTACGCTGCAACTGGAGATGCTACCTAATCTGTTTGATGAGAAAACTCGCCTGCTGGCAATTACTCATGTCTCCAACGTGCTGGGAACAGAAAATCCGCTGGCGGAAATGATCACGCTTGCGCACCAGCATGGCGCAAAAGTGCTGGTGGATGGCGCTCAGGCGGTGATGCATCATCCGGTGGATGTTCAGGCGCTGGATTGCGATTTTTACGTGTTTTCCGGGCATAAACTGTATGGCCCCACCGGAATTGGCATTCTTTATGTGAAAGAAGCCTTGTTGCAGGAGATGCCGCCGTGGGAAGGGGGCGGTTCTATGATCGCCACCGTCAGCCTGAGTGAAGGCACTACCTGGACCAAAGCACCATGGCGGTTTGAAGCCGGTACACCCAATACCGGGGGCATCATTGGTCTTGGCGCGGCGCTGGAGTATGTTTCGGCGCTGGGGCTTAATAACATAGCCGAGTATGAACAGAATCTGATGCACTACGCGCTATCACAGCTGGAATCTGTACCGGATCTCACTCTCTATGGCCCACAAAACAGGCTTGGCGTTATTGCTTTTAATCTCGGTAAACACCACGCCTATGATGTTGGCAGTTTTCTCGATAATTACGGCATTGCTGTGCGTACCGGACATCACTGCGCTATGCCATTAATGGCCTATTACAACGTCCCTGCGATGTGTCGGGCGTCGCTGGCCATGTATAACACCCATGAAGAAGTGGATCGTCTGGTGACCGGATTGCAACGTATTCACCGTCTGCTGGGATAACAGGGAGGCACTATGGCTGTATTGCCGGATAAAGAAAAATTGCTGCGTAATTTTTTACGCTGCACCAACTGGGAAGAGAAATATCTCTACATTATTGAGCTGGGCCAGCGTCTGCCAGAATTACGCGACGAAGACCGAAGCCCACAAAATAGCATTCAGGGCTGCCAGAGTCAGGTGTGGATTGTCATGCGCCAGAATGCGCAGGGAATTATTGAATTGCAGGGCGACAGCGATGCGGCGATTGTGAAAGGGCTTATTGCGGTCGTCTTTATTCTCTACGATCAGATGACGCCGCAGGATATTGTCAATTTCGATGTGCGTCCGTGGTTTGAAAAAATGGCGCTCACCCAACATCTCACCCCATCTCGTTCACAAGGTCTGGAAGCGATGATTCGCGCAATTCGCGCCAAAGCCGCTGCACTTAGCTAAACTAAAGGGACAGCTTTCATCCGGTTGGCTCACATTGCCGGATGGTCAATGTTTACACTGACCTGCACAGGAGTGTTTTGGTTTCAGGTGAACATAAGCGCCATCCGACGTTTCAGCGTGAGTCTCCGGCAAATACAGGAGGTTTACAATGAAACGCGCGTCTTTGCTTACACTCACGCTTATCGGCGCTTTTAGCGCCATCCAGGCTGCCTGGGCGGTTGATTATCCGCTACCACCAACCGGAAGCCGACTGGTTGGGCAAAATCAAACGTATACGGTGCAAGAAGGGGATAAAAACCTTCAGGCTATTGCCCGACGTTTTGATACTGCGGCAATGTTGATCCTTGAAGCCAATAACACTATCGCCCCGGTGCCAAAGCCCGGTACGACGATAACTATTCCTTCGCAACTGTTATTACCTGATGCGCCGCGTCAGGGGATTATCGTTAACCTTGCAGAGCTGCGCCTTTATTATTATCCGCCGGGAGAAAATATCGTGCAGGTTTATCCGATAGGTATTGGCTTGCAGGGGCTGGAAACGCCGGTGATGGAAACGCGTGTGGGGCAGAAAATCCCTAACCCAACCTGGACGCCTACGGCAGGCATTCGTCAACGTTCGCTGGAGCGTGGCATTAAATTACCGCCAGTCGTTCCTGCCGGACCAAATAACCCGCTAGGACGTTACGCACTGCGCCTCGCGCATGGTAATGGCGAATACCTCATTCATGGCACCAGTGCGCCGGACAGCGTTGGTTTGCGCGTCAGTTCAGGGTGTATTCGCATGAATGCACCGGATATTAAAGCCTTGTTCTCCAGCGTGCGGACGGGAACGCCGGTGAAAGTGATCAACGAACCGGTGAAATATTCCGTGGAACCTAACGGGATGCGTTATGTTGAAGTACATCGACCACTATCAGCAGAAGAACAGCAAAACGTTCAGACAATGCCATACACACTGCCAGCAGGCTTTACGCAATTTAAAGACAATAAGGCTGTAGATCAGAAGTTAGTCGATAAAGCGTTGTATCGTCGGGCAGGGTATCCGGTTTCGGTGAGCAGTGGAGCAACTCCCGCAGCCAGCAATGCGCCTTCAGTAGAGTCAGCGCAGAATGGTGAACCAGAGCAAGGGAATATGTTACGCGCGACGCAGTAGCGGTAAACGGCAGACAAAAAAAATGGCGCACAATGTGCGCCATTTTTCACTTCACAGGTACTATTACTTGCGGTATTTAGTAGCCATGTTGTCCAGACGCTGGTTAGCACGAGCTGCGTCATCTTTAGCAGCCTGAACGTCGGAACGCATTGCGTTCACGTCGTTGCTCAGCTGGTCAACTTTAGCGTTCAGAGTCTGAACGTCAGAAGACAGCTGATCGATTTTAGCGTTGCTGGAGCAACCTGCCAGCAGAGTAGAACCCAGGATTACCGCGCCCAGTACCAGTTTAGTAGCTTTCATTATTAATACCCTCTAGATTGAGTTAATCTCCATGTAGCGTTACAAGTATTACACAAAGTTTTTTATGTTGAGAATATTTTTTTGATGGGAAGGCACTTATTTTTGATCGTTCGCTCAAAGAAGCATCGAACGCTGGGTTTTAGATAAAAAAATTGAGAGAAAACAGGATGCTTCCATCGGATTCATCTTAGATAAAGTGAGATTATATAGTGAAATCCGATTTGATTTTTTATTGCTTCTGGTTATCGATTAAATAAAAAAAGCGCCCCTGCGGAGTATATAGTAAAAACAGTGTCTATTCGCGTGTGAGTGAGTGACAGGGCTTTACATATAACGTCAGCGGCTTTCATTTCAAACGTACATACTGTGTATAATGGTATGTACGTTTTTTATTTGCGCCGAGTCCTTCGGCGGTAACCATTCATCCATGAATTTTTGTTCAGTGTTTAATTGCACCTTGTGAGTGCGACTTGTTCCAACAAGTCGGGAGAGATAGGAGTTACGTCATTGGTTTAGCAGGACGGGGATAGTTATTTGCGGCAAGTACAGAGTTGTCGCCGCATCCATGCGGCTTTGACAGTTCAGTTGTTCACTCATTGATTCACCTTCTTGATTAATTGCACTTAATTTACCACCACATTGCAACCGCTCCTTACCACGTGTTGCAAATTAATCGCACCACAACTTTCACGGAAAGTACCACTTCGTCGGATCTCGGCTTTGTGCCAAAAACGGACATTGACTTTGGCTGTTACTGAATTGCAGGTTTTAGTTAATCCACGAATAAATCTCCCAAACACCTGCACTATCCATCAACAGTATAAGCTGATTTAACGTTTAGTATTTCTTATTAAGTTTTTAACCACGGTCTTGCGTGACCTGCTCCCCGTTGATTAGTACACCCCGATGTTAGTAATGTCTTCATAAGCCACATGAGGACATCCCCATGAAGAAGCGTTTTTCCGACGAACAGATCATTAGTATTCTCCGCGAAGCCGAAGCTGGGGTACCCGCCCGTGAACTCTGCCGCAAGCATGCCATTTCCGATGCCACGTTTTACACCTGGCGTAAGAAGTATGGCGGTATGGAGGTGCCTGAAGTTAAGCGCCTGAAGTCGCTTGAGGAAGAGAACGCCAGACTCAAGAAGCTGCTTGCCGAAGCCATGCTGGATAAAGAGGCGCTTCAGGTGGCTCTTGGGCGAAAGTACTGACGACAGACCAGAAGCGGGAAGCCGTGATGTTGATGTGTGATGCGACCGGTCTGTCGCAACGTCGTGCCTGCAGGCTTACAGGTTTATCCCTGTCGACCTGCCGCTATGAGGCTCACCGTCCGGCTGCTGATGCGCATTTATCAGGGCGCATCACTGAGCTGGCACTGGAGCGCAGGCGTTTTGGCTACCGTCGTATTTGGCAGTTGCTGCGCCGTGAAGGGCTTCATGTTAATCATAAGCGCGTGTACCGGCTTTATCACCTCAGTGGCCTGGGCGTAAAACGCAGAAGACGTCGTAAAGGGCTGGCAACAGAACGTCTGCCGCTGCTCCGTCCGGCGGCGCCCAATCTGACCTGGTCGATGGATTTCGTCATGGACGCACTTTCCACCGGTCGCAGGATCAAGTGTCTTACCTGCGTCGATGATTTCACAAAGGAATGCCTGACGGTCACTGTTGCCTTTGGGATTTCAGGCGTTCAGGTCACGCGTATTCTGGACAGCATTGCACTGTTTCGAGGCTATCCGGCGACGATAAGAACTGACCAGGGGCCGGAGTTCACTTGCCGTGCACTGGATCAATGGGCCTTTGAGCATGGTGTTGAGTTGCGCTTAATCCAGCCGGGCAAGCCAACGCAGAACGGATTTATTGAGAGCTTTAACGGACGATTTCGCGATGAATGTTTGAATGAGCACTGGTTCAGCGATATCGTTCATGCCAGGAAAATTATTAATGACTGGCGGCAGGATTATAACGAATGCCGCCCGCACTCCACGCTGAATTATCAGACACCGTCTGAATTTGCAGCGGGCTGGAGAAAGGGTCATTCTGAGAATGAAGATTCCGACGTTACTAACTGAGTGTTGTATCTAATCGTGGGGGCAGGTCAAATGAACTGGCAGCGCTTCAACAAAGTAAGTAGTTTTTCAGGAGAAACCAGTGGCATAGTAAAGAAAAATTTTATTATTACCGCGGCGTTGCTGAGCAGTCTCTTTCTGGCGGCAATAGTGAGTCTTTTATATATCGCGGATAATCTTAATAATAAAGCAGAGGCGCGCAGCAGTTTACTTTTGCAAAAAGCCCTCACTACCGGCAGGAAAAGATACGCGCAAATTTAATGGATAATGCCGACTGGGGCGAAGCGTATAATAATTTGCACAAGCAGGTGAATGTTAAATGGGCATGGGACAGCCAGAACCTTGGTGAATCGCTTTACACGAATTACCAGTATGAAGGCGTATTTGTTTTGTCTCCCGCCGGGGAGACGCGTTATAGCGTCATTGAAGGAAATCTTGTCAGCCAGCCTTTCGAGAAATGGCTCAACCGGAACATCACCAAAGAACTTTTTAACGACCTCTCACAAAGCCAGGGTAAAGCCGTCTCACGCCTTATGATGACCAACGGGCAACTCACCTTACTGGCGGCGGCCCGGATCACGTCGGGAGACGATGAAAGCATCACGCCGGTGGCGGAAGATGCCTCGGTACTGATTTTCGCCGACGTGTTAACGCCCGTTAAACTGGAGAAAATGGGCAACGAATACGGCATTCATAATGCGCATACGTTCGGCAGAATGGAGCCACACCTGAAAGCCGACTACCGGGAAGCTCAGCTTATTTTACCCATTGATAATGGCGATGTTCTGATTGAGTGGCGAAGCGACGATCCGGGCAGAGCGCTGATGAACCGGGAGCTGCCGTTAATCATCATTCTGATGTTATCGACCATTGCATTTACCTGGTTGATGCGGCGTGGTGCGTTAATCAAAGCGCAAATTAATGACGAAAATGTTTTCCTGCTTGAGCAAAGCCGACAAGCGCTTACGGCAAGTGAACGACGCTTTCGCGACGTCATTGAAGCCACCACCGACTGGATTTGGGAAGCGGACAGCGAGGCACGGCTAACGTGGTTATCCGACCGTTTTTCTGGCGTTACCGGTCATCATTCTGACGACTGGCTTGGGCGGAACATGTTGGATTTCATCCACAGCGACAAAATCCTTTTTCATCACTGGCTGCTGAATCCGCAGACGAGCAGTAATTACACGCTCAAAAAGGCCCGCTATTTCTCAGCTCAGGGCCATCAGCGTTACTGCAATGTGGTGGCGAAGCACGCCATTATGGATGATGGTTCTATGGGCTTTCGCGGTACGGTGACCGATGTCACTCTGGAAGTGGAGGCGCAGGAGCGTGCCGAGTATTTATCGCGGCATGATGAATTAACCGGCCTGCCAAACCGGGTCAGAATGAAAGAGTTTCTGGAAGATGAGCTGCGTTCTTTACCCGATCCGGATCATCCCCTGGCCATGATCAGCCTCGACCTAGATAAATTCAAACCGGTAAATGATTTATTCGGCCACAATGCGGGCGATGCGTTACTCAATGAAGTCGCCAGCCGGTTGCGGTCCTGTACCCGTAAAATCGATCTGGTTGCCCGGCAGGGCGGAGATGAGTTTATCCTTATTCTGCCGGATATTTATGTGCGTAAAGACATAGGGAAGGTGCGAATAAGCGGGGAAATTCTTCTCGG
>ERZ860023.49-NODE-49-length-71968-cov-3.007481_pt1 | contig 71968 bp, 54 predicted proteins | sample MGYA00509983_ERZ860023 | MGnify/ENA primary metagenome ERZ860023 (study PRJEB30046, sample SAMN00715180) | human gut metagenome | study: EMG produced TPA metagenomics assembly of the A metagenome-wide association study of gut microbiota in type 2...
AACGTCTTATCTGGCCTACAAGACCATGCAAATTAATATATTGCATAAACCACGTAGGCCTGATAAGCGTAGCGCATCAGGCAGTTTTGTGTTTGTCATCAGTCTCAGGCCAGATTGAAATCTGACCTGATCACCTTACGTTAATTTACGACGCCAGCGATAACCTCTGCTGCGTATACTCCACCAGCCACTGACTCACACGAGATTGTTGATCCGCATTTAGCCACATGCCTTGTTTTGTGCGACGCCAAAGGGCATCGTCGGTGCGGCGGACCCATTCGTGATCCACTAGGTATTTCAGTTCCGCTTCGTAGAACTCATGACCGAAATCCTCCCCGAGGTCGCTTATCGCCCCCGCATTGCCGAGCAGCAGCTCGCTGTTGCTGCCGTAAGTGCGTGCGTAATGACGCGCCAGCGATTCAGCCAGGAATGGATAGCGACGGCGCAGACGAGCTGCGTAATCGTCGCGGTCGCCTTCAATGACACCACCCGGCAGCACGCTCTCTTTCGTCCATGCCGGGCCAATGCCCTGATAATACGGCGTCAGTTTTTCCAGCGCATGTTCCGCCAGTTTGCGGTAGGTGGTCAACTTACCGCCGAATACCGACAGCAGCGGTGCTTTGCCGTTTTCATCATGGATATCAAGGGTGTAATCACGGGTAATAGCCTGCGGCGAGTCGGACTCATCATCACACAGCGGACGCACACCGGAGTAGGTCCAGACGATATCGTCACGGCTAAGCTGTTTTTTAAAGTGCGCGTTATACACTTTCAGCAGATAGTTGATTTCACTCTCTTCAATCTTCACCGCTTTCGGATCGCCTTTATACTCTACGTCGGTGGTGCCGATGATGGAAAATTCGTCCATCCACGGGATCACGAACACAATACGTTTATCTTCGTTTTGCAGAATGTAGGCCTGCTTCTGGGTATGCACACGCGGCACCACAATATGGCTGCCTTTGATCAGGCGAATGCCATAAGGCGAAGGCAGATGCATCCCCTCGTCGAAGAACTGTTTCACCCACGGGCCGGTGGCGTTAACCAGGCCGCGCGCTTGCCAGCTATATTTTTTGCCGGTATCGATATCTTCCGCTTCCACAATCCACAGGCCGTTTTCGCGGCGAGCAGAGGTGGCGCGAGTCCGAGTAAGCACTTCGCCGCCTTTACGCACCACCATCTGGGCGTTGGCGAGTACCAGACGGGCGTCGTCTACCCAACAGTCAGAATATTCGAATCCGCGCTTAATTTCCGGTTTTAACACTGAATTTGCGCCAAAACGCAAACCAGTTGATCCCGGCAGGCTGGTGCGTTTACCCAGATGATCGTACATAAACAGACCAATGCGAATCATCCACGCCGGGCGCAGATGCGGACGATGTGGCAGGCGAAAACGCATCGGGAAGGCGATATGCGGAGCCATTTTCAGCAGCACTTCACGTTCAGCCAGCGCCTCGCTGACCAGGCGGAATTCATAGTGCTCAAGGTAGCGCAGGCCACCGTGAATGAGTTTTGAACTGGCGGAAGAGGTCGCGCAAGCGAGATCCTGCGCCTCCAGCATCAGCACGGATAAACCGCGTCCAGCGGCGTCTGCCGCGATACCAGCACCATTGATGCCGCCCCCTATCACAATCAGATCTTTGGTTTCCATGCTGCCCTCATTCACTTTCGTTAAAGCTCATAAATGTTCGTTATCGAACATATTAGCAAAGAATCGCGCTTTAGGTAACATTGAAAAAACATTTTAGAGTGATATGTATAACATTATGGCGTTTATCTGCCGCTTCGACGTAAACTGTTCGGTAAATTTGCCCACTTGTTTGTAAAGAAAGAGAGACGCATGGATCAGTTCGAATGTATTAACGTTGCCGACGCGCACCAGAAGTTGCAGGAAAAAGAGGCGGTGCTGGTCGATATTCGCGATCCACAGAGTTTCGCTATGGGGCATGCGGTGCAGGCTTTCCATTTAACCAACGACACGCTGGGCGCGTTTATGCGTGATAACGACTTTGACACTCCGGTGATGGTGATGTGTTATCACGGCAATAGCAGCAAAGGCGCGGCGCAGTATCTGCTGCAACAGGGCTACGATGTGGTCTATAGCATTGACGGCGGTTTTGAAGCCTGGCAGCGTCAGTTTCCCGCAGAGGTGGCGTACGGCGCGTAACGCTTTATACTGTCCCCTTTTGTGTGGAATAAGCGACAGCAACGATGTTGATGATTACCTCTTTTGCTAACCCCCGCGTGGCGCAGGCGTTTGTTGATTATATGGCGACGCAGGGTGTTATCCTCACGATTCAACAACATAACCAAAGCGATGTCTGGCTGGCGGATGAGTCCCAGGCCGAGCGCGTGCGGGCGGAGCTGGCGCGTTTTCTCGAAAACCCGGCAGATCCGCGTTATCTGGCGGCCAGCTGGCAGGCGGGCCATACCGGCAGTGGTCTGCATTATCGCCGTTATCCTTTCTTTGCTGCCTTGCGTGAACGCGCAGGTCCGGTAACCTGGGTGGTGATGATCGCCTGCGTGGTGGTGTTTATCGCCATGCAAATTCTCGGCGATCAGGAAGTGATGTTATGGCTGGCCTGGCCATTCGATCCAACACTGAAATTTGAGTTCTGGCGTTACTTCACCCACGCGTTAATGCACTTCTCGCTGATGCATATCCTCTTTAACCTGCTCTGGTGGTGGTATCTCGGCGGTGCGGTGGAAAAACGCCTCGGTAGCGGTAAGCTAATTGTTATTACTCTCATTAGCGCCCTGTTAAGCGGCTATGTGCAGCAAAAATTCAGCGGGCCGTGGTTTGGCGGGCTTTCTGGCGTGGTGTATGCGCTGATGGGCTACGTCTGGCTACGTGGCGAACGCGATCCGCAAAGTGGCATTTACCTGCAACGTGGGTTAATTATCTTTGCGCTGATCTGGATTGTCGCCGGATGGTTTGATTTGTTTGGGATGTCGATGGCGAACGGAGCACACATCGCCGGGTTAGCCGTGGGTTTAGCGATGGCTTTTGTTGATTCGCTCAATGCGCGAAAACGAAAATAATTCCAGGGATTTATAAATGAAACAAACACAACGTCACAACGGTATTATCGAACTGGTTAAACAGCAGGGCTATGTCAGTACTGAAGAGCTGGTAGAGCATTTCTCCGTCAGCCCGCAGACTATTCGCCGCGACCTCAATGAGCTGGCGGAGCAAAACCTGATCCTGCGTCACCATGGCGGTGCGGCGCTGCCTTCCAGTTCGGTTAACACGCCGTGGCACGATCGTAAAGCCACCCAGACCGAAGAAAAAGAGAGGATTGCCCGCAAAGTGGCGGAGCAAATCCCCAATGGCTCGACACTGTTTATCGATATCGGCACCACGCCGGAAGCGGTGGCGCACGCGCTGCTTAATCACAGCAATTTGCGTATTGTCACCAACAATCTCAATGTTGCTAACACGTTGATGGTAAAAGAAGATTTCCGCATTATTCTCGCCGGTGGCGAATTACGCAGCCGCGATGGCGGGATCATTGGCGAAGCGACGCTCGATTTTATCTCCCAGTTCCGCCTTGATTTCGGCATTCTGGGGATAAGCGGCATCGATAGCGACGGCTCGCTGCTGGAGTTCGATTACCACGAAGTTCGCACCAAACGCGCCATTATTGAGAACTCGCGCCACGTTATGCTGGTTGTCGATCACTCGAAATTTGGCCGTAACGCGATGGTCAATATGGGCAGCATCAGCATGGTAGATGCCGTCTACACCGACGCCCCGCCGCCAGTAAGCGTGATGCAGGTGCTGACGGACCACCATATTCAACTGGAGCTGTGCTGATCCTGCACGGCTTCCCACGTCAGACCAAAACGCGCCAGGTATTTGCGTAGCCGATCCGCGTCATTGACGCTGGCTTTGCCCTGGCGCGAAACGTCAAAAAGCTGGCGTCCGGCTGCGGAAAGCGACTTTGCCTGGCGGCAGATAGCGATAACGTGTTCCAGTTGCATACGGTCGAAGAGATCGATGTTTTCTGCCTCTGCGCCCAGCAACGCCGTAAGCGCGGAGGGGGGCTCTCCTGCCAGTTATAGCGCAGACGGTTTATCTCATCTTCAACCACGTCCAGAGTGATGCGTCCGCTAGTGGCAAAGGTGGCCATCCGCGTGACGCTGACAGAAAGTTCGCGAAAGTTACCGCGCCATGTTGCCTGGGGAGAGGTCGCAAAAGCCAACCAGGCGCGCCGCGCTTCGGTGTTAAAACGCACGCTGTCGCCAGTGAGTGAGGCGTGGCGCTCCACTTCATAATCCAGGTTCGGTTCAATATCTTCCTGGCGCTGGCGTAGACCCGGCAGGGTGAAGGTCCAGAGATTGATCCGCGCGTACAGATCTTCGCGAAATTTGCCTTCGGCAACCAGCTGGCGCAAATCGCGCACCGTTCCGGCGATAAGCTGAAAATCACTGCTCACCTGGCGATCGCTGCCAAACGGGTAAAAGGTTTTCTCTTCAATGGCTTTCAGCAGCATTGCCTGTTCGTCTGCGCCCAGTTCGCCAATCTCATCAAGAAACAACATTCCGCCGTTGGCGCTGCGTAATAAGCCTTCACGCGATTCCCGCGCCCCGGTAAACGCGCCTTTCACATGACCAAACAGCGTCGACATGGCGGTATCGCCGCGCAGGATGGCGCAGTTCACTTCCACAAACGCGCCGCTAAACTGATGCCGCGCCTGTTTTAATTCAAATATACGTCGCGCCAGAAATGACTTTCCCGCACCGGTTGGGCCGTTAAGCAGGATCGGTGCGCGGGATTTAATCGCCACTTTTTCAATCTGCTCAATCATGCGGTTGAAGTGGGGGTTACGCGTGGCAATGCCGGACTTAAGAAAATCAAGCGTTTGCTGGCGTTCCTCGGCAAAGCGGCTGGCGATGGCGTTATAACGGCTTAAATCGAGATCGATAATCGTTACTTCACCTGGGCCGCGCGGCTGTTCTTTTTTGCGCGGAGGTGAAGATTGTATCAGCCGGGCGGGCAGGTAACGCGCTTCTGCCAGCAGAAACCAGCAAATCTGCGCGACGTGGGTACCGGTGGTGATGTGAATTAAATAGTCTTCTTTTTCTGGCTGAAACTCGTAACCACGGGCGAAATCATGCAGGCAGGCGTAGACCTCTTCGAAATCCCACGGGTTATGCAGTTCAATCTCAACGCTCACCACTTCTGTTTCTGGCGAAACGCTGGCGATATCGCGTTTAAGCGTTTCAAATAGCGAGCGCGAGCGGGCGTCGTGCAACAATTCCAGTCGATCGATGACCAACGATTCTTGCTGGCATAAACAGAGTGTCGGACGCCATTTTGACCAGCGCTGACTGCCGCGCCCGGCATAATCCAGTACGGTACCGACAAAGCCAAAAGCCACTGTTTTACGCATCTTAGATATCCTTATAAAAGACGATATTTCATTATCGGTAAATTGGCTTTGCGGGAAATCTCCGGTTACGGACGTAAAGATATAATCTTTTTTAAAACAATGAATTAAAAAATTAAGCTGCTTATTTAATTTTCTGGCACGACGGTTGCAATTATCAGGACAGCAAACAACGAAAAGAGAAAAACAAAATGAATTACGAATTACTGACCACTGAAAATGCCCCGGTAAAAATGTGGACCAAAGGCGTGCCGGTAGAGGCCGATGCGCGTCAGCAACTTATTAATACGGCGAAGATGCCGTTTATTTTCAAACATATTGCGGTAATGCCTGATGTACACCTGGGTAAAGGTTCCACCATTGGTAGCGTGATCCCGACCAAAGGGGCGATTATTCCGGCGGCGGTGGGCGTGGATATTGGCTGTGGAATGAACGCGCTGCGTACCGCGTTAACGGCGGAAGACCTGCCTGAAAACCTGGCAGAGCTGCGTCAGGCGATTGAAACGGCCGTGCCGCACGGGCGTACCACTGGCCGTTGTAAACGTGATAAAGGTGCCTGGGAAAATCCACCTGTTAACGTCGATGCTAAATGGGCTGAGCTGGAAGCCGGTTATCAGTGGTTAACGCAAAAATATCCGCGTTTCCTGAATACCAATAACTATAAACATCTGGGAACGCTGGGAACGGGTAACCATTTTATTGAAATCTGTCTTGATGAGTCGGATCAGGTGTGGATTATGCTGCACTCCGGTTCACGCGGAATTGGTAACGCCATCGGGACTTACTTTATCGATCTGGCGCAAAAAGAGATGCAGGACCAGCTTGAAACGTTGCCGTCGCGTGATCTGGCGTACTTTATGGAAGGTACGGAATACTTTGATGATTACCTGAAAGCGGTGGCCTGGGCGCAGCTTTTTGCCAGCCTTAACCGCGATGCAATGATGGAAAACGTAGTAACAGCGTTGCAGAGCGTTACGCAGAAAACGGTAAGACAACAGCAAACGCTGGCGATGGAAGAGATCAACTGTCACCACAACTATGTGCAAAAAGAACAGCACTTTGGCGAAGAGATCTACGTGACGCGTAAAGGCGCGGTGTCTGCGCGTGCTGGTCAATATGGAATTATTCCCGGTTCGATGGGAGCGAAAAGCTTTATCGTCCGTGGGCTGGGAAATGAAGAGTCGTTCTGTTCGTGCAGCCACGGTGCCGGGCGGGTAATGAGCCGTACTAAAGCGAAAAAACTGTTCAGCGTGGAAGATCAAATTCGTGCCACCGCGCATGTGGAATGCCGTAAAGATGCCGAAGTGATCGACGAAATCCCGATGGCGTATAAAGATATTGATGCGGTGATGGCGGCACAAAGCGATCTGGTGGAAGTTATCTACACCCTGCGTCAGGTGGTGTGCGTAAAAGGATAAATGATGAAAAGGATGATTGCGCTGGATGGCGCACAGGGCGAAGGCGGCGGACAGATCCTGCGCTCGGCGCTGAGCCTGTCGATGATAACCGGCCAGCCATTTACCATCACTGGCATTCGTGCCGGGCGGGCAAAACCGGGGCTGCTGCGCCAGCATCTGACCGCGGTAAAAGCGGCTGCGGAAATTTGTAGGGCAATGGTGGAAGGTGCGGAGCTGGGATCGCAGCGTCTGCTCTTCCGGCCCGGCACCGTGCGCGGCGGCGATTACCGCTTTGCTATCGGTAGCGCCGGAAGTTGTACGCTGGTGCTGCAAACTGTGCTGCCCGCGCTGTGGTTTGCCGATGGACCTTCGCGTGTTGAAGTGAGCGGCGGTACCGATAACCCGTCGGCGCCACCTGCGGATTTTATCCGCCGGGTGCTGGAGCCGCTGCTGGCGAAAATGGGAATTCATCAGCAAACCACGCTGTTACGCCACGGTTTTTACCCTGCCGGAGGCGGTGTGGTGGCAACGGAAGTCTCGCCCGTTGCATCGTTTAACACCTTGCAACTTGGCGAGCGCGGGAACATTGTGCAGATGCGTGGAGAAGTTCTATTAGCTGGTGTGCCGCGCCATGTTGCTGAGCGTGAAATCGCTACACTGGCGGGGAGTTTTTCCCTGCATGAACAGAATATTCATAACCTGCCGCGCGACCAGGGGCCGGGTAATACCGTCTCGCTTGAAGTCGAAAGTGAAAATATCACCGAACGCTTTTTTGTCGTCGGTGAAAAGCGCGTCAGTGCCGAGGTGGTTGCGGCACAGTTGGTGAAAGAGGTGAAACGCTACCTGGCAAGCACGGCGGCGGTGGGGGAATATCTTGCTGACCAACTGGTGCTACCGATGGCGCTGGCGGGCGCGGGGGAATTTACGGTCGCCCATCCCTCATGCCATCTGCTGACCAATATCGCGGTGGTGGAGCGTTTCTTGCCGGTGCGGTTTAGTTTGATAGAAACAGATGGCGTAACGCGGGTGAGCATTGAATGATGCAGAGATGTAAGCCGGATCTGGCGCGTTATCCGGCTAAACTTACACGCCGTACCCCATCATCTTCAGTAATTGCTGGGCGTGTTGTACCGCATCCTGGCGATGGGCCACGCCGAGTTTCTGATACAGATTGCGGATATGCGTTTTGATGGTGGTTGCCGCGACTTCCAGTTCTCCGGCAATTTGCTCATTGCTGTAACCAGAGTAGATCAGCCCCAGTACCTGCCATTCACGTTGCGTCAGGGGGCTGGTGCGGATCAGTTCAGGTACTTCAGGATGATTTAGCAGACGTTCAACGAAATTCTCATCGAAATGGGCGAATTTATGCCGATGATGTTGATTGATTTCTCGCAGAATACGCTGCGCGCGATGCTGTTCCAGTTCCGGCAGCGTATTAAGCTGAATCAGCTGACGCAGTTGTTGCGCCATCGCTTCGCCTTCGATGACAAAATGGCTGATAAATCCGGTGCGATTCGCCAGTTTTAATGCGTCCAGCAACACGCGCTGGGCGTCACTTTTACGTCCGGCCTGCCAGTACAGTTGATTTAGCAGCAACAGGTTACGATTGAGATCGCTCATCAACCGCAGACTCCGGGCATTTTCATTGAGTTCTTCGAGAACAATTTCCGCAGGTTCAAACTCGCCCAGCAAGATTTGTGCACGGGCAATGTTGCGCCATTGACCTTGCAGGAAGTGGTTGTTCGCAAACTCCGGTTTAGCCGTATGACGCAACCAGTTGGCAGCGGCGGCTTTATCGCCGGTCATTTGCCAGTAAATCACCCGGACTTTGTTGGCGTTAGAGATCCAGTCGCTGTGATATTTGCCATTCCCCAGCAGGTTTTCCAGACGGTTCAGCTGGCTACGGGCGTTATCTAAATCACCACGGGCCAGCGAGCATTGAATCAACATTGCCAGGCACTGAAGCTGTTGCTGTGGCTGATAAGACGACAAGACTTCAATCCCGCTACGCGCCGACGCTTCGGCTTCATCCAGCCGCGCCCAGGCCCATAACAGCTGCGCACGAATGCGCACCAGAAACTCATGCATTGGCAGCTGTTCCAGATGCTGCTCGTTGATCAGCTGGAATGCTTTTTCCTGCGTTTCCCACGCGGTTTGCAGGAACCCTTGGGCAAACAGAATTTCACTTTGCTGGATTAAACTCCACAAAGCGTAGTGCCAGACATCGTGCTGGCGTGCCATCTGTTCGGTTTGCTGCATTAGCGCCAGTGAGCGGGTCAATTCGCCTTTGCAGTGCAGCACTTCACCCAGCACCGAGGTTGCCACAATGCGGCTATAGAACCAGCCCGGCGGCAGCTCTTCCAGTGCCAGTTTTGCCAGCCGTTCCGCTTCATCCGGATTACCATCGTTAATCGCCACCTGGGCGCGCAGAGCGTTAAATTCTGCGTGCATGGTGTCTTCTCTGATGTCCTTGATTTCATGTTCAGCACGGGCTAGCAGGGTGTTAACTTCGCCGTAGCGATGTTGGCTTTGCATCAGCCACGCCTGCAATAACACCAACTGCGGATTTTCCAGCAAGCTGTCCCACGGCAGGGCCTTAAGCGACTCTTCCAGCAGCGACAGTTCGCTATGGTTGAACAGACTCCAGGCGTGATTAAGCAGAATATCGCGCAGCATCAGCGCATCGCCTGCCGCCAGCGCATGATGAATCGCTTCGCTGGGAAATCCCTGGGCCATCCAGCTTTCTGCGGCGGCACGGTGGATTTCCGGCAGCTCCGCCGCCAGTTCCCACTGGCAGCGCTGGCGCAGGAAGTTACCAAACAGCGGGTGATAGCAGAACCACTCGCCGGTATCATCCATCCGCTGTAAAAACAGCCCCTGACGCTCAATCTCTTCGAGACGCATTTGCCCGTTTTCTTCGCCGGTCACACGGGTGATGAGGGCATCGTTCATTGAGCGCAAAATGGCGCTTTTCAACAGAAAATGGCGCGTTGCGAGATCGACGTTATCCAAAACCTCATCGACCAGATAATCCGAAAGATGGCTGGCATTGATTCCCGCCAGGCGGCGTGCCGACTTATGGGCTGAGTGGGTATTCTGCCGGGCGGAGAGGGCGATTAGCTGTAGTGCCGTCGCCCAACCGGAAACGTCATCGCAAATCCGACTGCTTTCTGCAGCTTCAATCGGCGATGACAGACGGCAATCAAAAAACTGCTTCGCTTCCTGATGGGTAAATGCCAGTTGCTGACTGCCAATTTCCAGCAGTTGGTCACGAACACGCAGATTGGCAATGCCCAGTTGCGGAAGGTTGCGTGACAACACCACCAGGGTGAGATTTTCTGGTTGATGGCGAATAAAGAAGCGCATTGACTCGTGGATCACTGGATTAGTGATCAGATGATAGTCATCGATGACCAGATAAAGTGGGCTATGCCATTCCGCCAGCTCAATGAAAAGCTGGGCGAAGAGTGACGTCAGGCTGGCATATTGCCGTTTTTGCGCCATCGTCTCACATATCGCACAGTGACCGTTGGTTGCCTGCTGCACGGCGGCAATGAGATAGCTGGCGAAACGCTCTTGCTGGTTATCACCTTCATCCAGCGAGTACCAGCCGATATCGTTTTTGCCTGCCGCCCACTGGGAAATGAGGGTGGTCTTTCCGTAGCCCGCAGGACTCGTGATCAGCGCCAGCCGGAAGTTGTTCGCGCCGGAAAGTTTAGCCAGCAGGCGCTCACGAACCACGGTATGGTCGAGTCGAACCGGACGACTTAGTTTTGACGGAATCAGCATAGTTAATCACTTCACTGTGGAAAATGAGGAAATATTATTTTTTTTGCGCTTCGTAATTAATGGTTATAAGGTCGGCCAGAAACCTTTCTAATGCAAGCGATGACGTTTTTTTATGTGTCTGAATTTGCACTGTGTCACAATTCCAAATCTTTATTAACAACTCACCTAAAACGACGCTGATCCAGCGTGAATACTGGTTTCCCTTATGTTCATCAGATTCATTTAAGCAAGGGTTTCTTCTTCATTCCTGATGAAAGTGCCATCTAAAAAGATGATCTTAATAAATCTATTAAGAATGAGATGGAGCACACTGGATATTTTACTTATGAAACTGTTTCACTCCTTTACTTAATTTATAGAGTTACCTTCCGCTTTTTGAAAATACGCAACGGCCATTTTTTGCACTTAGATACAGATTTTCTGCGCTGTATTGCATTGATTTGCTGCTAATCCTGTGGTTTGCACTAGCTTTAAGTGGTTGAGATCACATTTCCTTGCTCATCCCCGCAACTCCTCCCTGCCTAATCCCCCGCAGGATGAGGAAGGTCAACATCGAGCCTGGCAAACTAGCGATAACGTTGTGTTGAAAATCTAAGAAAAGTGGAACTCCTATGTCACAACCTATTTTTAACGATAAGCAATTTCAGGAAGCGCTTTCACGTCAGTGGCAGCGTTATGGCTTAAATTCTGCGGCTGAAATGACTCCTCGCCAGTGGTGGCTAGCAGTGAGTGAAGCACTGGCCGAAATGCTGCGTGCTCAGCCATTCGCCAAGCCGGTGGCGAATCAGCGACATGTTAACTACATCTCAATGGAGTTTTTGATTGGTCGCCTGACGGGCAACAACCTGTTGAATCTCGGCTGGTATCAGGATGTACAGGATTCGTTGAAGGCTTATGACATCAATCTGACGGACCTGCTGGAAGAAGAGATCGACCCGGCGCTGGGTAACGGTGGTCTGGGACGTCTGGCGGCGTGCTTCCTCGACTCAATGGCAACTGTCGGTCAGTCTGCGACGGGTTACGGTCTGAACTATCAATATGGTTTGTTCCGCCAGTCTTTTGTCGATGGCAAACAGGTTGAAGCGCCGGATGACTGGCATCGCAGTAACTACCCGTGGTTCCGCCACAACGAAGCACTGGATGTGCAGGTAGGGATTGGCGGTAAAGTGACGAAAGACGGACGCTGGGAGCCGGAGTTTACCATTACCGGTCAAGCGTGGGATCTCCCCGTTGTCGGCTATCGTAATGGCGTGGCGCAGCCGCTGCGTCTGTGGCAGGCGACGCACGCGCATCCGTTTGATCTGACTAAATTTAACGACGGTGATTTCCTGCGTGCCGAACAGCAGGGCATCAATGCGGAAAAACTGACCAAAGTTCTCTATCCAAACGACAACCATACTGCCGGTAAAAAGCTGCGCTTGATGCAGCAGTACTTCCAGTGTGCCTGTTCGGTAGCGGATATTTTGCGTCGTCATCATCTGGCGGGGCGTAAACTGCACGAACTGGCGGATTACGAAGTTATTCAGCTGAACGATACCCACCCAACTATCGCGATTCCAGAACTGCTGCGCGTGCTGATCGATGAGCACCAGATGAGCTGGGATGACGCCTGGGCCATTACCAGCAAAACTTTCGCTTACACCAACCATACCCTGATGCCAGAAGCGCTGGAACGCTGGGAGGTGAAACTGGTGAAAGGCTTACTGCCGCGCCATATGCAGATTATTAACGAAATTAATACTCGCTTTAAAACGCTGGTGGAGAAAACCTGGCCGGGCGATGAAAAAGTGTGGGCCAAACTGGCGGTGGTGCACGATAAACAAGTGCATATGGCGAACCTGTGTGTGGTTGGCGGTTTCGCGGTGAACGGTGTTGCGGCGCTGCACTCGGATCTGGTGGTGAAAGATCTGTTCCCGGAATATCACCAGCTATGGCCGAACAAATTCCATAACGTCACCAACGGTATTACCCCACGTCGCTGGATCAAACAGTGCAACCCGGCACTGGCGGCTCTGTTGGATAAATCACTGAAAAAAGAGTGGGCTAACGATCTCGATCAGCTGATCAATCTGGAAAAATTCGCTGATGATGCGAAATTCCGTCAGCAATATCGCGAGATCAAGCAGGCGAATAAAGTCCGTCTGGCGGAGTTTGTGAAAGTTCGTACCGGTATTGAGATCAATCCACAGGCGATTTTCGATATTCAGATCAAACGTCTGCATGAGTACAAACGCCAGCACCTGAATCTGCTGCATATTCTGGCGTTGTACAAAGAAATTCGTGAAAACCCGCAGGCTGATCGCGTACCGCGCGTCTTCCTCTTCGGCGCGAAAGCGGCACCGGGCTACTACCTGGCGAAGAATATTATCTTTGCGATCAACAAAGTGGCTGACGTGATCAACAACGATCCGCTGGTTGGCGATAAGTTGAAGGTGGTGTTCCTGCCGGATTATTGCGTTTCGGCGGCGGAAAAACTGATCCCGGCGGCGGATATCTCCGAACAAATTTCGACTGCAGGTAAAGAAGCTTCCGGTACCGGCAATATGAAACTGGCGCTCAATGGTGCGCTTACTGTCGGTACGCTGGATGGGGCGAACGTTGAAATCGCCGAGAAAGTCGGTGAAGAAAATATCTTTATTTTTGGTCATACCGTGGAACAAGTGAAGGCAATTCTGGCCAAAGGCTACGACCCGGTGAAATGGCGGAAGAAAGATAAGGTGCTGGACGCAGTATTGAAAGAGCTGGAAAGCGGCAAATACAGCGACGGCGATAAGCATGCCTTCGACCAGATGCTGCACAGTATCGGCAAACAGGGCGGCGATCCGTATCTGGTGATGGCGGATTTCGCAGCTTATGTAGAGGCACAAAAGCAGGTGGATGTGCTGTACCGCGACCAGGAGGCCTGGACTCGCGCGGCGATCCTCAATACCGCCCGCTGCGGTATGTTTAGCTCGGATCGCTCTATTCGCGATTATCAGGCTCGTATCTGGCAGGCAAAACGCTAAGGAAGCTCGATGGAAAGCAAACGTCTGGATAATGCCGCGCTGGCGGCGGGGATTAGCCCCAATTACATCAATGCCCACGGTAAACCGCAGTCGATTAGCGCCGAAACCAAACGGCGTTTGCTTGACGCGATGCATCACCGCCCCGCCACGAAAGTGGCGGTAACGCCAGTCCCGAATGTCATGGTTTATACCAGCGGCAAAAAAATGCCGATGGTGGTGGAGGGCAGCGGCGAATATAGCTGGCTGCTGACCACCGAAGAAGGAACGCAGTACAAAGGCCATGTAACTGGGGGCAAAGCGTTCAATCTACCGACGAAGCTGCCGGAAGGTTATCACACGCTGACACTCACCCAGGACGACCAGCGCGCGCATTGCCGGGTGATTGTCGCCCCGAAACGCTGTTACGAACCGCAGGCGTTGCTGAATAAACAAAAGCTGTGGGGTGCCTGCGTTCAGCTTTATACGCTGCGATCGGAAAAAAACTGGGGTATTGGGGATTTTGGCGATCTCAAAGCGATGCTGGTGGATGTGGCAAAACGTGGCGGGTCGTTCATCGGCCTGAACCCGATTCATGCGCTCTATCCGGCAAATCCGGAGAGTGCCAGCCCATACAGCCCGTCTTCTCGCCGTTGGCTGAATGTGATTTATATCGACGTTAACGCCGTTGAAGATTTCCATCTTAGCGAAGAGGCTCAGGCCTGGTGGCAGTTGCCGACCACGCAACAGACGCTGCAACAGGCGCGCGATGCCGACTGGGTCGATTACTCCACGGTTACCGCCCTAAAAATGACAGCATTACGAATGGCGTGGAAAGGTTTCGCGCAACGTGATGATGAGCAGATGACCGCGTTTCGCCAGTTTGTTGCAGAGCAGGGCGACAGCCTGTTCTGGCAGGCAGCCTTTGATGCGCTACATGCCCAGCAAGTGAAAGAGGACGAAATGCGCTGGGGCTGGCCTGCATGGCCAGAGATGTATCAGAACGTGGATTCACCAGAAGTGCGTCAGTTCTGCGAAGAACATCGTGATGACGTCGATTTTTATCTCTGGTTGCAGTGGCTGGCTTACAGCCAGTTTGCCGCCTGCTGGGAGATAAGCCAGGGCTATGAAATGCCGATTGGCTTGTATCGTGATCTGGCGGTTGGCGTAGCGGAAGGTGGGGCGGAAACCTGGTGTGACCGTGAACTATATTGCCTGAAAGCGTCGGTTGGCGCGCCGCCGGATATCCTCGGCCCGTTGGGGCAGAACTGGGGATTACCGCCAATGGACCCGCATATCATCACCGCGCGTGCCTATGAACCGTTTATCGAGCTGTTGCGTGCCAATATGCAAAACTGCGGCGCATTACGAATTGACCATGTGATGTCGATGCTGCGTTTGTGGTGGATACCGTATGGCGAGACGGCAGATCAGGGCGCGTATGTTCACTATCCGGTGGATGATCTGCTCTCGATTCTGGCACTCGAAAGTAAACGTCATCGCTGTATGGTGATTGGTGAAGATCTCGGTACCGTACCGGTAGAGATTGTCGGTAAGCTGCGCAGCAGCGGTGTGTACTCCTACAAAGTGCTCTATTTCGAAAACGACCACGAGAAGACGTTCCGTGCACCGAAAGCGTATCCGGAGCAGTCGATGGCGGTTGCGGCGACACATGACCTGCCTACGCTACGCGGCTACTGGGAGAGCGGGGATCTAACGCTGGGCAAAACCCTGGGGCTGTATCCGGATGAAGTGGTACTGCGCGGTCTGTATCAGGATCGTGAACTGGCGAAACAAGGACTGCTGGATGCTCTGCATAAATATGGTTGCCTGCCAAAACGTGCCGGGCATAAGGCATCGTTGATGTCGATGACGCCGACGCTTAATCGAGGTTTGCAGCGCTACATTGCCGACAGTAACAGTGCTCTGTTAGGACTACAGCCGGAAGACTGGCTGGATATGGCCGAACCGGTGAATATTCCTGGCACCAGTTACCAGTATAAAAACTGGCGACGCAAGCTTTCCGCAACGCTTGAGTCGATGTTTGCCGATGATGGCGTGAACAAGTTGCTGAAGGATTTGGACAGACGCCGCAGAGCTGCAGCGAAGAAGAAGTAGAGTGCGGTTGATGCCGGATGCGATGCTTGATGCGTCTTATCCGGCCTACTAATTCATCCCGAATCGTAGGCCGGATAAGGCGGTCACGCCGCATCCGGCAGTCAGTGTTATCAAATCACCATATTCAGCAGCAGACAGCCTACCAGACCGCACACCGAGATAATGGTTTCCAGCATCGACCAGGATTTGATGGTCTCGCCGATAGTCAGGTTAAAGTACTCTTTGAACAGCCAGAAGCCCGGATCGTTCACATGAGAGAAAATCACACTACCGGAACCAACCGCAATAACCATCAGCTCCGGGCTAACACCCGTCGTTGCAATCAGCGGTGCCGCGATACCACCCGCAGTGATTGCCGCAACGGTTGCGGAACCCAGCGCGATACGCAGTACGGCAGCAATCGACCAGGCCATCAGCAGCGGAGAAATGTTGGTTTCGTGCATCATGGAAGCAATGTATTTGTCCACGCCGCTGTCTACCAGCACCTGCTTGAACGCACCGCCACCACCGATGATCAACAGCATCATCGCAATGATTTTGATGGAAGAAACCAGCGTGTCGTTAATCTGATCCATTGAACGACCACGGTTTAGACCAAAGGTGAACATCGCAATCAGCACGGCAATCAGCGTTGCCATTACCGGGTCACCGAGGAACTCCGCTACCGGCAGGAAAGCGTGACCTTTCGGCAGGATCATTTCGGCAATCGCACGCATCGCCATCAGTACTACCGGCACCAGAGAGGTCCAGACGCTGACGCCAAAGCTCGGCATCTCTTCTTCGCTGAAGGTTTTCGCGCTGTACAGACCTTCCGGAATTGGCTTATCGATACCTTTCAACACGCGAGCGTAAACCGGACCGGCGAGAATCACGGTCGGGATTGCCAGAATAGTACCGTACAGCAGGGTTTTACCCATATCGGCATTGAAAATGGTGGCAATCGCAGTCGGACCCGGATGCGGTGGCAGGAAGCCGTGGGTCACAGACAGTGCAGCTGCCATTGGTACACCAACATACAGCAGTGGAATATTCGCAGAAGCCGCGATGGTAAACACCAGCGGCAGCATCAGCACAAAGCCCACTTCATAGAACAGGGCAAAACCAACGGTAAAACCGGTCAGTACCACCGCCCACTGGATGTGTTTTTTACCAAATTTGGCAATCAGGGTGGTGGCGATACGTTGTGCGCCACCGCAGTCTGCCAGCATTTTGCCCAGCATTGCGCCAAAACCCATGATCAGGGCAAGGCTACCGAGCGTCCCGCCGACACCGGCTTTGATGGAGCCAATAACTTTATCCAGCGGCATCCCTTGCATTAATCCAACAGCAAGCGCCACGAGGACGAGAGCGATGAAGCCGTTCATTTTGAAACGGATCATCAGGAGCAACAACAAGATTACACCGATAGCAACAATGACTAATGGCATGATTTACCTGGCCTTTCATTTGTTATGGGTAACGTCAATTTTCTGACGACAAACTCTAATTATCCCAATCGGGAACAGAGATATTGCGGCACCACGACTGATACCCACTAAAACTAATTATTGTAGTCAGATGTCAGGAGTATGTTTGGTACCCATGTGAATGATACGGGTAACATCTGGCGTTTGAGAATCACCAGAGCGGGGTAAATTTAAATTATGAGAGGTTGGTCATATTATCGCGGGGAAACGAACCGAGGATTTGCCAAAGCAATGCTGCGCCAACGTCTGGCACATGTTCAACGTAGGCCCGAAATGACGCTTTAGCGTCGCATCGGGCAATCTACAAAAGAGGGGATAACTTAGTAGTAGGAGTGTTCGCCGCGCTGGTGTTCGGTGAGATCGCGCACACCTTTCAGCTCCGGGAATTCGTTTAGCAGCTGCTTCTCGATCCCTTCTTTCAGCGTCACATCGACCATGGAACAACCGTTACAGCCGCCGCCAAATTGAAGAATGGCGTAACCGTCTTCGGTGATTTCCATCAGCGAAACGCGACCACCGTGACCAGCAAGCTGTGGGTTGATCTGCGACTGCAGCATATACTCCACGCGCTCCATCAGCGGTGCATCGTCTGCCACTTTACGCATTTTGGCGTTCGGGGCTTTCAGCGTTAACTGAGAACCCAACTGGTCGGTAACAAAGTCGATCTCTGCATCTTCCAGGTATGGTGCGCTTAACTCATCAACATACGCGGTCAGCAGGTCAAATTTCAGGGCAGTGTCGGTGGCTTCCACGGCATCCGGCGGACAATAAGAAACACCACATTCAGCGTTAGGCGTGCCAGGGTTAATCACAAATACGCGGATTTGTGTCCCTTCTTCCTGATTTGCCAGCAGTTTGGCAAAGTGCGCTTGTGCAGCATCGGAAATACGGATCATAGTAATGGCCTAATAGTTGACTATTTTAGTTGGTTATAATACGCCCATCATCGAGGCTCTACAAGGTTCGACAAAGGCACCAGACCTGGACAGTCGCCGCACCATTGCGTAAAAGCAACTGCGCAATCTCTGCGACGGTACTTCCGGTGGTAACGACATCATCCACAATCACCATATGGTGACCTTGCACGGGCAATTCAAGACGAAAGGCATTTTTCAGGTTGCGCTTGCGCAGCCGGGCACTGAGAAAATGCTGGGTCGCAGTGGCCCGTGTACGTGTGACGGCTTCGCTATCCCATTGGCAGTGCAACCAGCGTGATAACGGCTGACACAGCAAATCGCTCTGATTAAATCCCCGACGCCAGTGACGCCGCTGCCATAACGGAACGCTGATGATGCGATCCGGCAATTGCAACCCGGTGGTGCGACGAGCGTGTAAGACTTCCAATAGTAACAGACGTGACAGGGCGCTGGCGATTTCACTGCGCCGGGAAAATTTAAGCTGGTGGATAAGCGGACTTAACGGCGGCGCATAGTCGGCAACCGTGACCAGTCTTTGCCAGGGCGGCGGTTTTTGCAGGCAACGACCGCAGGGAAGATGGGAGTGTGTGGCGGGTAATCCACATTGTGGGCATAACGTTTTATCTGTACGGGCGGCGCGTGAACAGACCGAACAAATCCCCCAATGACCTAACGCCAGCGGCATTCGGCATAGCCAGCATAATCCCGGTACTGTTAGCATATGTTCATCCTTGTAAGTCAAAAGAGAACAATAGCGGATGAATAACATCTGGTGGCAGACCAAAGGTCAGGGGAATGTTCATCTTGTGCTGCTGCACGGATGGGGACTGAATGCCGAAGTGTGGCGTTGCATTGACGAGGAACTTAGCTCGCATTTTACGCTGCACCTTGTTGACCTGCCCGGCTTCGGGCGTAGCCGGGGATTTGGTGCGCTGTCACTTGCTGACATGGCCGAAGCCGTGCTGCAACAGGCACCTGATAAAGCCATTTGGTTAGGCTGGAGTCTGGGCGGGCTGGTGGCAAGCCAGATTGCGTTAACCCATCCCGAGCGTGTTCAGGCGCTGGTCACCGTGGCGTCGTCACCTTGTTTTAGTGCTCGTGACGAGTGGCCGGGGATAAAACCGGACGTGCTGGCGGGATTTCAGCAGCAACTCAGTGATGATTTTCAGCGTACAGTGGAGCGGTTCCTGGCGTTACAAACCATGGGGACTGAAACGGCGCGCCAGGATGCGCGGGCGTTGAAGAAAACCGTTCTGGCGTTACCGATGCCGGAGGTTGACGTGCTTAATGGCGGGCTGGAAATCCTGAAAACGGTCGATCTCCGTCAGCCGCTGCAAAACGTGCCCATGCCGTTTTTGCGATTGTATGGCTATCTCGACGGTCTGGTGCCGCGCAAAGTGGTGCCGATGCTGGATAAACTTTGGCCTCACAGCGAATCATATATCTTCGCCAAAGCGGCCCATGCGCCGTTTATTTCGCATCCGGTCGAGTTTTGTCACCTGCTGGTGGCGTTGAAGCAGAGGGTGTAGGCAACTTTTGAAATGGCGAGACAGAATTTTACTGGCTCGCCGCAGCCAACTCTTCTTCTGACACCCCGGTAAAGCGCATGATGTCTGTAAGAGGGACTCCGGATTCAAGCATTATTTTGGCTATATGCAGGGCTTTGGATTGTTCCCCCTCCTGCCGCAATCTTTCCGCAATTGTCATTAAACTCTCCTTGTGTTTCGGTGAACGTTCGGCAACGCCGTCGATAAAATCGTTAAAACGTACCGCGTCGCCGGTTTGCAGTATGTAATTAAACAGCCCTTTGATTTGTCTGTCATTAGCGTATCCACTACTTAATAAGCAGGCCATTTGCTCTACCAGCCCCATCAGGTCGCGTTGACGAATATGTTTTTGAATTAACTCCAGCAGCGCCATACGTCGGTGCTGCATGATTTCATCATCAGGCATGACGGTGACATCAATCAGCGGAAATGCGGAGGCATAAAGCTGCCTTGCCAGTTTGGGATCGGCGAAACAATCCAGCCAACACAGCGAATAGGGATAGGGGCTTTCAATACCGTGGTAAAACAACAATGGCACCACCATCGGCAACGTTTTGTATCCGGCATCCAGGTGGTTTTGCATTGCGGCAATAGCGTAACGCATCATGCGAAATGCGATCAGTTTGTTTGAGGTGCTTTGATGTTCAATCAGACAATAGATGTATCCTGGTCCTTGTTCCGTTTTCACCGACCACAGCACATCGGAATAGCTTTCACGCAGATCGTCATCAATAAAGCTGCTCGACTCCAGCTTGAGGGTTTTCATATCACAGAGCGCGTGAATGGGTGCCGGTAAATGAAACGCAAGAAAATCGCGTGCCGTCTCCGGTTGGCGTAAAAAGAGTTTGAACAGCGCATCGTGTGGGGTGGAACTCTGCTTTTTGCTCATGGCGTTCCTTCACCTGTTGTTTGAATGCCGCGACTCTACGCGCCACTCCACACCTGTGCATTAGCCAGTTTTCATCCCTGCGAGACTCTTTCAGAGGAACTTACGTCGCGCTGCAAGAATTGCATTTTTATGGAAAGCCGCACGCAAAAAAGCCCGGATGCAAACGCATACCGGGCTTTTCAAAACAGGCGATGGAGTATGGTTAACGCAGCGCCCACCACTCGCGCAGACAGGCTTTTCCTTCCGGGCAGCTTTTACAACTGCCAGAGAGGCAGCCGTCAGGTTCTTCCTGAATCCGCACGGCTTTGCCCATGCTTTCCAGTTGTTGCAGCATGGCGTTAATCATTGGCTGCGGCGTGTTCAATGTCTGGCTTATCTGGGCCGCTTCCATACGGCCCCGTAACGCCAGCAAATCACGCACCTGAATAAGTGAAGCCATTAATGGCAATCACCGGTGGTGCTGGTTGCGCAGCAACTGCTTACCGACTTGCGGGTTGCCAGCAGTTCGATATCCACCCGGCTACGCGCGCGGCGCAGCAGACCGATAACCACGATGTTAAACAGGATAACCGCCAGAATGCACACCAGGCTGTAAGTTGGATGCTGGCTGTAGCTGGCGACCTGATAGAACAATGTTGCCAGTGAGTAAGCGATATTCAGCCCCCACAGGATGGAGAAGCCCATCCAGCCACGGCTTGATTCACGGGCGATGGCTCCCATCACCGAGATGCACGGTACATACAGCAGGACGAAAATCAGGTAGCTGTATGCGGCAGCTGCGCTACCGAATTTCTGATCCATCACGCCCATCGCCCCGGTACCCATTTCGCCGTCGCCTTTGCTAGCTTCAATGGGGTTCATCAGTACGCTAAGGCTGAAGGTGTCTTTCAGGCTCTGCCAGGTTTCATCTACCGCGCTGAACAACTCTTCACCGAGGTTAAATTCCGCCGGATTGAACTCTTCGTCCTGAATATTTTCTGCGGTGTAGAGGGTGTTGAGCGTACCCACCACCACTTCTTTCGCCATTGCACCCGTAAACAGGCCAACTGTTGCCTGCCAGTTATCTTCATGTACGCCAATCGGCTTGAAGACCGGGGTGATCACCCGGCTGACGGAAGCCAGCGCCGAGTCGTTGATGTTATCGACGATTTTCCCGCTCAACGAGAAGCTGTTGAAAGCGCTCAGGAAAATGCTGACGATGATAATCACTTTACCAGCACGCAGAACGAAGCCTTTCAGGCGCTGCCAGGTCTGGATAATCAGGCTTTTAACGTGTGGTACATGATAGACCGGCAACTCCATGACAAACGGCGTCGCTTCACCGCGCATGATGGTGTACTTGAGCATCAGGCCAGTCAGCACCGCCATCACGATACCCAGCATATACAGCGAGAAAACCGCCAGCGCACCGTTCTGCCCGAAGAAGGCAGCCGCGAATACTGCGAAGATAGCCAGACGCGCGCCGCAGGACATAAACGGTGCCATCATGATGGTCATCAGACGTTCACGCGGTGCATCAAGCGTACGTGCGCCCATTACCGACGGTACGTTACAACCGAAACCGACGATCAGCGGCACAAAGGATTTCCCCGGCAAGCCCAGCGCCTGCATCAGACGGTCCATCACAAACGCCGCACGCGCCATATACCCGGAGTCCTCAAGGAAGGAGAGGAACAGGTACATCATGCCAATCTGCGGCACCAGTGGCAGCACGGTGTTAATACCGCCACCCAGGCCCTGGGCGAGGAAGATAGTCAGCCAGTCCGGGAAGTGGAGCGTGTAGCCAATCCATTGAATACCATGCACAAATAGCGCCACGGAGCCGACGTCAAACAGCGGCTGTAACGCCCCGCCGATGTTGATAGCCAGCAGGAACATCAGGTACATCACAAAGAGGAAAATCGGCAGACCGAGGAAACGGTTGAGCACGATTTTATCTACCGCAGTGGTGAAACGGCTGGGTTCTGCCGTCAGGGTGTTGCTTACCACATCACAGATGGCAGCAATGCACTGGTAACGCGCATCGGCAATGTGCAGCGCCGGATCGTCCATCTCATTACGCAGACGGGCGAGGGCGGCATCCAGATGCTGCGACGCTTCACCGGCGTAGGCGCGGCTGTAGATATCGCCTTCCAGCATTTGCAGGCCCAGCCAGCGACGTTGTTTCAGCGGGATGTCGGAAGGCATCACTTTTGCCAGTGAATCTGCTTCGTTGAGTAGCGGCTGTGCGTAATGCACCAGTTCCACATTCTCGTTAGCTTTATAGCGATCAATCGCCAGCTTGAGCGCTTCAATACCGCGACCACGGGTTGAAACCAGCGGGATCACCGGACAGCCCAGACGCGCCGACAGAGCATCAATTTCAATACGAATATTTTGCTTCTCGGCAATGTCGAGCATGTTCAGTGCCACAATGCAGGGAATGCCGAGTTCCAGCAGTTGTAGCGTCAGGTACAGGTTACGCTCAAGGTTAGACGCATCCACCACGTTAATCAGCAGGTCGGCGTCGCCACTCAAAATGTAGTGACAGGCGATTTGCTCATCGAGCGAGGTCTGCGATGAGATGGTGGTCAGAGAATAGGTGCCGGGCAGGTCCACCAGCGTGACCTGATGATCGGTGGTGGAGAATTGCCCTTCTTTACGTTCGACGGTAACGCCAGCCCAGTTACCTACACGCTGACGTGCGCCAGTGAGCTGGTTAAATAAGGTTGTCTTGCCAGAATTTGGATTACCAATTAAGCCTATGGTTAATTTTTTCATTGTTGTTATCACCGTATTAACAGGAAACCGCTTCCACTTCTAATAAGGCCAGATCTTTTTTGCGTAATACCAGGCTCACACGACGGGTTTCGATATGAATGGGGTCGCCGAGTGGAGCGACGCGCACCACATTAAAAGAGGAGCCAGGTAACATGCCAAGAGAAAGCAGTTTTTGGCGATATGCCGGGCTGATTTCACGGGAAAAGCCAGTGATTTTCCACGCAGTATCTGGAGTGTATTGCATAGGTGCCTACTTGTTTCTCATTAACTGGATAACTACCTCATGGGGCGTTTGACAGCGACATGAGACCAGATGATTTGCCAACAAAGGAGAGATTAAATAATCAACAACACAATGATAATGAGAATGGTTTCTATCAGCAATACTTAAAATGTGTGCGAATGTTGGTTTGAATAATAATCTGACTCAATGTTGATGTGGCTCAAGGTTATATCGCAGCGAAAATATAATTCGAATAGTGAATTACCCGGACTGGCTAATGTTTAATTAAGGTTTCAGTTGTTAATGAAGTGATAAATATTGCCGGAATATATTATGAGTTTGGTTGTGGAATAAAAAGGCCGGAGATATTCTCCGGCACTTTTATGTCAGGCAAGGCGTTCGTTGCCAGATGCGGCGTGAACGCCTTATCGCGCAGGTTTAGGGGCCAGTCCGGGCGTTTAACGTTTTTTGCCCATTGCCGCCGCCAGCGCATCCATCATCGCGCTATTACCGGCAGGCTGCGCTTCACGACCGCGTGGTTTGGCTGCCGGGCGGTTGTTTTGCGGGCGTTCATTACCGCCGCCGCGACGGGCGTTGGTTTCGCCAGGCTGCTCGTCCAGACGCATAGTCAGGGCGATACGTTTACGCTGAAGATCCACTTCCAGCACTTTCACCTTCACAATGTCGCCCGCTTTCACCACGGTATGCGGATCTTCCACAAACTTGTTCGACAATGAAGAGATGTGAACCAGGCCGTCCTGATGCACGCCGATATCGACAAACGCGCCAAAGTTGGTGACGTTGGTCACCGCACCTTCGAGGATCATACCCGGTTGCAGGTCGTTCATTGTCTCGACGCCATCGGCAAACTGAGCGGTTTTAAATTCCGGACGCGGATCGCGACCCGGTTTTTCCAGCTCTTTGATGATGTCAGTTACTGTCGGCACACCGAATTTTTCATCAGTAAAGTCAGACGCTTTCAGGTTACGCAGTTCGCTGCTGTTACCCATCAGATCTTTCAGTGCCTGCTGTGTTGCTGCCAGAATGCGTTCCACCACCGGATAGGCTTCCGGGTGAACGGTAGAGGCGTCCAGCGGGTTATCACCGTGGTTAATGCGCAGGAAGCCCGCGCACTGCTCGAAGGCTTTCGGCCCCAGACGGCTGACTTTCAGCAGTTGCTGACGGTTCTTGAACTGGCCGTTCTCATCGCGCCAGGCCACGATGTTTTGCGCCATCATGCGCGTCAGGCCCGCCACGCGGGTTAATAGCGGAACAGAAGCGGTGTTGAGATCGACGCCAACGGCGTTTACGCAGTCTTCTACTACTGCATCCAGTTTGCGGGCCAGTTGCGTCTGGCTGACGTCATGCTGATACTGACCTACGCCGATAGATTTCGGATCGATTTTCACCAGCTCCGCCAGCGGATCCTGCAAACGGCGGGCGATAGAAACCGCGCCACGCAGCGAAACGTCGAGATCCGGGAACTCCTGCGCTGCCAGCTCGGAAGCCGAGTAAACCGACGCGCCAGCTTCGCTGACGATCACTTTCTGTGCGGTCACTTTCGGGAACTGCTTCTGCACGTCGAGATAGAAACGTTCGGTTTCGCGGGAAGCTGTACCGTTGCCGATCGCCACCAGTTCAACGTTATGCTTTTCACACAGCGCAGCAACAGTCATCGCTGCTTTTGCGGCTTGTCCGGTGTGCGGGTAAATGGTATCGGTCGCTACCAGTTTGCCAGTGGCATCGACCACCGCCACTTTTACCCCAGTACGCAGACCCGGATCGAGGCCCATCGTTGCACGCAGTCCGGCAGGGGCCGCCATCAGCAGATCGTGCAGGTTACGGGCAAAGACGTTGATTGCTTCATCTTCCGCACGTTCGCGCACGGTGCCCATCAGTTCGGTTTCCAGATGCATCAGCACCTTGATGCGCCACGTCCAGCTCACCACGCCTTTGCGCCAGCTATCCGCCGGGGCATTGTTCAGGCGCAGGCCAAGGTGATCCATGATGATTTGCTCGCAATAGCTCTCTTTGGGCGGCTCATCGAACTGTGGATCGGCATTCAGCGAAAGCTGAAGTACGCCTTCGTTACGCCCACGGAACATCGCCAGCGCGCGGTGAGAAGGCACCGTGGACAACGGTTCGTGATGATCGAAATAGTCGCGGAATTTCGCCCCTTCCTCTTCTTTACCGCTCACCACCGTAGAAACCAAATGCGCGTTCTTCCACAGATAATCACGCACTTTCGCCAGCAGCGCGGCATCTTCGGCAAACCGTTCCATCAGGATATAGCGCGCGCCATCCAGCGCGGCTTTGGTATCTGCCACGCCTTTATCGGCATCAACATATTGTGCAGCGGCGACTTCTGGCGTGTGTGACGGATCGCTCCACAGCAGGTCAGCCAACGGCTCAAGCCCTGCTTCAATGGCGATTTGCCCGCGGGTGCGGCGTTTAGGTTTGTAGGGCAGGTAGAGGTCTTCGAGTTCGGTTTTGCTTAGGGTGGCGTTGATGGCCTTCGCCAGATCATCGGTGAGTTTGCCTTGCTCGGAAATGGACTTGAGGATCGCCTGACGTCTCTCTTCCAGCTCGCGCAGATAGCTCAGACGCGTTTCCAGATTACGCAGCTGCGTGTCATCCAGACCGCCGGTGATTTCCTTACGATAACGTGCGATAAACGGCACGGTATTCCCTTCGTCAAGCAGGCGAACGGCAGCGTCAACCTGTTCCGGGCGCGCCTGAATTTCACCCGCAATAATGCGGCAGAACGAATCATTCATCATGGTTTGAGTTCATCTTTTCGGATCAAAAATCAGGGGATAGTTATACGGACTGGCTGGCAAAAATGCCAGCCATCGGCAGGAGGTTAAGACTCTTCCTTACGGTTTCACGTACTCGATAGCATTAACATACCAGCTCGCTTCCCCGGCAGGGGTATTCACCACCGCCAGATCGCCGACTTCTTTTTTCAGCAATGCGCGGGCCATCGGGGAATCGATAGAGATGTAATCTTTACGGCCAAAAATTTCATCGTAGCCGACAATACGGAAACGGTGAGTCACGCCATCGTCGTTTTCAATCTCCACCCACGCGCCAAAAAAGACTTTGCCTTCCTGCTGAGGGGAGTAATCGACGATTTTGAGATTTTCCAGGCATTTAGTGAGATAGCGCACGCGACGGTCGATTTCACGCAGACGCTTTTTATTATACTGATAGTCAGCATTTTCGCTGCGGTCGCCCAGACTTGCGGCCCAGGTCACCTTTTTTGTGACCTCCGGGCGTTCTTCACGCCAGAGATAATTAAGCTCTTGTTTGAGTTTTTCATACCCTTCCCGGGTAACCAGGGGCGTTTTCATCTCGTTGATTCCCTTTGTCTGTTTGATAATGCGCACATTGGGTATAACGTGATCATATCAACAGAATCAATAATGTTTCGCCGAATAAATTGTATACTTAAGCTGCTGTTTAATATGCTTTGTAACAATTTAGGCTGAAATTCATACCAGATTTAGCTGGTGACGAACGTGAGCTTTTTTAAGAATACACGCTTACAAATTGTTGCGAACCTTTGGGAGTACAAACAATGCAAGAGAACTACAAGATTCTGGTGGTCGATGACGACATGCGCCTGCGTGCGCTGCTGGAACGTTATCTCACCGAACAAGGCTTCCAGGTTCGAAGCGTCGCTAATGCAGAACAGATGGATCGCCTGCTGACTCGTGAATCTTTCCATCTTATGGTACTGGATTTAATGTTACCTGGTGAAGATGGCTTGTCGATTTGCCGACGTCTTCGTAGTCAGAGCAACCCGATGCCGATCATTATGGTGACGGCGAAAGGGGAAGAAGTGGACCGTATCGTAGGCCTGGAGATTGGCGCTGACGACTACATTCCAAAACCGTTTAACCCGCGTGAACTGCTGGCCCGTATCCGTGCGGTGCTGCGTCGTCAGGCGAACGAACTGCCAGGCGCACCGTCACAGGAAGAGGCGGTAATTGCTTTCGGTAAGTTCAAACTTAACCTCGGTACGCGCGAAATGTTCCGCGAAGACGAGCCGATGCCGCTCACCAGCGGTGAGTTTGCGGTACTGAAGGCACTGGTCAGCCATCCGCGTGAGCCGCTCTCCCGCGATAAGCTGATGAACCTTGCCCGTGGTCGTGAATATTCCGCAATGGAACGCTCCATCGACGTGCAGATTTCGCGTCTGCGCCGCATGGTGGAAGAAGATCCAGCGCATCCGCGTTACATTCAGACCGTCTGGGGTCTGGGCTACGTCTTTGTACCGGACGGCTCTAAAGCATGAGGCGATTGCGCTTCTCGCCACGAAGTTCATTTGCCCGTACGTTATTGCTCATCGTCACCTTGCTGTTCGCCAGCCTGGTGACGACTTATCTGGTGGTGCTGAACTTCGCGATTTTGCCGAGCCTCCAGCAGTTTAATAAAGTCCTCGCGTACGAAGTGCGTATGTTGATGACCGACAAACTGCAACTGGAGGACGGCACGCAGTTGGTTGTGCCTCCCGCTTTCCGTCGGGAGATCTACCGTGAGCTGGGGATCTCTCTCTACTCCAACGAGGCTGCCGAAGAGGCAGGTCTGCGTTGGGCGCAACACTATGAATTCTTAAGCCATCAGATGGCGCAGCAACTGGGCGGCCCGACGGAAGTGCGCGTTGAGGTCAACAAAAGTTCGCCTGTCGTCTGGCTGAAAACCTGGCTGTCGCCCAATATCTGGGTACGCGTGCCGCTGACCGAAATTCATCAGGGCGATTTCTCTCCGCTGTTCCGCTATACGCTGGCGATTATGCTATTGGCGATAGGCGGGGCGTGGCTGTTTATTCGTATCCAGAACCGACCGTTGGTCGATCTCGAACACGCAGCCTTGCAGGTTGGTAAAGGGATTATTCCGCCGCCGCTGCGTGAGTATGGCGCTTCGGAGGTGCGTTCCGTTACCCGTGCCTTTAACCATATGGCGGCTGGTGTTAAGCAACTGGCGGATGACCGCACGCTGCTGATGGCGGGGGTAAGTCACGACTTGCGCACGCCGCTGACGCGTATTCGCCTGGCGACTGAGATGATGAGCGAGCAGGATGGCTATCTGGCAGAATCGATCAATAAAGATATCGAAGAGTGCAACGCCATCATTGAGCAGTTTATCGACTACCTGCGCACCGGGCAGGAGATGCCGATGGAAATGGCGGATCTTAATGCAGTACTCGGTGAGGTGATTGCTGCCGAAAGTGGCTATGAGCGGGAAATTGAAACCGCGCTTTACCCCGGCAGCATTGAAGTGAAAATGCACCCGCTGTCGATCAAACGCGCGGTGGCGAATATGGTGGTCAACGCCGCCCGTTATGGCAATGGCTGGATCAAAGTCAGCAGCGGAACGGAGCCGAATCGCGCCTGGTTCCAGGTGGAAGATGACGGTCCGGGAATTGCGCCGGAACAACGTAAGCACCTGTTCCAGCCGTTTGTCCGCGGCGACAGTGCGCGCACCATTAGCGGCACGGGATTAGGGCTGGCAATTGTGCAGCGTATCGTGGATAACCATAACGGGATGCTGGAGCTTGGCACCAGCGAGCGGGGCGGGCTTTCCATTCGCGCCTGGCTGCCAGTGCCGGTAACGCGGGCGCAGGGCACGACAAAAGAAGGGTAAATAAACGGGAGGCGAAGGTGCCTCCCGTTTTGCTTTCTATAAGATACTGGATAGATATTCTCCAGCTTCAAATCATTACAGCTTCGGACCAGCCGCTACCAGCGCGGCACCCGCAGGGGTGTCGGTGTATTTATCGAAGTTGTCGATAAACAGTTTCGCCAGGGTTTCGGCTTTTTCCTGCCACTGTTCCGGGGAAGCGTAGGTGTTACGCGGATCGAGAATCTTCGTGTCTACGCCCGGCAGTTCGGTTGGGATCGCCAGGTTAAACATCGGCAGAGTGAAAGTTTCTGCGTTATCCAGCGAACCGTTGAGGATGGCGTCGATAATAGCGCGGGTATCTTTAATCGAGATACGTTTTCCAGTGCCGTTCCAGCCGGTGTTAACCAGATACGCCTGCGCACCTGCCGCTTGCATACGTTTTACCAGCACTTCTGCGTACTGAGTTGGGTGCAGCGACAGGAACGCCGCGCCGAAGCAAGCGGAGAAGGTTGGCGTCGGTTCGGTGATGCCACGTTCAGTACCGGCCAGTTTGGCGGTGAAGCCAGAGAGGAAGTGATACTGGGTTTGATCGGCAGTCAGGCGAGAAACCGGCGGCAACACGCCGAAAGCATCAGCAGTCAGGAAGATAACCTTAGTCGCGTGGCCCGCTTTGGAAACCGGCTTAACAATGTTATCGATGTGATAGATCGGATAAGAAACGCGGGTGTTCTCGGTTTTTGAACCATCATCAAAGTCGATAGTGCCATCTTCACGCACGGTGACGTTTTCCAGCAACGCATCACGACGGATAGCGTTGTAGATTTCAGGTTCCGCTTCTTTCGACAGCTTGATAGTTTTTGCGTAGCAGCCGCCTTCGAAGTTAAACACGCCGTCATCGTCCCAGCCGTGTTCGTCATCGCCAATCAGGCGACGTTTCGGGTCGGTGGAAAGGGTGGTTTTACCGGTGCCGGAAAGGCCGAAGAACACCGCAACATCGCCTTTCTCGCCAACGTTGGCGGAGCAGTGCATAGAAGCGATACCTTTCAGCGGCAGCAGGTAGTTCATCATCGAGAACATCCCTTTCTTCATTTCGCCGCCGTACCAGGTGCCGCCAATCAGCTGCATGCGCTCGGTCAGGTTAAACGCCACGAAGTTTTCGGAATTCAGACCCTGTTCTTTCCACTGCGGGTTAGTGCACTTCGCGCCGTTCATAACGATAAAGTCTGGTTTGAAACCTGCCAGCTCTTCATCGCTCGGGCGAATAAACATGTTTTTGACAAAATGCGCCTGCCAGGCCACTTCGGTGATGAAACGGACGGAAAGACGAGTATCCGGGTTCGCACCACAGAAGGCGTCGACAACGAACAGACGTTTGCCGGAAAGCTGTTTGGTCACCAGGCCTTTCAGATGTTGCCAGGTTTCCGGAGAGAGAGGTTTGTTGTCGTTCTTACCTTTGCCTTTGTCTGCCCACCAGAAAGTATCGCGAGTGGTATCGTCACGGACGATATACTTATCTTTTGGTGAACGACCGGTGAAGATCCCGGTATCGACGGCAACGGCACCCAGATTAGTTAACACCCCGCGCTCATAACCTGTCAGGCTCGGATCGAGCTCTTCCTGATACAGCAGGTCGTAGCTTGGGTTGTAAACGATATCATGTACGTCACTGATACCATAAGCCTCGAGTTCTTGCGGGGTCAAACCATTGTTAACGCGCATTTCACTGCTCCTTAGCCAATATGTATTGCCTGAATAGTAAAGTCTTTTTGGGGGTGTTAACCGCGACAAGGCTCATAGATTTACGTATCTGGAGAAATTCATATTTGACAAAAAACTCCGTGATTCCTGTCACGAAACGGTTGCTATTATCGCAGAAATAGCATTTTAGGTGTGGAAAATGTTCTCAAAAGGTTAAATCTTGGTTTATATGGCGGGAATATTGTGAGTGGAATCGCATTCCTGAATGAAATTGATGCAAATTCAACCGGTAAAGTATCGATTCACCACGCTAACTTTTTTTGATTATTTTCTGAAAAAAGCAAAATACTACTGCCCGGATGCGATAATTAACCCACCTTTTGATTCTGGATAACCAACATGGATAACGTTGAACTTTCACCTGCAACACGCTGGGGGATGATTGCTACCGGATTACTTCAGGGGCTGGTTTGCTACCTGCTGATCGCCTGGCTTTCCGGAAAAAATCACAGTTGGATTGTTTATGGCGTGCCTGCGACCGTCGCGTTTTCATCCGTTTTACTCTTCTCCGTGATCTCTTTTAAACAGAAGCGCCTTTGGGGATGGCTGGCGCTAGTGTTTATTGCCACGCTGGGGATGAGCGGCTGGCTGAAGTGGCAAACTGATGGCATGAACCCCTGGAGAGCTGAAAAGGCGCTTTGGGATTTTGGTTGCTATCTGCTGCTGATGGCAATGTTGTTGCTACCGTGGATACAACAAAGCCTTCGCATCCGCAATGACAGTAGCCGCTATCGCTATTTTTACCAGTCAGTATGGCATAACGTACTTATATTACTGGTGATTTTTCTCGCCAATGGCTTGACGTGGCTGGTGCTTTTACTGTGGAGTGAGTTGTTTAAACTTGTTGGCATCACGTTTTTCAATACGCTCTTTTTTGCAACCGACTGGTTTATTTATCTCACGTTAGGTCTGGTTACCGCGCTGGCGGTGATCCTCGCGCGAACACAGTCACGTTTAATCGACTCTATTCAAAAGTTGTTCACGTTAATCGCCACGGGGTTGCTGCCGTTAGTATCATTGCTAACCCTGATGTTTATCATCACCCTGCCGTTTACGGGCCTGAGCGCGATTTCTCGCCACATCTCCGCCGCCGGGTTGCTGTTAACGCTGGCCTTTTTGCAATTGATCTTAATGGCTATTGTCCGCGATCCGCAAAAAGCGTCACTTCCCTGGACAGGGCCGTTGCGTTGCCTGATTAAAACCGCTTTGCTGGTTGCTCCGCTGTATGTGTTCGTCGCCGCCTGGGCGTTATGGCTGCGGGTCGCTCAGTACGGCTGGACTGTCGACCGCTTGCAGGGCGCCCTGGCGGTGCTGGTGTTACTGGTGTGGTCGCTGGGGTATTTTGTCAGTATCGTCTGGCGTAATGGGCAAAATCCCCTTGTTCTTCAGGGCAAAGTGAACCTTGCGGTTTCGTTATTGGTGTTGGTGATACTGGTGCTTCTTAATTCGCCGGTGCTGGACAGTATGCGCATTAGCGTGAACAGTCATATGGCGCGTTATCAGAGCGGCAAAAACACGCCAGACCAGGTAACTATCTACATGCTCGAACAGAGCGGTCGCTATGGACGTGCGGCGCTTGAGTCGCTGAAAAGCAATGCCGAGTATATGAAAGACCCGAAACGCGCGCGGGATCTGCTGATGGCGTTAGATGGAGAGCAACATCTTCAGAAGGTGGTGTCGGAAAAATCATTAGCCGAAAATGTGTTAATTGCACCAGGTTCTGGCAAACCGGATGCGGCATTCTGGTCGGCATTAATCAAAGAACGCTATAACGTGATGACCTGTATTGAAAAAGACGCCTGCGTACTGGTCGAGCAAGATCTGAATAGTGATGGCAGGGCAGAGCGGATCCTCTTTGCCTTTGATGATGAAAGATACATTGTCTATGGCTTTGATCCTGACAAGAAAGAATGGCAAGAGCTTACGATGAGTTTACTTCCGCGTGATATAACGAAAGAAAAATTACTCACAGCTGCGAAGGATGGAAAACTGGGAACGAAGCCTAAAGCGTGGCGCGATCTTGTAGTGGATGGTGAAAGGCTGAATGTGAATCTGAATGAGTGACAAAGCGCATCAGGTGTATTAGTCGTAAAATCCGGCAGAGCCCTCTCTGCCGGACATACTCATTAATGAACTTGCGGATCTGCCGGAGACGCGTTGTTGCGGATTTCAGCAATATCCATCGCATTGAACAGATAGTGGTTACCGCAGTAATCACAATGCATGTCAATTTCGCCATCTTCCGCCAGGATGCTATCAACTTCTTCATCAGGCAGCGTTTTCAGCGCATCGGCGCAACGTTCACGCGAGCAGGTGCATTTGAACTCCACATCCTGCGGATCGTAAACCGTCACCTCTTCTTCGTGATACAAACGCCACAACACTTCGTTTGCCGGTAAGGTCAGCAGTTCTTCGGTTTTGATGGTTTCGGTTAGCGTCGCCAGGTGGTCAAAGTCGTCCTGCTGGGCATTTTGCGCAGGCATTACCTGCAACAACATACCGCCTGCAGCCGGTTTGCCGTCTACGTCGCCGGTGCGAATAAACAGGCGCGTCGGCAGCTGTTCAGAACGCATAAAGTAATCTTCCAGGCAGGCCGCCAGGGTATCACCTTCCAGACCAACTACGCCCTGATAGCGTTCGCCTTCGCTCGGGGTAATGGTGATCACCACGTAACCATTGCCGACCAGCGTTTTCAGGTCGGCATTTTCTGGAATTTCGCCCTGCACGCGCGCCACACCGCGCATCTGCTGGTTATTGTTACCGTTAATAACCGCCAGATTCATCGGACCGTCGCCCTGCAGCTGTACGGTGATATCACCATCAAACTTCAGCGTAGCGGTTAACAGGCTGGTCGCAACCAGCAGTTCTGCCAGCACGTTTTTAACGGGCTGCGGATAATCGTGGTTCTCAAGGATCTGTTGCAGGGTTTCCGAAACGGTTACCAGTTCGCCGCGAACGGCAAAGTTTTCAAACAGATAGCGATGTAATTGGTCATGTTGCGGCATAATCATCTCTCTTGCAGGTGACAGTTATTCACTGTCGCCGTGTTTAAATCGTAACAGGTCGCGGCGCTCTTTTTTGTCCGGGCGTCGGTCCGGGTGCGGCATGGTTAAGGCATTAAGTTTACGTGCCAGCGCCATTTTTTCGCGTTTCTCTACACTTTCCGCAGTCTCTTCATACAGCAAGGCTGCCTCGCTGGCGGGGCGACGCTGTTCAGTAATCGCCTTTACAATCACCGTGCGTTCGTCATTTCCCTGGCGCAGAGTGAGCGTGGCATTCAGCTCGACGATTTTGCTCGGCTTGCTGCGCTGCCCGTTGTAATGCACCTTACCGCCTTCAATCATTTCACGGGCCAGCGCGCGGGTTTTATAAAAACGGGCAGCCCATAGCCATTTATCCAGTCGAACCTCAACAGCAGGTTTCTCTTTCATGGCGTCTCCTTCACATTAGCGAGGGGATCAGGCGGCGGTAGTCATTCAGTGACGGATGGCGTTGATACTGTTTCTCGGCAATCCCGGAATCAGGATTAGTCACGCCGAGGCAGTAACGAATACCAAATTGCGCGGCAGCATCGAGAATCGCTTCGCTGTCATCAATAAACAGCGTTCTTTCAGCTTTCAGACCCGTAGCTTCGGCCACCGCATGCCATAACCGCTGATCCTCTTTCGGATAACCAAATGTGTGGGTGGAAAGTAATAAATCAAGGTGTGCGTCCAGACCCGTATGCTCAAGTTTTACCGACAGGTTGTGCGGATGCGCATTGGTGAGCAAAATTCGCTGCTTACCGCTGGCTTTCAGTGCCTCAAGAAACGGAATGGTATCTTCACGCAGTACGGCACGCGGTCCCATCTCGGTGGTCATCGCACAGATATCCAGACCCAGTTGCTCACTCCAGTAATCAAGACAGTACCAGTTTAGCGTATGCTGTACGTCGTGATATTGCTGGCGCATATATTCCATCGCTTCCTGTGGCGTAACCCCGTTTTTCGCGCCCCATGTTTCAGGCACCAGCTTTTGCCAGAAATAGTTATCGAAGGCGAGGTCGAGCAACGTGCCGTCCATATCCAGCAGAACGGTATCTACGTCCTGCCAGGCAATGTTGATATGCATGAGGGAAATCTCCAGAGTGAAGCAATTTGCGCGACAGGGTAGCATAACCTGCCGCGCAAACGTGTTATTCGATAAGGCTTTCTGAAGGGGTGATCAGTTGCGGGTTCAGGCAGCTTTCATAATGGGCCTGAATCTTCATCATGCGAGTGCGATGACGCTGGTAACGCCGCCAGGCCTGTACGCCATTATAAATGGCGCTACCCAGCATCGTCAGTAGCAGCAGTGTGGTGCTGAGATAGCGCCACAGGCCGGAACGATCCGGGATCGGATGAAGGCCTATATGCTGCGTACCATTGGCGTCAGTGAAGATTTTTGTGACGATACCCTCGGCGTTAAACGGCGTATGCATCAGCATTTGTGCCAGTTTCTGGAAAGCGTTCCACTGTTCTTGCGGCGGGTAGTCGTAAAGTGATGCCGAAGGCCAGGGCTGATCAACAAAATCGCTGCCTTCGTCGCTGACAATCAGGAATCCGCCGGGGGCCGGACTGTTTAGTGATTGTGCCGCTCGCGCCGTTTCATGCGTGATAAACGGCGCGGTGGAGGTTGCCACCAGGTTATCCAGCGATTCCGCACTCACCGGGCGTAATAACACATTCACGCCATCGAGCTTCCCGGCGTTGGCGCGTTTTACCAGCGCGTCCCAGTCTTTACTGTTGCCGAGATTGACCAGCGCATTTTTCAGTCGCACACAGTCATCTTTGGCAGAACATAAATCCGCTGTCTTCAGTACAATGTCGCCAAAATCATCAAGCAATACCATGCCGGATTTTTGAATCGCTGAACGTAATGAGGCACTGACGCGAGATTCATCTTCCGGTTTAGGGTGCAGCTGGCGATTAACTGCTTCGGTCAATGCCGTCGCTTTGTTGACCAGTTCAGATTCTGGTAATGGTAATGAGCGGGCGTCGTTCCAGATGATCTGCGAGCAGTCAAACGGTAAAAAAGGTGAATTGGTTTTCGCGCTCCAGGTTCCGGAAGTGCGAATATTACACATTCCCGTACCGCTAATACGCAATGTATCGCCTACCCGCACGCCAGCGTCAGCCAGTTGTTTTACGCTGGTGGCTTCAATGGTCTGCGCGCCTTTCATCCATGAGAGAGTGAATTTCAGCGGCATATCCAGCGGGATCCAGAATAACAGCATAAACAGCACCAGCAGCGAGCCCGCAGCGATAATCGTACTGCGCAGCCAGTGCTGTAACGGAAAGTTTTTTACTTCATCATGCAGCGAAAGATATCGTCCCTGACGCACTACATGGCGGTCGAGATAGATATCGATATCGGTTTGTTGACCGAGATCCTGAGCAATGTATGGCTGCCAGTGTGCGGGATAGACCAGGTCGATAATACCGAGTGAAATATTGTTGATCTGTTCCTGATCGTTTTCGCCAAACAATCCCCAACGACGGGGTGTACCGCGCAGACAATGAATTTCCCGCAGGGAGGATTTTGCCGGGGGCGCGAATAGCCCCCACAGACCTGCGCCCAGCAGCAGTAACGCGCCGCCTGCCAGCCACGGAACAAATACATCCGGGGTAATCAGGCAGAAAAAGAACATCAGGAAGGAGGCGACGATCAGCAACGCTTCACGCAGCCCGCGCGGACGACTCAGCGCATATTCTTCATGCGTTTCTTTGCGAATATTGAGTAGCTCGATTTGCTCACTCTCTTCCCCGCGAATCGACGCCTGCGTTGACGGAACAGGTTGCAAGGCATAGCCGCGAGTTTCCTGCATGTACTCCTGCAGCGTATGACCGTTGAGTGAAATAACCAGCGGCAGCGAATCGGTATGAATCAGTTCAACGGTATTCTCATCGTTGATGTACTGTTCCCAGAAAGGGGGCAGGTGGACTTCTACCGAATCGAGGTAGTAACGCCATTTATTCGGATCGTCGGTAGAGATGCCGTAACGCGTGATAGCGTGTGTCAGCATCATGACGTTGTTGCTTTCGGCATTCAGCGCCAGAGAGATCGGTGCCGCGCTGGCTCCCGTTGGGCCAGGCACCTGTAATACCTGCGTCAGGCTCTCAAGATAATTTTCAACGGCGCTACGTTCTTCAGGTGTGAGTTTACGCGTTTGCGCATCCGCGAAGGCGTTGGTCCAGGGCAGCTGACGCCGTCTGGATCGCACTTTTATCAGCCATCCCGCAAGTAGTGAGCAGGCCAGCAAAGCAGCTAAAAAAATCACAATGGTGCTCATGCTTTCCCCATCTTACTTAGTCTGTCAGGCGTGGTCAGTCGCACCGGACACAATACATGATTCTGCGGTTGGCTATCGGCAAGCGTGGAGTTTAACTTGAGCATCATTAAGCACATCACAGTAACCGCTGATCATAGCAAACCCTCTGAAGGCGGAATATCAGCAAATTCCTGGAGTTATTTCAACCTATTGACTTTTAATTTGATTTGAGGACGATTATTTATTAAGTTACATAAATGTAAATAACATGCAATTCACATTGCCGAAAGCGTGTCCGATATCGCACAATAACCGCTGATTTCACAGCATAGATCCCACGATGAGCAAATCATTACAAAAACCCACCATTCTGAATGTTGAAACTGTAGCCCGTTCCCGACTGTTTACCGTCGAGAGCGTGGATCTGGATTCAGCAATGGCGTGCGGCGTGTTTATGAACGAATGCGTCCAACCAACCGGGAAGCAGTGATGATTGTGCCGATTGTGGACGATCACCTGATCCTGATCCGCGAATACGCAGTGGGAACTGAATCCTACGAATTAGGTTTTTCGAAAGGATTAATTGATCCGGGTGAAAGCGTCTACGAAGCCGCTAACCGCGAGCTAAAAGAAGAGGTTGGATTTGGTGCGAACGATCTGACTTTTTTGAAGAAGCTCAGCATGGCACCGTCTTATTTTTCCAGCAAAATGAATATCGTGGTAGCGCAAGATCTCTACCCGGAATCGCTGGAAGGCGATGAGCCAGAGCCGCTACCACAGGTGCGCTGGCCGCTGGCGCATATGATGGATTTGCTGGAAGACCCTGACTTCAACGAAGCGCGTAATGTCAGCGCGCTGTTCCTCGTGCGCGAATGGTTGAAAGGGCAGGGGCGAGTGTAAATGCGTGAAGTTTGCCTGATGCACAATGTTTATCAGGCTTATGGGGTTTCTGCAATTTATTGAGTTTTCACGATTTTGTTAGCCGGATAACGCGTTCACCCGTATCCGGCATAAACAAGTGCACTTTGTCAGCAAACTGAAAAGGCGTCGAAGCGCCTTTTTAATCAGAACAATTCCTGTGCCTCGCCATTATCGATAATGGTCGTTCCCACCTCGTGCACCGCCTGTTGTGTCGGCTGCGTACCTTCGATGAAATACTCTTCGCGGCTGTTGCCACCATTAGCTAACTGCCCGGTGCTGCGATCGATATTCACCGTCACAATACCCGGTGGCGGCGTCAGCGGTTGTTCCGGCACACCTTCAAGAACGACTTTCATATAAGCGTCCCATGCAGGCTGGGCACTCTTGGCACCGCCTTCGTAACCTGAGATCTGATCTTTAATCGCTCCGGAAGCCGTTGTATGACCGAGATTACGACGGTGATCATCAAAGCCAATCCAGACCGAGGTCACAACGCCCGGACCGTAACCCGAGAACCACGCATCTTTCGAACTGTTAGTGGTACCGGTTTTCCCGCCGATATCGCGACGCTGCAAATCACGACCTGCACGCCAGCCGGTACCCTGCCAGCCTGGCTCACCAAAGATATTGGTGTTCAAAGCACTCTTAATCAGGAATGCCAGCGGAGTGTTGATGACGTGCGGTGCGTACTCCTGCGCGCCAGTCTTCGCCACTAACGCCTGATTAGCCTGCTCCAGCTGCGGCATTGGTACAGAAACATTCTGCTGCTCGCGGGAGATAGCGACATCTTCAACATCGTTATTTTCCAGCACGTTCGATTTCTGCGTATCACCGTAAATCACCGGAATATCGCATTCCGGGCAGGCTACTTTCGGTTTCGCTTCGATAATCACGCCGCCCTGATCGTTTTCAATTTTGCTGATAAACCACGGGTCCACCAGGAAGCCACCGTTCGCCATGACCGCGTAGCCGCGCGCCACCTGCATTGGGGTGAAGGACGCTGAACCCAGCGCCAGCGATTCGGTGTGGACAATGTTTTGCGCCGGGAAGCCGAAGCGTTGCAGATATTCTGCAGCGTAGTCGACGCCCATCGCCCGCATTGCGCGTACCATCACCACGTTTTTCGACTGACCCAGCCCCTGACGTAAGCGAATTGGACCGGCATACTGCGGTGGTGAGTTCTTCGGCTGCCAGTCAGAACCGGCACCTGCATCCCAGCGAGAAATTGGCACATCGTTCAACATACTTGCCAGCGTCAGACCTTTATCCATCGCCGCGGTGTAGAGGAACGGTTTGATGTTGGAACCCACCTGACGCAGTGCCTGGGTGGCGCGGTTAAACTTGCTCTGATTGAAATCAAAGCCACCGACCAGCGCCATAACGGCACCATTTTGCGGATTGATCGACACCAGCGCCGAGTTCACTTCCGGCACTTGTGCCAGCCACCATGCATCGCCAACCTGACGAACCCAGATTTGCTGACCCGTTTGCAGAACATCGGTCACTTTACGCGGCGTCGGTCCTTGCTGAGTATCCGAACGGTAAGGACGCGCCCAGCGAACGCCTTCCATACTCAATGCGACGGTCGACCCGTCCGCCAGCATCGCCGTCGCTTGCTGAGGATTGGCGCTGGTGACTGCGGCAGGCAGCAGCGGACCATAGGTTGGCAGCGCCTTCAGCGTATCGGTAATCTTGTTGTTATCCCACGCCGACTCGCCCACTTTCCACAGCACATTTGCCGGGCCGCGATAGCCGTGGCGCATGTCGTAGTCCAGCACGTTATTACGTACCGCCTGCTGTGCGGCCTGCTGCACTTTGCGGGTGATGGTGGTGTAAATGCGATAACCGTCTTCATAGGCACTTTCGCCATAACGGTTATACATCTCCTGGCGCACCATTTCGCTCAGGTACGGCGCAGAGAAAGCAATCTCCGGCGCGTGATAGTTAGCGTTAATCGCCTCAGTGCGTGTCTGATCGAACTGTTGTTGGGTGATATACCCTTCATCCAGCATCCGCGACAGTACGACGTTACGCCGCGCGACGGCACGATCCATTGAGTAGAGCGGATTAAAGGTGGAAGGCGCTTTCGGCAGCCCGGCGATCACAGCCATTTCGTTCAGCGTCAGTTGGTCGACCGTTTTACCGAAATAGACTTGTGCCGCAGCACCGACACCATAGGCGCGGTAACCGAGGTAAATCTTGTTCAGATAAAGCTCGAGGATCTCGTCTTTCGTCAGCAACTGTTCAATGCGAATCGCGAGGAAGACTTCCTTAATCTTACGCATCAGCGTGCGTTCTGGACTGAGGAAGAAATTTCTCGCCAGCTGCTGGGTAATGGTACTTGCCCCTTGTGACGCGTGACCGGAGAACAGCGCCACGCTTGCTGCACGGAAGATCCCCACCGGGTCAACGCCGTGATGCTCGTAGAAGCGGCTGTCTTCCGTCGCGATAAAGGCTTTCACCATCTCCGGTGGGATTTGATCCAACGTAACCGGAATACGACGTTTCTCACCGTATTGAGCAATCAGCTCGCCATCGGCGCTGTAAATCTGCATCGGAATTTGCAGGCGAACATCTTTTAATGTCGCCACATCCGGCAGTTGTGGCTCGATGTAGCGGTATAGGCCATAAATCGAGCCTGCTCCCAGCAGAATGCAACAGACTGCAAGGATCAAAAAATACTTTACGAACTTCACTGGAAATTTCCCATTTAGTTTCATTTGGGCAGTTTATAAACAAACGCGCGGTAGTATAAAGGCAAGCCAGACGCATTGATATACCCGTCAGAGTGACGGGTGATAAGGAGATCATCACAATGGCATTTAAGATCTGGCAAATTGGTTTGCATTTACAACAGCAAGAAGCGGTAGCGGTTGCGATCGTGCGGGGAGCAAAAGAATGCTTTTTGCAACGCTGGTGGCGGTTGCCGCTGGAGAACGACATTATCAAAGATGGGCGGATTGTTGATGCGCAGCAGCTGGCTAAAACGTTGTTACCGTGGAGTCGCGAACTGCCGCAGCGTCATCACATTATGTTGGCGTTTCCCGCCAGTCGCACATTACAGCGGTCATTTCCGCGCCCGTCGATGTCCCTTGGTGAGCGGGAGCAAACGGCCTGGCTGTCAGGGACGATGGCCCGCGAGCTGGATATGGATCCGGACTCCCTGCGCTTCGATTACAGCGAAGACTCACTCAGCCCCGCCTATAACGTGACTGCCGCGCAAAGCAAAGAGCTGGCAACGCTACTTACTCTGGCAGAAAGGTTGCGTGTTCATGTGAGCGCGATCACCCCGGATGCCAGTGCATTACAGCAATTCCTGCCTTTTTTACCTTCTCATCAGCAATGTCTGGCCTGGCGTGATAACGAACAGTGGCTGTGGGCGACACGCTGTCGCTGGGGGCGCAAACTGGCGGTGGGGATGACTAGCGCGAAGGAGCTGGCGGCAGCGTTATCCGTTGATCCCGAAAGCGTCGCGATATGTGGCGAAGGCGGATTTGATCCCTGGGAGGCCGTTTCTGTTCGTCAGCCGCCGCTACCGCCGCCAGGTGGAGACTTTGCCATCGCGCTGGGGCTGGCGCTTGGGAAGGCGTACTGATGAACCCGCCAATTAATTTTTTGCCCTGGCGACAGCAACGCCGGACCGCTTTTCTGCGTTTCTGGTTGCTGATGTTCGTTGCGCCTCTGCTGCTGGCCGTCGGGATAACGCTAATACTGCGTCTGACAGGCAGCGCCGAAGCGCGCATAGACGCAGTTTTGCTTCAGGCGGAACAACAACTCGCCCGCAGCTTACAGATAACGAAGCCACGTTTGCTGGAGCAACAGCAGTTACGCGAACAGCGTTCGCAACGGCAGCGCCAGCGACAATTTACCCGCGACTGGCAATCTGCGCTGGAAGCACTGGCGGCGCTTTTACCCGAGCACGCCTGGCTGACAACGATAAGCTGGCAGCAGGGAACGCTGGAGATCAAGGGGCTGACAACAAGCATTACCGCGTTAAACGCACTAGAAACGTCACTTCGCCAGGATGCGTCTTTTCATCTCAATCAGCGGGGAGCCACGCAGCAGGATGCGCAGGGACGCTGGCAATTTGAGTATCAGTTAACAAGGAAGGTTAGCGATGAACATGTTCTTTGACTGGTGGTTCGCCACATCACCCCGCCTCCGCCAGCTTTGCTGGGCATTCTGGTTGCTGATGTTAGTTACGCTCATTTTTCTATCATCGACACACCATGAAGAGCGCGACGCATTAATTCGACTACGGGCAAGTCATCACCAGCAGTGGGCCGCACTGTATCGCCTGGTAGACACCACTCCCTTCAGCGAGGAAAAAACGCTGCCCTTTTCGCCACTGGATTTTCAGTTATCCGGCGCGCAACTGGTTTCCTGGCATCCATCCGCGCAGGGAGGCGAGTTGGCGTTGAAAACGCTGTGGGAAGCAGTGCCGTCGGCATTTACACGGCTGGCAGAGCGCAACGTCAGCGTGAGCCGTTTTTCGTTAAGCGTGGAAGGTGATGATCTTTTGTTCACGCTACAACTGGAGACGCCGCATGAGGGTTAAACGCTGGTTGTTGGCAGGTATTGCATTGTGCCTTTTAACCGGTATGCGTGACCCTTTTAAACCGCCGGAAGATCTATGCCGGATTAGCGAACTTAGCCAGTGGCGCTATCAGGGGATGGTAGGGCGAGGCGAGCGCATCATCGGTGTAATAAAAGACGGGCAAAAGAAATGGCGACGGGTGCAGCAAAACGATGTGCTGGAAAACGGCTGGACAATTTTACAGCTGACGCCAGACGTACTAACGCTGGGTACCGGGACAAACTGCGAACCGCCACAATGGTTGTGGCAACGGCAAGGAGATACAAATGAAGCAATGGATAGCCGCACTACTGTTGATGCTGATACCCGGCGTACAGGCGGCAAAGCCGCAAAAAGTGACGCTGATGGTGGATGACGTTCCGGTAGCTCAGGTGTTGCAGGCGCTGGCTGAACAGGAGAAGTTGAACCTGGTCGTGTCGCCAGACGTCAGCGGTACGGTGTCGTTACATCTAACAGATGTTCCCTGGAAGCAGGCACTACAAACTGTAGTGAAAAGCGCCGGACTGATAACGCGGCAGGAAGGCAACATTCTCTCAGTGCATTCCATTGCCTGGCAGAATAACAATATCGCCCGCCAGGAGGCGGAGCAGGCGCGGGCGCAGGCAAATCTGCCGCTGGAAAATCGCAGTATAACCCTGCAATACGCCGACGCGGGAGAACTGGCGAAAGCGGGGGAGAAGCTACTGAGTGCCAAAGGGAGTATGACCGTCGATAAACGCACCAATCGCCTTTTGCTACGAGATAACAAAACGGCGTTAAGCGCGCTTGAACAGTGGGTAGCGCAAATGGATCTGCCGGTCGGGCAGGTTGAGCTGTCGGCGCATATTGTCACCATTAATGAAAAAAGTTTGCGTGAGTTAGGCGTGAAATGGACGCTGGCCGATGCGCAACACGCTGGTGGCGTTGGGCAAGTCACCACGCTTGGTAGCGACCTCTCCGTAGCGACGGCGACAACGCATGTCGGTTTTAACATTGGGCGCATCAACGGACGCTTGCTGGATCTTGAGCTTTCCGCGCTCGAACAAAAACAGCAGCTGGATATTATCGCCAGTCCGCGTCTGCTGGCCTCACATCTTCAGCCTGCCAGCATTAAACAGGGGAGCGAAATTCCATATCAGGTTTCCAGCGGGGAAAGTGGCGCGACGTCGGTGGAATTTAAAGAGGCCGTCCTGGGGATGGAGGTCACGCCCACGGTGTTACAAAAAGGTCGCATCCGGCTGAAATTACACATCAGCCAGAACGTTCCGGGGCAGGTGCTACAGCAGGCTGATGGCGAAGTGCTGGCGATTGATAAGCAGGAGATCGAAACGCAGGTCGAGGTCAAAAGCGGAGAAACGTTGGCGCTGGGCGGCATTTTTACCCGTAAAAATAAATCGGGTCAGGATAGCGTACCGTTGCTTGGCGACATTCCCTGGTTCGGGCAATTATTTCGTCATGACGGAAAAGAAGATGAACGACGCGAGTTAGTGGTGTTTATCACGCCACGACTGGTTTCCAGTGAGTAAACAGCCGTAAAAGCGGTAATGTTTTTACGCTGAACGTGTTTCATCTATTTGACGCGCGCAGGTATTTAGCATACAAGGAGTACCGATTTGAGAGTTGGTGCTCTTCGCTGCCTGCGTTCCATGATGATGATTTATCATTCAGGCGGCATTTTGCTGTCTTTTTTACGCTAATCTTACCCGGTGATTTATCGCCAGAGCGGTGGTAGCAAGGCAGCGCGCTTGCAGCGACCAGATATGCAGAGGGATGGGTGATTTATTCAGTTGCCAAACCCGCTGGAGTATTGAGATAATTTTCAGTCTGACTCTCGCAATATCTTATGAGGTTTCAGTTCATGTCCTGCGGCGCTCTCTGAGCGAAGCGGGTTTATCATTAACGAATAGTCTTAGTAGTACCGAAAAAATGGCAGAGAAACGCAATATCTTTCTGGTTGGGCCTATGGGTGCCGGAAAAAGCACTATTGGGCGCCAGTTAGCTCAACAACTCAATATGGAATTTTACGATTCCGATCAAGAGATTGAGAAACGAACCGGAGCTGATGTGGGCTGGGTTTTCGATTTAGAAGGCGAAGAAGGCTTCCGCGATCGCGAAGAAAAGGTCATCAATGAGTTGACCGAGAAACAGGGTATTGTGCTGGCTACTGGCGGCGGCTCTGTGAAATCCCGTGAAACGCGTAACCGTCTTTCCGCTCGTGGCGTTGTCGTTTATCTTGAAACGACCATCGAAAAGCAACTTGCACGCACGCAGCGTGATAAAAAACGCCCGTTGCTGCACGTTGAAACACCGCCGCGTGAAGTTCTGGAAGCGTTGGCCAATGAACGCAATCCGCTGTATGAAGAGATTGCCGACGTGACCATTCGTACTGATGATCAAAGCGCTAAAGTGGTTGCAAACCAGATTATTCACATGCTGGAAAGCAACTAATTCTGGCTTTATATACACTCGTCTGCGGGTACAGTAATTAAGGTGGATGTCGCGTTATGGAGAGGATTGTCGTTACTCTCGGGGAACGTAGTTACCCAATTACCATCGCATCTGGTTTGTTTAATGAACCAGCTTCATTCTTACCGCTGAAATCGGGCGAGCAGGTCATGTTGGTCACCAACGAAACCCTGGCTCCTCTGTATCTCGATAAGGTCCGCGGCGTACTTGAACAGGCGGGTGTTAACGTCGATAGCGTTATCCTCCCTGACGGCGAGCAGTATAAAAGCCTGGCTGTACTCGATACCGTCTTTACGGCGTTGTTACAAAAACCGCATGGTCGCGATACTACGCTGGTGGCGCTTGGCGGCGGCGTAGTGGGCGATCTGACCGGCTTCGCGGCGGCGAGTTATCAGCGCGGTGTCCGTTTCATTCAAGTCCCGACGACATTACTGTCGCAGGTCGATTCCTCCGTTGGCGGCAAAACTGCGGTCAACCATCCCCTCGGTAAAAACATGATTGGCGCGTTCTACCAACCTGCTTCAGTGGTGGTGGATCTCGACTGTCTGAAAACGCTTCCCCCGCGTGAGTTAGCGTCGGGGCTGGCAGAAGTCATCAAATACGGCATTATTCTTGACGGTGCGTTTTTCAACTGGCTGGAAGAGAATCTGGATGCGTTGTTGCGTCTGGACGGTCCGGCAATGGCGTACTGTATTCGCCGTTGTTGTGAACTGAAGGCAGAAGTTGTCGCCGCCGACGAGCGCGAAACCGGGTTACGTGCTTTACTGAATCTGGGACACACCTTTGGTCATGCCATTGAAGCTGAAATGGGGTATGGCAATTGGTTACATGGTGAAGCGGTCGCTGCGGGTATGGTGATGGCGGCGCGGACGTCGGAACGTCTCGGGCAGTTTAGTTCTGCCGAAACGCAGCGTATTATAACCCTGCTCACGCGGGCTGGGTTACCGGTCAATGGGCCGCGCGAAATGTCCGCGCAGGCGTATTTACCGCATATGCTGCGTGACAAGAAAGTCCTTGCGGGAGAGATGCGCTTAATTCTTCCGTTGGCAATTGGTAAGAGTGAAGTTCGCAGCGGCGTTTCGCACGAGCTTGTTCTTAACGCCATTGCCGATTGTCAATCAGCGTAACAACAAGAAAGGTCAGGCCGCTTATCAAGCGGTCTATTAGCTTCAGGTTAATTGCAACGTGGTAAGCATTAACCTTTTAGTGGGGTGTTAAATGGATGAATTCAAACCAGAAGACGAGCTGAAACCCGATCCCAGCGATCGTCGTACTGGTCGTTCTCGTCAATCTTCTGAACGTTCTGAGCGTACTGAACGTGGCGAACCGCAGATCAATTTTGATGATATTGAACTTGATGACACTGACGATCGCCGTCCGACTCGTGCGCAAAAAGAGCGCAATGAGGAACCGGAAATCGAAGAAGAAATTGACGAATCCGAAGATGAAACCGTGGATGAAGAGCGCGTAGAGCGTCGTCCGCGTAAGCGCAAAAAAGCAGCCAGTAAACCCGCTTCTCGTCAGTATATGATGATGGGCGTCGGCATTCTGGTTCTACTGCTGTTGATCATCGGTATCGGTTCTGCGCTAAAAGCCCCCTCGACCTCTTCCAGCGATCAAACCGCGTCTGGCGAGAAGAGTATTGATCTTGCAGGCAATGCGACCGATCAGGCGAATGGGGTGCAGCCAGCGCCGGGAACCACGTCTGCGGAAAATACTCAGCAGGATGTTTCTCTGCCACCGATCTCTTCTACGCCGACTCAAGGGCAAACCCCGGCGGCAACGGATGGTCAACAACGTGTTGAAGTGCAGGGTGACCTGAACAATGCGCTGACCCAGCCACAAAATCAGCAACAGTTGAACAATGTGGCGGTCAATTCCACATTGCCGACCGAACCCGCGACTGTCGCGCCTGTTCGCAATGGCAATGCATCGCGTGAAACGGCGAAAACGCAAACCGCTGAACGTCCGGCCACTACGCGTCCAGCTCGCCAGCAGGCAGTGATTGAACCGAAAAAATCGCAAGCAACCGTGAAAACGGAGCCGAAGCCGGTAGCACAGACGCCGAAGCGTACTGAACCAGCTGCCCCTGTGGCGAGCACGAAGGCACCGGCTGCGACTTCTACGCCAGCACCAAAAGAGACGGCGACTACGGCTCCAGTACAGACGGCATCCCCGGCGCAAACCACGGCAACACCCGCTGCTGGGGCGAAGACCGCAGGTAATGTTGGTTCGTTGAAATCGGCACCGTCCAGCCATTACACTCTGCAGCTGAGCAGTTCCTCTAACTACGACAACCTGAACGGTTGGGCGAAGAAAGAGAATCTGAAAAACTACGTTGTCTATGAAACGACGCGTAATGGTCAGCCGTGGTATGTCCTGGTTTCTGGCGTGTACGCTTCGAAAGAAGAGGCGAAAAAAGCGGTATCTACATTGCCAGCAGATGTTCAGGCCAAAAACCCGTGGGCGAAACCGCTGCGTCAGGTACAGGCCGATCTGAAGTAATCAAGGTTATCTCCCGCAATGGTTTATCGTTGCGGGAGTTGCCTGAAGCGCTGGATGCTGTCGGAGCTTTCTCCACAGCCGGAGAAGGTGTAATTAGTTAGTCAGCATGAAGAAAAATCGCGCTTTTTTGAAGTGGGCAGGGGGCAAGTATCCCCTGCTTGATGATATTAAACGGCATTTGCCCAAGGGCGAATGTCTGGTTGAGCCTTTTGTAGGTGCCGGGTCGGTGTTTCTCAACACCGACTTTTCTCGTTATATCCTTGCCGATATCAATAGCGACCTGATCAGTCTCTATAACATTGTGAAGATGCGTACTGATGAGTACGTACAGGCCGCACGCGAGCTGTTTGTTCCCGAAACAAATTGCGCCGAGGTTTACTATCAGTTCCGCGAAGAGTTCAACAAAAGCCAGGATCCGTTCCGTCGGGCGGTACTGTTTTTATATTTGAACCGCTACGGTTACAACGGCCTGTGTCGTTACAATCTGCGCGGTGAGTTTAACGTGCCGTTCGGCCGCTACAAAAAACCCTATTTCCCGGAAGCAGAGTTGTATCACTTCGCTGAAAAAGCGCAGAATGCCTTTTTCTATTGTGAGTCTTACGCCGATAGCATGGCGCGCGCAGATGATGCATCCGTCGTCTATTGCGATCCGCCTTATGCACCGCTGTCTGCGACCGCCAACTTTACGGCGTATCACACAAACAGTTTTACGCTTGAACAACAAGCGCATCTGGCGGAGATCGCCGAAGGTCTGGTTGAGCGCCATATTCCAGTGCTGATCTCCAATCACGATACGATGTTAACGCGTGAGTGGTATCAGCGCGCAAAATTGCATGTCGTCAAAGTTCGACGCAGTATAAGCAGCAACGGCGGCACACGTAAAAAGGTGGACGAACTGCTGGCTTTGTACAAACCAGGAGTCGTTTCACCCGCGAAAAAATAATTCTCAAGGAGAAGCGGATGAAACAGTATTTGATTGCCCCCTCAATTCTGTCGGCTGATTTTGCCCGCCTGGGTGAAGATACCGCAAAAGCCCTGGCAGCTGGCGCTGATGTCGTGCATTTTGACGTCATGGATAACCACTATGTTCCCAATCTGACGATTGGGCCAATGGTGCTGAAATCCTTGCGTAACTACGGCATTACCGCCCCTATCGACGTACATCTGATGGTGAAACCCGTCGATCGCATTGTGCCTGATTTCGCTGCCGCTGGTGCCAGCATCATTACCTTTCATCCAGAAGCCTCCGAGCATGTTGACCGCACGCTGCAACTGATTAAAGAAAATGGCTGTAAAGCGGGTCTGGTATTTAACCCGGCGACACCTCTGAGCTATCTGGATTACGTGATGGATAAGCTGGATGTGATCCTGCTGATGTCCGTCAATCCTGGTTTCGGCGGTCAGTCTTTCATTCCTCAAACACTGGATAAACTGCGCGAAGTACGTCGTCGTATCGACGAGTCTGGCTTTGACATTCGTCTGGAAGTGGACGGTGGCGTGAAGGTGAACAACATTGGCGAAATCGCTGCGGCGGGCGCGGATATGTTCGTCGCCGGTTCGGCAATCTTCGACCAGCCAGACTATAAAAAAGTCATTGATGAAATGCGCAGTGAACTGGCAAAGGTAAGTCATGAGTAAGTTTGAAGATATTCGCGGCGTCGCTTTTGATCTCGACGGTACGCTGGTGGACAGTGCTCCCGGTCTTGCTGCTGCGGTAGATATGGCGCTGTATGCGTTGGAGTTACCCGTCGCAGGTGAAGAACGCGTTATTACCTGGATTGGTAACGGCGCAGATGTTCTGATGGAGCGCGCATTGACCTGGGCGCGTCAGGAACGTGCGACTCTGCGTAAAACAATGGGTAAACCGCCCGTTGATGACGACATTCCGGCAGAAGAACAGGTACGTATTCTGCGTAAACTGTTCGATCGCTATTATGGCGAGGTTGCCGAAGAGGGGACGTTTTTGTTCCCGCACGTTGCCGATACGTTGGGCGCGTTGCAGGCTAAAGGCCTGCCGCTAGGCCTGGTCACCAACAAACCGACGCCGTTCGTCGCGCCGCTGCTCGAAGCCTTAGATATTGCCAAATACTTTAGCGTGGTTATCGGCGGCGATGATGTGCAAAACAAAAAACCTCATCCGGACCCGCTGTTACTGGTGGCTGAGCGGATGGGAATTGCCCCACAACAGATGCTGTTTGTCGGCGACTCACGCAATGATATTCAGGCGGCAAAAGCGGCAGGTTGCCCATCCGTTGGCTTAACCTACGGATATAACTACGGCGAGGCTATCGATCTCAGCCAGCCTGATGTAATTTATCAGTCTATAAATGACCTTCTGCCCGCATTAGGGCTTCCGCATAGCGAAAATCAGGAATCGAAAAATGACTAAGCCCATCGTTTTTAGTGGCGCACAGCCCTCAGGTGAATTGACCATTGGTAACTACATGGGTGCGCTGCGTCAGTGGGTAAACATGCAGGATGACTACCATTGCATTTACTGTATCGTTGACCAACACGCGATCACCGTGCGCCAGGATGCACAGAAGCTGCGTAAAGCGACGCTGGATACGCTGGCCTTGTATCTGGCATGTGGTATCGATCCTGAGAAAAGCACCATTTTTGTTCAGTCCCACGTACCGGAACATGCGCAGTTAGGCTGGGCACTGAACTGCTATACCTACTTCGGCGAGCTGAGCCGCATGACGCAGTTTAAAGATAAATCTGCGCGTTATGCCGAGAACATCAACGCTGGTCTGTTTGACTATCCGGTGCTGATGGCGGCGGACATCCTGTTGTATCAAACTAATCTGGTACCGGTGGGTGAAGACCAGAAACAGCACCTCGAACTGAGCCGCGATATCGCCCAGCGTTTCAACGCGCTGTATGGCGATATCTTTAAGGTGCCGGAGCCGTTTATTCCGAAATCTGGCGCGCGCGTAATGTCGCTGCTGGAGCCGACCAAGAAGATGTCCAAGTCTGACGATAACCGCAATAACGTTATCGGCCTGCTGGAAGATCCGAAATCGGTAGTGAAGAAAATCAAACGTGCGGTCACTGACTCCGACGAGCCGCCGGTAGTTCGCTACGATGTGCAGAACAAAGCGGGCGTTTCCAACCTGCTGGATATCCTTTCTGCGGTAACGGGCCAGAGCATCCCAGAACTGGAAAAACAGTTCGAAGGCAAGATGTATGGTCATCTGAAAGGTGAAGTGGCTGATGCCGTTTCCGGTATGCTGACTGAATTGCAGGAACGCTATCACCGTTTCCGCAACGATGAAGCCTTCCTGCAACAGGTGATGAAAGATGGCGCGGAAAAAGCCAGCGCGCACGCTTCCCGTACGCTAAAAGCGGTGTATGAAGCGATTGGTTTTGTGGCGAAGCCGTAATTCACTATTGCTGGCAAATTGCGCTTTGTTCATGCCGGATGCGGCGTGAACGCCTTATCCGGCCTACAAAGTAATGCACATATTGCAAGGAAATGTAGGCCTGATAAGCGTAGCGCATCAGGCAATTTTGCTTTTATCATCACTCTGAAACCGGGGAAACCCGGTTTTTTTATCCTCATTTGCAATAATCCGAAAAAATGTGAAGTGCCTCGCCGTTTCCACATCTCGCTGTTGCGCCTTATCTTCAAATTCCTGAAGATATAAATATTCAATTTACTGAAAATTTATTATGCGTCGAACGTTTATCAAAAAAGAAGGCGTCGTCATAACGACGCTGGCCCGTTATTTGTTGGGTGAAAAGTGCGGTAACCGATTGAAAACCATAGATGAGCTGGCAAATGAATGCCGTTCATCCGTTGGCCTGACGCAGGCCGCGTTGAAAACGCTGGAATCAAGCGGAGCGATACGGATTGAACGCCGTGGGCGCAATGGCAGTTATCTGGTCGAGATGGATAACAAAGCGCTGCTGAGTCATGTGGATATCAACAACGTGGTGTGCGCGATGCCCTTGCCCTATACCCGTTTGTACGAAGGCCTGGCGAGCGGATTGAAAGCCCAGTTTGATGGCATTCCTTTTTACTATGCGCATATGCGCGGCGCGGATATTCGCGTGGAGTGTCTGCTTAATGGCGTGTATGACATGGCGGTGGTTTCGCGACTAGCGGCGGAAAGTTATCTCACGCAAAAAGGCTTATGCCTCGCGCTGGAGTTGGGGCCGCACACCTACGTTGGCGAGCACCAGTTGATTTACCGTAAAGGCGAGTCCGCAAACGTGAAGCGCGTGGGGCTGGATAACCGTTCGGCGGATCAGAAAATCATGACCGATGTTTTTTTTGGCGGTAGTGATGTGGAACGAGTCGATCTCTCTTATCACGAGAGTTTACAACGCATTGTTAAAGGCGATGTCGATGCGGTGATCTGGAACGTGGTGGCGGAAAACGAACTGACCATGCTGGGATTAGAGGCGACGCCGCTCACAGACGATCCGCGATTTTTACAGGCCACCGAAGCCGTGGTCCTGACGCGAGTCGATGATTACCCAATGCAACAACTGCTGCGTGCCGTTGTAGATAAACACGCCCTGCTCGCCCATCAACAACGGGTAGTGAGTGGGGAACAGGAACCGAGTTATTAAACGAAAGGCATCTGATATGGAAACCAGACTCAACCTGCTTTGCGAGGCAGGCGTTATTGATAAGGACATCTGCAAAGGCATGATGCAGGTCGTCAACGTACTGGAAACAGAGTGCCATCTGCCGGTGCGCAGTGAGCAAGGAACGATGGCGATGACACATATGGCGAGTGCACTGATGCGCAGTCGCCGTGGTGAAGAAATTGAGCCACTGGATAACGAGTTGCTGGCAGAGCTGGCGCAATCCAGCCACTGGCAAGCCGTTGTGCAATTGCATCAGGTGTTGTTGAAGGAATTCGCACTGGAAGTTAACCCGTGTGAAGAAGGCTATTTGCTGGCCAACCTTTATGGATTATGGATGGCTGCTAACGAAGAGGTTTGAAGCTCCCGACAAATCCACGTCGCACAACCTAAATATTCAAAAAAATGAATATTTAATTCAAGGAACAGAAACGAGGCAACAAGATGTTTGTAGAAGCATTGAAACGCCAGAACCCGGCGCTGATTTCCGCCGCACTAAGCCTGTGGCAGCAGGGAAAGATCGCTCCGGACAGCTGGGTGATCGACGTGGATCAGGTACTGGAAAACGGTAAGCGACTGATTGAGACGGCGTGGCTTTACGGCATTGAACTGTATCTGATGACCAAGCAGTTTGGTCGTAATCCGTGGCTGGCGGAAAAATTGCTGGCATTAGGCTATAGCGGCATTGTGGCGGTGGATTACAAAGAGGCGCGAGTCATGCGCCGCGCTGGTTTGCCGGTGGCGCATCAGGGGCATCTGGTACAAATCCCTTGTCATCAGGTTGCTGACGCCGTTGAACAGGGCACCGACGTCATCACCGTGTTTACTCTCGACAAAGCGCGGGAAGTTTCTGCGGCAGCGGTGAAGGCCGGACGTGTGCAGTTTGTGCTGCTCAAAGTTTATAGCGACGATGATTTTCTTTATCCGGGGCAGGAGAGCGGTTTTGTACAGCATTCGCTGCACGAGGTGGTTGCTGAAATTAAGAAACTGCCGGGGCTGCATTTAGCCGGACTTACCCATTTCCCTTGCCTGCTTTGGGATGAGGCTGCCGGAAAAGTTTTGCCGACACCGAATCTTCACACGCTGATACAGGCACGGGATCAACTGGCGAAATCTGGTATTGCGATTGAGCAACTGAACGCACCTTCTGCGACCAGCTGCACTTCGCTGCCATTGCTGGCGCAATACGGTGTGACTCATGCCGAACCCGGTCATGCGCTGACGGGCACTATTCCGGCAAACCAGCAGGGCGATCAGCCTGAACGTATCGCGATGCTCTGGTTAAGTGAAATCTCCCATCATTTCCGTGGCGACAGCTACTGCTACGGCGGCGGTTACTATCGTCGTGGTCATGCGCAACATGCGTTGGTGTTTACGCCAGAAAATCAAAAGATTACTGAAACCAATCTCAAAACTGTGGATGACAGCAGTATCGACTACACCCTGCCGCTGGCAGGCGAGGTTCCGGTAAGCAGTGCAGTGGTGCTCTGTTTCCGCACGCAGATTTTTGTCACCCGTAGCGATGTGGTGCTGGTGTCCGGTATTCACCGTGGCGAACCGAAAATCGTTGGTCGTTATGACAGTCTCGGCAACCCTCTGGAGGCGTAAATGGCGCGATTTGTGGTGTTAGTGATCGATAGCTTTGGCGTAGGGGCAATGAAAGATGTCACGTTGGTGCGTCCGCAGGATGCCGGGGCGAATACCTGTGGTCACATCCTGAGCCAGTTGCCGCATTTGCAGCTACCAACGCTGGAGAAGCTGGGGCTAATCAACGCATTGGGTTATGCGCCAGGCGATATGCAACCGTCAGATTCCGCAACCTGGGGCGTGGCAGAGCTGCAACATGAAGGTGGCGATACCTTTATGGGGCATCAGGAAATTTTAGGCACGCGCCCGTTACCGCCGCTGCGGATGCCTTTTCGCGATGTGATTGACCGTGTTGAGCAGGCATTAGTTTCCGCTGGCTGGCAGGTGGAGCGCCGTGGCGATGATCTGCAATTTCTGTGGGTCAATCAGGCGGTTGCGATTGGCGATAATCTCGAGGCGGATTTAGGCCAGGTCTATAACATTACCGTCAATCTCTCTGTGATCTCTTTTGACGACGCAATCAAAATTGGTCGTATTGTGCGTGAGCAGGTACAGGTCGGTCGGGTCATTACATTTGGCGGCCTGTTAACCGACAGTCAACGCATTCTCGATGCCGCAGAAAGCAAAGAAGGGCGCTTTATTGGGATTAATGCGCCGCGTTCTGGCGCTTATGACAACGGTTTCCAGGTCGTGCATATGGGCTATGGCGTCGATGAAAAAGTGCAGGTGCCACAAAAACTGTATGAAGCAGGCGTGCCAACCGTGCTGGTGGGTAAGGTGGCAGATATCGTCAACAATCCTTATGGCGTGAGCTGGCAAAATCTGGTGGATAGCCAGCGGATTATGGATATCACCCTCAACGAATTTAACACCCATCCGACGGCGTTTATTTGCACCAACATTCAGGAAACCGACCTCGCTGGTCATGCAGAAGACGTCGCACGTTATGCCGAACGTTTGCAGGTCGTTGACCGTAACCTTGCCCGGCTTGTTGAGGCGATGCAGCCAGATGATTGCCTGGTCGTGATGGCGGATCACGGCAACGATCCGACCATTGGTCACAGCCACCATACCCGCGAAGTGGTGCCAGTGCTGGTTTATCAGCAAGGGATGATCGCTACGCAGCTCGGTGTGCGCACCACGCTTTCTGATGTGGGGGCTACCGTGTGTGAATTTTTCCGCGCGCCACCGCCACAAAATGGTCGCTCTTTTCTTTCCTCCCTCCGGTTTGCAGGAGACACCCTATGAGTTTTGATCCGACGGGTTACACCCTCGCCCATGAACATCTGCATATTGATCTTTCCGGCTTTAAAAACAACGTGGACTGCCGCCTTGATCAGTATGCGTTCATTTGCCAGGAGATGAACGACCTGATGACCCGGGGCGTGCGTAATGTGATTGAGATGACCAACCGTTACATGGGGCGCAATGCGCAATTTATGCTCGATGTAATGCGCGAGACGGGGATCAACGTGGTGGCCTGTACCGGTTATTACCAGGACGCGTTTTTCCCGGAACATGTGGCGACCCGCAGCGTGCAGGAACTGGCGCAGGAGATGGTCGATGAAATTGAGCAGGGTATCGATGGCACGGAGCTGAAAGCCGGGATCATCGCGGAGATCGGCTCCAGCGAAGGAAAGATTACGCCGCTGGAAGAGAAGGTATTTATTGCCGCCGCGCTGGCACATAACCAGACCGGACGCCCGATCTCCACGCATACGTCGTTCAGCACCATGGGGCTGGAACAACTGGCTTTGTTGCAAGCCCACGGAGTTGATCTTTCGCGCGTCACCGTTGGTCACTGCGATCTGAAAGACAACCTCGACAACATTTTGAAGATGATCGATCTCGGCGCGTACGTGCAGTTCGACACCATTGGTAAGAACAGTTACTACCCGGACGAAAAGCGCATTGCGATGCTCCACGCGTTACGTGACCGTGGGTTGCTGAACCGCGTCATGCTGTCGATGGATATTACGCGCCGCTCCCATTTAAAAGCCAACGGTGGTTATGGCTATGACTATTTATTGACCACCTTTATTCCGCAATTGCGCCAGTCAGGATTCAGTCAGGCCGATGTGGATGTGATGTTACGTGAAAATCCCTCTCAATTTTTCCAATAAGGACAGACTCATGAAAAAGATTGGCGTTGCAGGCTTACAGCGTGAGCAGATTAAAAATACCATTGAAGCGACGGCTCCTGGCTGTTTCGAAGTTTTCATTCACAACGACATGGAAGCGGCAATGAAAGTGAAATCCGGGCAACTGGATTACTACATCGGTGCGTGTAATACCGGTGCGGGCGCGGCATTGTCGATTGCCATCGCGGTGATTGGCTATAACAAAAGTTGCACCATTGCCAAACCAGGCATTAAAGCGAAAGACGAGCATATCGCCAAAATGATCGCTGAAGGAAAAGTGGCGTTTGGCCTTTCCGTTGAGCACGTCGAACACGCGATTCCGATGCTGATTAACCATCTGAAATAAAAGGCACGACTATGGATCTGTATATTCAGATTATCGTGGTGGCGTGCCTGACGGGTATGACATCGCTTCTGGCGCATCGCTCGGCGGCTGTTTTTCATGACGGCATCCGCCCGATCCTGCCGCAACTGATTGAAGGCTAAATGAACCGTCGCGAGGCGGGGAGTATCGCTTTTGGTCTGAGCATTGGTTTTGTGGCCTCGGTGGGGATCTCTTTTACCCTGAAAACCGGGCTGCTAAACGCATGGTTACTCTTTCTTCCTACCGATATCCTCGGCGTACTGGCGATAAACAGCCTGATGGCGTTTGGTCTTGGCGCTATCTGGGGCGTGTTGATCCTTACTTGCCTGTTGCCAGTAAACCAGCTGCTGACCGCGCTGCCGGTGGATGTATTAGGTAGCCTGGGGGAATTAAGCTCGCCGGTGGTTTCAGCTTTTGCACTGTTCCCGCTGGTGGCGATTTTCTACCAGTTTGGCTGGAAGCAAAGTCTGGTCGCCGCCGTGGTTGTTCTGATGACCCGTGTGGTAGTCGTGCGCTATTTCCCACATCTTAACCCTGAATCCATCGAAATCTTTATTGGCATGGTGATGCTGCTGGGAATCGCGATAACTCACGACCTGCGTCATCGTGATGAAAATGACATCGATGCCAGCGGGCTTTCGGTGTTTGAAGAGCGCACGTCGCGGATTATCAAAAACTTACCCTATATCGCCATCGTGGGAGCATTGATTGCCGCCGTTGCCAGTATGAAGATTTTCGCCGGCAGTGAAGTGTCGATCTTCACTCTGGAGAAAGCGTACTCCGCAGGCGTAACGCCGGAACAATCGCAAACGCTGATCAACCAGGCTGCTCTGGCGGAGTTTATGCGCGGACTGGGTTTTGTGCCGTTGATTGCCACCACCGCGTTAGCCACCGGCGTATATGCAGTTGCGGGCTTTACCTTTGTTTATGCGGTGGGCTATCTCTCGCCGAATCCGATGGTTGCAGCGGTATTAGGCGCAGTGGTTATTTCGGCGGAAGTCTTGCTGCTTCGTTCGATCGGCAAATGGCTGGGACGCTACCCGTCGGTGCGTAATGCGTCGGATAACATCCGTAACGCCATGAATATGCTGATGGAAGTGGCGCTGCTGGTCGGTTCGATTTTCGCAGCAATTAAGATGGCGGGTTATACCGGATTCTCTATCGCGGTTGCCATTTACTTCCTCAACGAATCCCTGGGCCGTCCGGTACAGAAAATGGCGGCACCGGTCGTGGCAGTAATGATCACCGGTATTCTGCTGAATGTTCTTTACTGGCTTGGCCTGTTCGTTCCGGCTTAAGGAAGGCACCTATGAAGACGTTTCCTCTGCAAAGCCTGACGATTATTGAGGCGCAGCAAAAGCAGTTTGCGCTGGTGGATAGCATTTGTCGCCATTTCCCCGGCAGCGAGTTTCTTACTGGCGGTGATTTAGGCTTAACGCCAGGACTGAATCAACCGCGCGTTACCCAGCGTGTGGAACAGGTGCTGGCTGATGCATTTCACGCACAGGCTGCGGCGCTGGTGCAGGGCGCGGGGACTGGCGCGATTCGCGCCGGGCTGGCGGCTTTGCTCAAACCGGGGCAGCGTCTTCTGGTGCATGACGCGCCTGTTTACCCGACGACACGGGTTATTATTGAGCAGATGGGGCTGACGCTTATTACTGTTGATTTCAATGACCTGTCGGCACTGAAGCAGGTCGTCGACGAGCAACAACCGGATGCGGCGCTGGTGCAGCATACGCGCCAGCAGCCGCAGGACAGCTACGTGCTGGCAGATGTGCTGGCAACGTTGCGCGCGGCAGGTGTTCCAGCGTTAACCGATGACAACTATGCGGTGATGAAGGTGGCGCGAATCGGCTGTGAATGCGGCGCGAATGTCTCGACATTTTCCTGCTTCAAGCTATTTGGGCCAGAGGGTGTTGGTGCAGTGGTCGGCGATGCTGATGTTATCAACCGTATTCGCGCCACGCTTTACTCCGGCGGTAGCCAGATCCAGGGCGCACAGGCGCTGGAAGTATTGCGTGGTCTGGTGTTTGCGCCAGTGATGCACGCGGTGCAGGCAGGGGTATCTGAACGGTTGCTGGCTTTGCTTAACGGTGGTGCGGTGCCGGAAGTGAAAAGCGCGGTGATTGCTAATGCGCAGTCGAAGGTGTTGATTGTCGAGTTTCATCAGCCGATTGCCGCCAGAGTGCTGGAAGAGGCGCAAAAGCGCGGTGCCTTGCCTTACCCGGTGGGTGCAGAGTCGAAATATGAAATCCCGCCGCTCTTTTATCGCCTTTCCGGAACGTTTCGCCAGGCGAATCCACAATCAGAACATTGTGCGATTCGCATTAACCCGAATCGCAGCGGTGAAGAGACGGTGCTGCGGATTTTGCGTGAGAGTATTGCCAGTATTTAATGCTGGATAGCACCGTCAAGCTAAATTCCGTACTGAACGGTCCCCTCGCCCCTTTGGGGAGAGGGTTAGGGTGAGGGGAACGACAAAATTCACCGCGCCAGCATCGCCGGATGCGATGCTGGCGCATCTTATCCGGCCTACGGTTAATGTCTTTTATTATCAATAGTTAAGGTGATGCGATTGGCGCGGCAGAAGAGTTCGGAGACGTGCACCGGTTTGTCATTCTGATCAAAGGCGATTTTGCTGATGCGAAACAACGGTTCGCCCAGTTCGCATTTCAGCCATTTTGCCTGCGGGCGGGTGGCGGCAAAGATATCGATGGTCTTTTTGTCGCTGACCACTCGCGTGTCAAAACGCTCCTGAAATAACTGATAGGTGGAGCTTCCTTCGACGTAAATCTCATCAAAGTCAGGATAACGCGACAGCGGGATCCATGAACTATCAATAAACAGCGGCTCTTTATCGAGATACATCACCCGGCAGAGATGGAACACTTCGCTGTTTCCGGGGATGTTCAGCTTTTCGCAAAACGGCGCGGCGCTGACCCGTTCCTGTTCGATCACTTTCTCTTTCGTCGCCTTGCCTTGTGAGACGCCAAAATCGGTAAAACCACTGACAGTAAGCAGGGCGTTTTCAACTTTCTGGCTTTGTACAAAGGTGCCTTTTCCCTGCCAGCGGATCAGTACGCCGTCTGCCACTAAGTCGCTGATGGCTTTGCGAATGGTAATGCGGCTGACGTTATATTGTGTACAAAGCTCGTTTTCGGTAGGGATCTGTTGCCCGGCCTGGTAAACCCCCTGCGCGATATCATCCAGCAGTCGCTGGCGGACGGTAGCGTAGAGGAGTTGATGAGAGTAGCGGTCCGTAGCTGACATAATCGACCCTGAAATAAAGAATGAATTACTCGGATTATAGGGTCGTTTTCCGGCAAGTAACAGCACGTTGGCGTGAAGATGCTCACGCCAACGTTATACCTACCAGGCACCGTGGTACTGAATGGTTTTCGCCGCGCACGCCGTTCCCTGCGCTATCGCCTGCGGTAATGTCATCCCCGCAGACCAGCCGCAAAGGAATCCGGCAATGAACGAATCTCCGGCACCCATGGTGTCGATAACCGTCACCGGTTCAGGAGCCTGACGCCAGAACTGCGCGCCATCCCAGGCAATGCTGCCGTTTTCACCCAGCGTGACAATCACTGTTCCTGCGCCACGGGCAACAATCGCTTTCATCTTCAGACGCAGCGTTTCGTCTTCTTGCGGTGCGGAGGCAAAGGCAAAATCGAGATGCGGCACCAGTGTCTGCCAGAGCGGGCTGTCCCACTTGTCGGAGAAGTCGAAAGCGGTAAGTTTGCCCGCAGCGTGCAGCTGTGGGAATGCGTCTTCCGCATGTCCCCAGATTGCCGCGTGCACAATGTCATACTGCGCCAGCCAGGCGTAATCCTCTTCACTCAGGGCAAAGTCGGCCATCACGCCTTCGGTGTAGTCGCCAAAAACGCGATCATTGTCGTGCAGTTCCACCTGAGTTTGTGCGGTAACGCCGTGTTTCGTATGGACATGGCTGATATCGACGCCCATGCGGGCGAGATCCTGCTTCAGCTTTGTGCCGTAGTCATCGTCACCCACCCAGGTAATGCATCCCGGCTGTATGCCGTAGCGAGTGCAGTACACCGCCACATTGACCGCATTACCGCCAGAAAACGCTTTATTCAGTTGCGGGTAGATATCGACGCAGTTATCGCCGATTGTCGCCAGGGTTTTCATCTCTCATCCTCCGGCAGCAGCGCGCGAAAGCGTTCCAGCGCCTGGCGGGCATAGAGTCTGGGCTCGTTCATATACATCGTCACCAGCTCCACCGTACAGTAACCCTCATAGCCCCGCTCAATAATATCGCGCATCAGTTCCCGCAGCGGCATTTTGCCTTCTCCAGGAATGTAATGCGTGTCGCTGGCCCCGTCGCTGTCGACAATATGCAGATGACGTAATTTATCGCCCAGTTTGTCGAAATAACTCATCACCGGTTCCGCCTGGACATACGGCGCGCAAATGTCGACCATGCTGAACAGGCGCGGCGAAGGCACCAGCGCCAGCGCATGAAGCACATCATTAGCATTACACACGACGTTCGATTCATACGGCGTTAACGGTTCGAGGATTAGATCCATGCCGATGTTTTCCGCGTACTCACACAGTTCGCTTAGGTTCTCTGCCAGCCGTCCCCAGATAACATTAGGTGGCGTGAGATAGCCCGCGTGGGCCGCGGAAATCAGCGTATAACCCGCGTTCATCTCTTTTGCCATATCCATCGCCAGCTTGATCATGTCGAGGCTTTCGCGACGCATATGTTCATCGCCCAGCATCATGTTATACGGATAGCCGTTGGTTTCTGGCGTATAGCCGATAATCGGCATCTGATACGTCTGCGCCAGCGCCTTGATTTGTTTGATGCCGCCCGCTTTTAAGTCCGGCGCGAACGCGTGCGGGCGACCGCCCCAAATTTCGATGCCGTCGTAACCCAGCTCGCTTGCATCACGAAATGCGTGTTCAATAGGCAGCCGCTGGTGGCCGCAGGTAAACATACCTGTTTTCATCGGGTAACTCCTTGCGTAAATCCGGCCCGTTGCCGGGCCGGGAGAGGGATTAATATTCCACCAGACCACCGTAATAGCGGCGTTCATCCGGGTTGTGATCTTTGTAAATAGACAGGTAGTAGCAGAGCCACTCCATTGGCACGAACATCAGGAACGGTGCCAGCCACGGGTGCAGCCCTTGCGAAATTTCGGCGTAATCGATGACGATCACGTTGTCAGTACGCTGTTTAACAAAGTTAATGGCGCGTTCGGTGGTGTGGCGACTTTCATCATTGCCGAGCAGGAACAGGAACGGAACGCCCGGTTCGACAATCTCCAGCGGGCCATGGCGGAACTCTCCGCTCTCAATCACGCAGCCGTGCGTCCAGGTAAATTCCATCAGCGTTACAATGCCTTCTTTGTAACCCAGCGGACGCAGCGGACCCGCAGCAACGGTATAAATCATCGGCCACTGGCTGGCCAGTTCACCAAGCTGGCGGCCTTTTTCTTCCCAGGTGCGTACCAGATGACCGAGCGCATTCGGCAACTGCTTGAGATCGTTTTTGATCTTGCCGATTTCCGCGTTCGGCGCGAGGCGGGTGATCATCTCCAGCACCACGCTGTAGCAGAGCAGCAGGTGAATTTCCCAGATACAGTCGGCCTGATAATCAATGCTAAATTCCGCCGCCGAGGTAATCGGGCTATCCGCGCGTTTGGTGAACGCCGCAGTGAGTGCGCCGCAGGCCCGGCCCAGCTCCAGCGCTTTGATTACCTCTTCGGTTTTACCGTAGTCAGAAACGCCAATTACTGCGCAACGATCGTCGAGGCGATACGGGGTGTTATCGCAGAACTCCCAGCCGGAAATGGCGTAGACCTGAAGATCGGAAAAGCGATCCGCCAGATGTTTCGCCGTTTGCGCCGCGTTGAGTGGCGATCCGCAGGCAACGAAATAAATACGATCAATGTCGCGCTTCACCATCTCTTCCACGATGGCGTGCACCAGCGGAACGTCATGGCTGAGAACTTTTTCCACTTCCTGAACCATATTTTCGGTGACCAGAAAGTCCACGGTGCTTTTATCAATATCCAACATTTTATTTTCTCCAGATAACATTACGACAAAGCGTTGAGCTGGCGGCTACGCTTCGCCCAGAAGGCGTAAGCAGGCAGACCAGTAGCAATAACGATGACGGCGCAGATAAGGCCGGGAATCGGTGCCCAGACAAAGGTTGAGGCGACCAGAATGAGGCTTGATGCAATGGCGAGGGTGGTCATCAGCCCGAAAGCCGGAGTACGCCACAGCGGTTTGTAATCGTCGCGTTTACGACACCAGATGATGGAGCCGAAGGTGAGGGTATTTTTGAAACACATCACCAGGGTGAAATAACCCAGCAGGCTGGTGAGATCGGAAACGAAGATGAAGAAGATCCCCAGCGCCCCTTGCAGGATGATGGAGACATCCGGCGTGTTGTATTTCGGATGCACATGGCCGAAGCATTTAAAGAACAGGTTGTCTTTCGCCATCGCGTATTCCAGCCGCGGCTGGTACATCACGCAGCTGGAAAGCGAACCAAGAATGACGATCATCGCCGTGATGGCAACAAAGATCCCAGCGGTGCTGCCGAGTGCGGGGATCCAGGTCAGTGCGTCGGAAATCGGCGTTTCAGAATTGGCGAGTTTGTCGAAGGGCATCAGGCCGGAAATCACCAGCGCCAGCAGGGTGTAGAGCACCAGAACCAGCAGACAGGAACCAATCAGCGCTCGTGGCATGGTTTTTCCGGGGTTTTTAATTTCGCCGGTCATATAACAGATAGAGGCCATGCCGGTATACGACCAACTGGTGGCAGAGATCCCCGCCAGCAGCGCCATAAAGCTGCCCGTTGCGCCAATCGCAGTGGTGGTAGGGGCGGCAAAATTCTCCGCTTTAAACCAGAAGATCCCAAGGCCAATGACGATAGTGAACGGGATAATTTTGGCGATGGTAATTAGCGTCTGAAATGCTGCGCCGCCTTCAACGGAGCGCAGGTGCAGCAGCATAAAGGCGATAATTAATCCGGCAGCGATAAATTTACCGAGCAGAGGATCGATAGGCGTTAAAAAGCCAAGATTGCTGACAATAGCCAGCGCCATAATCGACAGCGAAGGCGCATCGTTGGCCCAGAAGCTGGCCCAGCCGGAGAGGAACGCCAGTGGTCGGCTTCCGGCATTTTTCAGATAAACATAATCTGCGCCATTTTCCGGATAAGCGGTTGATAGCTCCGCATAGACGCACATTTGCGGGATCACAATTAACCCGCCAATGACAAACGCGAGCACCGTCAGCCACGGCGTGCCCGCCGCTTTTGCCACTTCACCCACAGATACAAAAATACCGGAGCCGACGGTTGTCCCGACGGCGATTGCAAGAACGGCCCAAAATCCGAGCTTGCGTTGGAGTTCCTGGCTTCCCATAGCGATACCTTTTTCTTGTCCAACACGTTGTAGGGGAGAGTTTGCAGTCATTTAAAAGGTAACATGACAATGCATGATGAATATAACAACATATGACGTTATGTAATGTGGAGGAAGATCACAAAATTTCGCACAGGATCGCGATGTGGCTAATGGCTGTAATTATCCAATTGAAATTAAAGTGAAAATATTTTTACGGGCGGGGAGCAAGAAGGACATAGAAACAAATACGCCCTCGGAAAATCCAGAGGGCGTCGGGCAATTAAACCGGTGTTAGCCGATTTCTGTCAGAGACTTACTGTGCAGTAGGACCGCAACCGCCAATGATTTTAGAAATAGAAATTGCCGGGTGCAGCAGGTAGTCGTAAGAGCAGTTCTTATCACGGTTTTCAATATGACCAGTACATGCAGTTAACGTAGCCAGTACTGCACCTACCAGTGCAACTTTAATAAATTTGTTCATTTACATTCCCTATGTATTATATATTAATTAATATTCATTGATTATATGAATATAAGCAGACTGCTCGTTAAGAACGATACAGGAATATTTAATTGGCGTCAGTGAGCGAATGACTTAATTTTGTAAGTCGCTGTAACGGTGAATATAACCCATTAGCAGATAATATTTATTAAGGGGCTATGTTTTATTTGCTGAATATATAAAAAGAGTCATTAAGAAGGCCAGAATTCTCTGGCCCGGGTTAAATTAATGGTTGGAGAACCAGTTCAGTTTATCGCGCAGGCCAACAACCCGACCAATAATAATTAGCGATGGACTGTTCATTTGCTGAGCAAGTTCACCGAGTTGCGTGAGCGTACCGTCAATCACGCGCTGCGTGACTGCCGTTCCGTTTTCGACAATTGCCACCGGCATTTCGCCAGGCATACCGTGTTCAATCAGCTTTTGCTGAATAGTCGCGGCCTGATTCAACCCCATATAGAACACCAGCGTCTGTTTTTCTGCCGCCAGGTTTTCCCAGTCCAGCTCGCCACCGGTTTTTAAGTGTCCGGTAATTAAGCGTACGCTCTGGGCATAATCGCGATGCGTGAGTGGAATACCCGAATAGGCAGAGCAACCAGAAGCTGCGGTAATACCCGGAACCACCGAGAACGGAATACCCGCGTTGCACAGTGTTTCCAGCTCTTCGCCACCACGGCCAAAAATAAACGGATCGCCACCTTTCAGCCGCACCACGCGTTTGCCTTTTTGCGCTTCCCGCAGCAGGATCTGGTTAATCTCTTCCTGCGGTACACAGTGGTATCCCGCGCGTTTGCCGACGAAAACGCGATCAGCATCGCGGCGTACCAGATTCATAATATCGTCAGAAACCAGACGGTCGTAGACCACCACATCTGCCTGCTGAATTTGTTGCAGTCCTTTCAGCGTCAGCAGCCCGGCATCGCCCGGACCTGCACCAACCAGCACCACTTCACCGCGATGGTCAAGCGGTTCGTTGATTAACTGTTCGGTGGTTTCAGTAATGGCTTTCTGATCGTTGTTTGCCAGCGACTGCGCCAGGCGATCGTTAACGAACAATTTCTCCCAGAAACGGCGACGCTCACCCATCGTGGCGAACTGTTGTTTCACTCGCCCGCGTAATTGCCCGGCGTATTTCGCTACCTGGCCCAGATGCAACGGCAGCAGTGATTCGAGTTTTTCGCGCAACAGGCGTGCCAGAACCGGAGAGGTGCCGCCAGAGGAGACCGCGACCATGAGCGGTGAGCGGTCAATAATCGACGGCATAATAAAGCTGGCGGCTTTCGGCGCATCGACTACGTTACAGAAGATGCGACGAGCTTCAGCGGCTTCGCTGACGCGCTGGTTAAGCGCGTCATCATCCGTCGCTGCAATCGCCAGCCAGCAGGTGTCGAGAAGGCTTTCATCAAATGGCCCTTCGACGAGGGTTAACATGCCTGCATCTGCCCATGCGGTGAACTGTGGAATAAACGCTAATGCATTCACCGTTAAGCGAGCGCCTGCGTCTAACAGCAACCTTGCTTTGCGTTCCGCGACATCACCACCGCCGACAATCAGACAGTCGCGATCGCGTAATTGGCAAAATATAGGCAAATGATCCACGTAAAAACCCCTTAGTAATTAACCGGCAGCCGTTTCAGTTTGATTAAATTTGTCCGCAACCGGACGATTCGCTTTCGGCGTAGCATACCAATAACCCAATCCCATGAATACGGCACCTGATAAAGTATTACCCAGCGTCACCCACAGCAGGTTATGACCAATACCCGCCAGCGTGTAGGCTTCGCTGTGGTTGCCGAACCAGGAGAGCGCGAACAGCGTCATGTTAGCGATAGAGTGCTCGTAGCCGGACGCGATAAATGCCAGCAGACACCACCAGATAGCGATAAATTTCGCCGCCCCTTCAGTGCGCAGCGCCATCCAGATTGCCAGGCAAACCAGCCAGTTACACAATGCACCTTTGAAGAAGAGTACCATTGCCGGTGCAGTGGTTTTAGCCAGCGCGACGGAGTGAACGATGCTGGTATCTACCGGCAGCAGGCTACCGCCGCCCCAGCTATAGAGCATGGCAACGAAGACGGAACCGACCAGGTTACCCAGCCAGGTTTGCGGCAGGATTGCCCACATTTGCCCGTGGCTGATGCTGCCCGCTTTTACCCCAAAGGTGAGGAACATGGTGTGTCCGGTGAACAGTTCAGAACCTGCGATAATCACCAGCGTTAAGGCGATACCAAAGGTCGCGCCCATCACCAGCGGACGTACGGACGGGTCGAGCAAATTACCGAGCGTGAAAATCAAGATGATCCCAAGACCCACATACGCGCCCGCCATGGCGGAGCTGACCCAAAAGCCGAGCGGGTTATTTGCCGACAGGCGTGCAATGCGCGCAGCGTTAGCCGCACACTTATTAATAGTGTCTGTAAACATTTGATTATCCTTTAAAAAATAAAAATAAAAAAATAAAACAAAAAGTTTAAAAAATGTCCTGCAATATACCGAAGGTCATTACAGGACCATGCAAAAAGGGGAGGCATTGCGCCTCCCGTTAAAACATTAACCGCGCAGCTGCACCACGCCGTCTTTCACTCGTGCTTCGTAATGTTTGACGGAAAACTGTTCGTCTTCCATGCACAAGCCATCACTTAAGCGAAAACGCTGTTTTTTCAGCGGGCTGGCGACCCACAGCTCGCCCTGGTGTTCCGCAATCAGCCCGCGTGACAGCACGCTGGACTCGAAGAACGGATCGATGTTGCTGATCGCAAACACCTGGTCGCTGTGATACGGGCGGAAAATCGCGACCTGCTCGTCGCCTAACAGCGCGCAGACGCCGGTTTCAGGCAGGATGTCATCGATTTTGCAGATGTCTTTCCACTGGCTCATGCGTTGTCCTCCACCAGAGTTACCGGGATACGTTCATACGGCGTTGCCGGACGGTGCTGTTCGCGCTCTGGCACCATCTGCACGTTCGGGTCACGCTTGTCGCTGTTGATGAAGTGTTTGAAGCGAGTCTGCGCGGACGGTGTATTGACCGTTTCAGTCCACTCACACACTACCGCTTCACGCAGGCGCGCCATCTCTTCTTCCAGATGTGCGTTCAGCCCCAGTTTGTCGTCAATGATCACCGCTTTCAGGTAATCGATGCCGCCTTCGAGGTTTTCTAACCACGGTGCGGTACGCGTCAGTTTGTCGGCGGTACGGATGTAGAACATCATGAAGCGGTCGAGATATTTGATCAGCGTTTCGCGATCGATATCCGCCGCCAGCAGATCCGCATGACGCGGTTTCATGCCGCCGTTGCCGCAAACATACAGGTTCCAGCCTTTTTCAGTGGCGATAATACCCACGTCTTTACCCTGAGCTTCTGAACATTCACGGGTACAGCCGGAGACACCGAACTTCATTTTGTGCGGCGTACGGATGCCTTTGTAGCGGTTTTCCAGTTCCACGCCGAGGCCGACGCTATCGCCAACACCGTAGCGGCACCAGGTGCTACCCACGCAGGTTTTCGCCATACGCAGTGCTTTCGCATAGGCATGACCGGTTTCGAAGCCGGCTTCAATCAGCTGACGCCAGATTTCCGGCAGATCGTCTTTCTGTGCGCCAAACATCGCCAGGCGCTGGGAGCCGGTGATTTTGGTGTAGAGATTAAATTCACGCGCGATACGACCCACTGCCATCAGCCCTTCCGGGGTGATTTCACCGCCCGGAGAACGCGGGATCACCGAGTAGGTGCCGTCTTTCTGGATGTTAGCGAGGAAGTTGTCGTTAGAATCCTGCAGCGGAGTATGTTCCGGCTTCAGAATGTATTCGTTCCAGCAGGAGGCCAGCAGCGAACCGACGGTTGGTTTACAAACTTCACAACCGTAGCCTTTGCCGTGTTTCGCCAGCAGTTCTTCGAAGGTTTTAATGCCTTCAACGCGGATCAAATGGAACAGTTCCTGACGCGAATAAGCAAAGTGTTCGCACAGGTTGTTGTTAACTTCGATGCCCTGTTTCGCCAGTTCCGCGTTCAGTACCTGAGTGACCAGCGGGATACAGCCACCGCAGCCAGTACCCGCTTTGGTTTCAGCTTTCAGCGCCGCAACTGTGTGGCAGCCTTTGTTGATGGCAGCAATCAGATCACCTTTGGTGACGTCGAAGCAGGAGCAGATTTGCGCGCTGTCCGGCAGTTTATCAACACCGATAGACGGCTTACCGCTACCCGAGTGCGCCGGCAGAATCAGAGAATCCGGGTTTTCCGGCAGCTCGATAGCATTCAGCACCAGTTGCAGCAGGTTGCCGTAGTCGCTGGTATCGCCCACCAGTACCGCACCGAGCAGGGTTTTGTTGTCTTCGCTGACAATCAGGCGTTTGTAGATCTCTTTGCTTTCGTCGAGGTAAACGTAGCTACGTGCGCCAGGCGTGCGACCGTGCGCATCACCAATACCGCCTACGTCTACGCCCAGCAGTTTCAGCTTGGCGCTAAGGTCAGCACCTTCAAAGGCGTTTTCGCTACCGAGAATATGGTCAACGGCGACCTGCGCCATTTTGTAGCCTGGTGCTACCAGACCAAATACACGGTTGTTCCAGCTTGCGCATTCACCGATGGCGTAGATATCCGGATCGGAAGTCTGGCAGGAATCATTAATGACAATACCCCCACGCGGAGCAACGTCCAGACCACACTGGGTTGCCAGCTTATCGCGCGGACGGATACCGGTAGAGAAGACGATAAAGTCGACTTCCAGTTCGCTGCCGTCGGCAAAACGCATGGTTTTACGCGCTTCGACACCTTCCTGCACAATCTCAAGGGTGTTTTTGCTGGTGTGAACGCGCACGCCCATACTTTCGATTTTGCGACGCAGCTGCTCGCCACCCATCTGATCAAGCTGTTCCGCCATCAGCATAGGGGCAAATTCGATAACGTGGGTTTCAATACCTAAGTTTTTCAGCGCGCCAGCGGCTTCCAGACCTAACAGGCCGCCACCAACAACGGCACCGCGTTTGCTGCGACGGGCGCAGGATTCAATGGCGTTGAGGTCTTCAATGGTGCGATAGACAAAGCAGTCCTGAGTATCAGAACCTTTGATTGGTGGGATCCACGGGTAGGAACCGGTTGCCATGATCAGCTTGTCATAAAAAACGGTACGTCCGGCGCTGGAGTGAATCACCTTCTCCTGACGGTTGATGGTGATAGCGCGTTCGCCGACCAGAACTTTGATGCCGTGTTTCTCGTAGAAGCCTTCGCGCACCAGCGACAGCTCTTCGGCGGTGTGGTGAGAGAAGTAAGACGAGAGGTGTACGCGGTCATAAGCGATGCGCGGTTCTTCACAGAAAACGGTAATATCAAAGTTGGCCGCATCAGATTTATCAAGAAGATCTTCGATAAAGCGATGGCCGACCATACCGTTACCGATAATTGCGAGTCTGACTTTGCTCATTTTTGCCTCGATTTCTTTTCTATTACCGCCTACCTTAACGATTCAGCAACCCCGCTTATTGATGTAAATCAAATTCACCTTTATATACTCCTTAAGGGGTATATTGCTGATTTGTATAAATTTTCTTAAGTCACGGAATTGTCTGATATTTCATGCTTGTGCAAAAAATAGACAAAATGAACGGGTTTATAGAAATAGATGCACGTAGCGGGGGAAGAGAGGAAAAGGCCGGACGACGATAGTGCCGTCCGGCATTAGCAATTAATGAGAGGTCAGGGTGTTATGCTGACGGTGACGGCTGACGAAACCTAACAGGAAGCACATCACAAAGACGACAGCGTACAGACCGTTTGCTGTAAGCAGTGCCGCCTGCGGACCGCTATGTTCAACAATCGGGCCGGTAACCACAAAGGTCAACATAGTACCGATGGTTCCGCAGGTCAGGACAAAGTTAACCAGTTTTGGCGACGGTACTTTGGTCTGCTGTGAACCCAGGGTGATGATGGTGGTATAGATCGCGCTGGAGAAGAAGCCCAGAGCGAGAATTGACCACGCCATATGTGCTGGTGTTCCGGTGTTAAAGACGTACATCAGAATCGCAGCCAGACCAGCCAGTACGGTCAGAATGCGTTGCAAATCAAAGAAGCGAAGAATAAAGCTGAACGCCCACATGCCGACCATGTATGACATCCAGAAGTTACTCACCAGCGTGCCCGCGTCGTTCAGGCTCATGCCCAGGCCTTTGGCATACTCAGGCACCCAGGAGATAAAACCTAACTGACCGAGGATGTAGCACAGCGCCGCAACAGAGAGAAACAGTACGCCGATCCCCCACTTTTCTTTCTCTACCGGAGCATCCGTTTTTGGCGCATGTTTGCCCAGTGCCGGGAACTCACAGCCGAAGGTCAGAATAAAAATAGCGACATACACCAGCCCGATGCAGGCATAAACCCAGTACCACTCAATGCTGCGCGCCAGTAGAAACGCGGCGATCATTGGGAAAATCATCCCAGCCATACTGAAGAAGGAGTCAGTAAATAACAGGCGGGAACCGCGCTGACGCCCTTCATACATTTGTGTTATCAGGAATGTACCAATCGACATAGTAATGCCGCTGACCACCCCGAGAATGAACATCGCCGTCGAGAACAGCGCCAGGCTGTGGCTGAACATCAAACCGGCAACCGCCAGCACCATCAGGAGAAAGCCAAAACGTAACTGCGTTTTCAACGGGACGATTTCCATCAGCCAGGCGTTGAGGAAGATAGAGATTAAAATGCCGGCGTTGAGGAAGGTGAAGGTGTTACTCATACTGGAAACAGGCAGATTGAAATAATCGGCGATATTTCCCATCACCATCCCGGTGACAATAACCAACGCACCAGTCAGTGCGTAGGAGAGAAAGCTAATCCATGTGAGCTTGATGCGATTGCTGTTAGTCATGATTGGCCTGCGTTCAAAAATAAAATGGCATAGCGGGATATGCCGCGAGCGGGCGATTTTAGGTGATTTTGTGATCTGTTTAAATGTTTTATTGCAATCGGTTGCTAAATTGCATTTTAAGAGGTGATTTTGATCACGGAATAAAAAGTGATCGTCAGGTTACATATATTTCAGATACGTAAAATTAGGTAAAGGGATGGCCTTGTTCTTGAAGGCTATTTAGAATCTCTTCACTTGCTTTTTTTCTGCTCTGTTTGTTAAGGAAATCTCATGTTCAAATCGACCCTGGCGGCGATGGCTGCTGTTTTCGCTCTTTCTGCTCTTTCTCCCGCAGCAATGGCAGCGAAAGGGGACCCGCACGTATTGTTGACAACCTCAGCTGGTAACATCGAACTGGAGCTGGATAAACAAAAAGCGCCAGTGTCTGTGCAAAACTTTGTCGATTATGTGAACAGCGGTTTTTATAACAACACTACCTTTCACCGCGTCATTCCTGGCTTTATGATTCAGGGCGGCGGTTTCACCGAGCAGATGCAGCAGAAAAAACCAAACCCGCCAATCAAAAATGAAGCCGATAACGGCCTGCGCAACACGCGTGGCACCATCGCGATGGCGCGTACCGCTGACAAAGACAGCGCCACCAGCCAGTTCTTTATCAACGTTGCCGATAACGCCTTCCTTGACCATGGTCAGCGTGATTTCGGTTACGCGGTATTTGGTAAAGTGGTGAAAGGCATGGACGTTGCCGATAAGATTTCCCAGGTGCCGACTCATGACGTTGGTCCGTACCAGAATGTGCCGTCAAAACCGGTAGTTATCCTTTCCGCTAAAGTCCTGCCGTAATGATTTTTCGCCCCGGGGGAGCATGCCCCCCCCCCCCCCCCCCCCCCCCCCCCAT